>OGXE01001730.1_pt1 | contig 17925 bp, 12 predicted proteins | sample 1576181 | NCBI WGS metagenome assembly OGXE01 (sample SAMEA3541478, study PRJEB24748) | human gut metagenome | biome: human gut; feature: human-associated habitat; material: faeces | place: China | collected 2012 | reverse complement strand
AATGCGAAGCCACGGCAAATTCCGTTACTGGGCACGTATGCGTGAACAGTAACAAGAAAATGGCACTTAGGATGGTAGGGCTGTCGCTTATGGGGGTGCTGCTCTTGAGCGGCTGTGGAAATACGGGAAAGAGTGCGGTGGCGGCAGCGTCGTCTACATCTGCCAGTGAGACATCCAATGAGGCGGGTAAAGGTACGAAAGTGTCCCAGCCGGCAGAAAACGTGGATGCACAGGTGGCGGAGGCATCACTTCCACAGCCGGGTGAGGCGATCAGTGCGTTCCTGACCTGGAAATCGCGGATGGAGCTTGCCTATGCGACCCAGTTTGCGGTCGATACCTATGAGGATGCGAACGGGATACAGTACGAAGCAGTTTCGGTTGCGGATGGAAGCCGTTTTCTTCTGATTCCAGAGGGCGGAAAGGTGCCGGAAGATCTTCCGGATTCGATCCAGGTGCTTAAGCGCCCGGTCAAACAGATTTATCTGGTAGCGACCGCGACCATGGATATGTTCCGGATGCTGGGAGCGCTCCCGGATATCCGGTTTTCGGGAACCGATGCGTCGGGCTGGTACATCCCGGAGGCATCGTTATAGGTTTCTGAGCGATAACCATAGCCATAATCCTCGTCCTGATACTGCAATGTCACTACCAGAGGATCACTCTCATAACACCGCGCAATAAACTGGCGTGCAATCACCACCTCAGTCGCATATTCCAGCCCCTCTTGTTGGACGATTTCGTCGAGCAACTGTTGGCTGTCATTTTGCGCGATACAGGCTAGCGCCGCCATTGTCCGGGCCGGGATTGAGGGTTTGTGTTCGCCGATCAAGTTGATGGCCTGCGTGATGGCGGACTGCCACTCCAGTGAAAAATTCTCATAACGCCAGACAATGTTTTTTTTCTTCTCAGCTTTTTGTAGCAATTCATCACCCAATGTCTGGATGAGACTTCCAGTGATAACGGACACTGGTTCGCCCGGCCAGCGACGATGACTGAGCGGCGTTTTGCCTTTTTTATATTTCAGTTCCAGTTGGGCGTTATCCGCCAGCCACGGTAATTCCTTGTCCATGCTCTTTCCTTATTCAAACAGGGCTTCAATATCGTTAATTAGCTCGCTGGCGGTGATGGCATCGATTACGGAGAACTGCGCTTCCTGTGTTGAATTACTCCCCCAGCCATATCTTTCTGCTTTGCCTTCCCATAGCCACAGCTTGCTTAAGAGCTGCTCAGCGCTGAGTTCGGCTGGCGACATGCCTACCGCAAAGCCTTCATCGATTTCCATGATTAACGACCAGCGACCCAAAGGTTTGATCATCCATCCGATCCAGCCTCCATCCTGTGGTTCGCCCTTTATCCAGCCTTTATTCGCCAGCCCCATGACCCGACCACTCGGGCATTTTCTGCCTGCCCAGCGGGTCAGTTCACTGGCATTGCGCTCGGCTTCTGTCAGGGCGTAGCTGTTACGGTCGAGCTGGCGGAACGGTGGTAGCAGTTCGTAGGCGGCAAAAAGCTGACCAAAGGCGGCAGCATCCGTTGGTGATATTTCCAGAACGTGAGGAGTGCCGATAGAGATATCGCCTTCCGGCAGGGTGAAAAGATCATCGTCAGCGGTGCTGGAGCTGTTATCTTCTGCTACGCGAAAGCAAGCCAGTAGCTGGTTTTCGGCGCTATAAACGCCCCAAATCAGACGGCGGGTTAAGTGACGAACCAGCGGATGCTCAACCAGGAAGAGCTGGAAGTTTTCCAGCGACCAGCGGCGGCGCAGGCACATGGCGGATTCCAGCCTTGCTACCTGCTGGGCGGCGATGGTACGCGCATCTTTTTTCAGCAATTTGTAGCGGTTAACCGCATCGTTCGCCCGCGTTTCATCATCGCTTTTGTTCGGTTTGGGCAGGTCTTTCAGGCGGCTGCCGGAAACATCACGCACAAACGGTTTTAAGGTTTCATCAAAGCTGACGGTGAACTGCCGTGGGCCAAAATCCAGCAGCAGCGAACCGTTATCATCCAGACCGAGATCCGGTGCTAACCGATCTTCAAGCTCCGCCACCGTGAGTTCGCGGCTCTCGGCAATGTCGGCAATTTTTTCTTTTGCCCGCTCCTGTAATGCTTTGAATTTCAGTTTCTGGGCGATGCCGTTAAGCTGCATAAGGGCGATATCACTACCGATAGCAGCGAGAATATCCAACCCAACGGTGGCGCGTTTATGCTGGGATTCACCAGGCCAGGCGCGTATTAATGGCGTCAGTTTGCGGGCGGTGTCATCGTTACCGAGAACGCCTAACGCAGTGAACGCCCAACTCTCTTTCGACGGCGCGCCAGCGGTCTGCCAGGCGGTAAACAGATCCCAGGCAAATCCCGCCAGTGAGTCGGCGGAACAGACGTCTTTCACCTGCAATAATCCCGGATACAGAGCCTCTTCCTGAGGGAAGCGGAGCATTTCACCGAGGTGGAGGAGGGCGCTATCTGGCAGTGATTGGGCATTTGCTTTTAATACCGGGCGCGTCCAGAGCGATGGCTGATAAAAGGCCGGAAGAGTGGGGATTTTTGTCGGGTGATTATCTAAGGGATCGAGCGCAAGCAGAGCGTTCACCGCATCGGTTACTTCCGGCTGGTTATAACGTCGGGCGATTTCTTGCAGTAATGGCTGATGACCGTTTTCGGTAAGCATACGCAAGGCAGCGCGGGCGTTATCCTGTGCTTCACCGGCTTTGCCGAGCGCCGCAGGCAGCAGGCCGGTAAGGGCATGTTCCGGGTATTTCAACAGCCAGCTACGGGCGTTTTCGCGTAGCGTTTTCAGTTTGTTGAAGGCACGGGCGACGGCAGGAGCCAGCTCACTCGCTGCGAAGTAATTCGTGATGGGCAAGGCTTCTTGTGGATAGCGTGCAAGTGAGTTTACTAACCCAGGTAACCCTTTGAGTCCAAAATGTAACATGGAGTATTCGGTATCGGTATGTGGAGATAGGGTAAGGGCATTCCATGCTTTTACTGCTTTCTCCAGCGGCAATGTTGTCAAAATCCCCAAATGCCAATAATGCCCGGTAGGTGAATGAAACACCTTAAATTCACTTAGTAAGGTTGAATAATCTTCATTTAGCCATGCCTCAACTACCGCTTCGGGAGCTTTAATATATGTACCAGCGATCCGTCGTTGAAAACCCATCCTTGCCAACAGGTTGGTAGTACTTTCTTCATGGCTAACCGTGATGTGTTTTGAATACCAGATATATTTCGCCAAAAGTTGATTACTGATTTCTTCTGTCAGATAACAGATTGGCTCAATGCCTAATGGCGCTAAATCCAGCACCGGAATCGGCGATTTTTTCTTTTTCGAAAGCCAGGGAGGGGAGACTACTACGGCTGGCAGTAGATCGGCGCTGGCATGGTTTGAGGGCTGTGTCAGTTGTTGCTGGCATGATTTCAGTACGGCAACTGCGGGTGTCGAGAGCCAGGGAATGACCTGTTCTGCCAGTGCTGGTTGTGAGATAAGCATTGTCATTAGCATAATGCGCCAACTGTTCTCTTCTTTTTGCCCAAGAAGTTCCGTCAGTGCCGCCATTGCTGCATGTGGGAACGCAGCAATGGCTTTCGTCATCCGATCGTGACAGCGTTTAGTTTGCCCGGCTACACGTATAAGCAGTGTCAATGCGAACGGATGATTGATATGACGCAACACATCGGCGCAGTAGTCACTTGCGGCATAGGGAGCAAATCGGGGCAGGGCTGCAACACCTTGCTCCTGTAATACGGTGGCTGACCATATCGCACCACAATAGTAATCATCAAAAATGGCATATGGTTCGTGATATTTTTCTAATGAGGCAAGAATGTGCTCATCAGTCGCCACTATTTTTAACCACTCAAGCGAGGGTAATTTTTTTTGCCCCAGTAGACGCTGGGCAATTTCATGTGCAATTTCTGGTTTTTCGGGTAATAACAAAGCAATTAATGGTTGCCGCCATTCTGGAATATGTGGAATTGCGGCAATAAGTTTTTGTGCACATTTTTGCCAGAGAGACTCTTCCGTCAGTGATAAATGTTTACGTAGGCGTAATTCAAATCTGGAATATTGCTCCAAGTAGCTAGGTGCAATGCCAGACGGCAGAATAATAATGACATTATTCGCATAATCCCATTCAATATCAATCTGTTGAAGGTGTATTATTACATCAGTAGCATATTCCAGACCGACTTCCTGGACGATCTGATCCATAACATCCTCACGCACTTTATATCTTGTGCATTTCATTTCAAGTGCCGTGAGTACAGCCATTACTGGTGATGGTAACTGTGTTGTTTTCAGGCCGTCGATCTGACTGATCGCCTGGGCGACGGTGTTTTGCCATTCTAAAGAACAGGCGCTGAAGTCAAATGTGGCTGTTTTATTATCCCGTTGCGACACACTACAGGCTAAGCGACGTAATTGGGTCAATTTGTCTGCTTGCTGAACAGGAACTCCGGGAAAGCGGCGATGACTTAACGTGGTGTGTACAACTTCGGGCGGAAAAACGACAGCAATATCTTTCGCCAGCCACGGTAAAACAGCATCTGTATTTTTGTCAGGCGCACGGGTTTCTGCTACGAAAGAGGGTTGTTCCTGAATAATGGTGGATAAGTCCGCTACCTTGAGAGAGCCCGTTACCGTTTGGGAAGGTTGCAAAGAATTATCCTTCGCTTGCTCCACATACCCCTTCTTCACCTTCTCCGCAATCAGCTTAAGTTCCGCTTTTTCCGCTGCCGCAGCATCTGAAAAACTTTTTATCTGACTTTGCCCTTTGGTGCCAACTTTTCCCCAACTGATATGCAACTCGTTTCCCTGTTGCTCCACCGCCCAGAATTTATGTGATTTTTCGTCCTGATAGATAAAGTGTCTCATTCTGCATCCCTGTAATTTTATCCAGTTGAATGCAGATGCTACCAGTATTTATGCGGGTTAGAGAGAGACAAAATCGCAAGAAAACAACTTTAGGAATTTATAAAGAAAAGGCGCTGTCGATGCAGCGCCTTGAAGGGGGATTATTTCACCTGATGACCCGGTTTAGCACCAGCATCCGGGCTTAGCAGGAAGATATCTTTCCCGCCTGGACCGGCAGCCATCACCATGCCTTCGGAGATTCCAAAGCGCATTTTACGTGGTGCCAGGTTAGCCACCATAATGGTGTGACGACCAATCAGTGCCTGCGGATCCGGGTAGGCAGAACGAATACCGGAGAAGACATTGCGTTTTTCACCGCCGAGATCCAGTGTCAGGCGCAGCAGTTTGTCAGAACCTTCAACAAACTCTGCGTTTTCGATCAGCGCTACGCGCAGGTCAACTTTGGCGAAGTCGTCAAAGGTGATGGTTTCCTGAATCGGATCATCTGCCAGTGGGCCAGTAACTGGCGCGGCAGCTGCTTTCACTTCTTCTTTAGAGGCTTCCACCAGAGCTTCAACCTGTTTCATATCGATGCGGTTATACAGCGCCTTGAACGGATTCACTTTGTGGCCCAGCAGCGGTTGCTGGATACCATCCCAGGTCAGTTCCGTATTGAGGAAGGCTTCTGCACGCTCGGTCAGTTTCGGCAGTACCGGCTTCAGGTAAGTCATCAGCACGCGGAACAGGTTGATGCCCATTGAGCAAATCGCCTGCAGGTCAGCATCGCGACCTTCCTGTTTTGCGACTACCCACGGAGCCTGTTCATCGACATAGCGGTTAGCCAGATCAGCCAGCGCCATGATTTCGCGCACAGCTTTACCAAATTCACGGCTTTCCCACGCTTCACCAATCACTTCAGCGGCATCAGTGAAGGTTTTGTACAACTGCGGGTCAGCCAGTTCGTTTGCCAGCACGCCGTCAAAACGTTTGTTGATAAAGCCCGCGTTACGGGAGGCCAGGTTAACCACTTTGTTAACGATATCGGCATTCACGCGCTGAACGAAATCCTCCAGGTTGAGATCGATATCATCAATGCGCGAAGAGAGTTTCGCAGTGTAGTAGTAACGCAGGCTGTCAGCGTCAAAATGATTCAGCCAGGTGCTGGCTTTAATAAAGGTGCCGCGAGACTTGGACATCTTCGCGCCGTTCACCGTCACATAGCCATGAACAAACAGGTTGGTCGGCTTGCGGAAGTTGCTGCCTTCCAGCATGGCAGGCCAGAACAGGCTGTGGAAGTAAACGATATCTTTACCGATGAAGTGGTACAGCTCGGCGGTGGAGTCTTTCTTCCAGTATTCATCGAAGCTTACGCTGTCGCCGCGCTTGTCGCACAGATTCTTGAAAGAACCCATGTAGCCAATCGGTGCGTCCAGCCAGACGTAGAAATATTTGCCCGGCGCGTTCGGAATTTCAAAACCAAAGTATGGCGCGTCGCGGGAGATATCCCACTGTTGCAGGCCGGATTCAAACCACTCCTGCATTTTATTTGCCACCTGCTCCTGCAACGCACCGCTGCGGGTCCATGCCTGCAACATTTCGCTGAAAGAGGGCAGATCAAAGAAGAAGTGTTCAGAATCACGCATTACCGGCGTAGCGCCAGAAACCACCGATTTCGGCTCGATCAATTCAGTCGGGCTGTAGGTCGCGCCGCAGACTTCGCAGTTATCGCCGTATTGATCCGGGGATTTACATTTCGGGCAGGTGCCTTTCACAAAACGGTCCGGCAGGAACATGCCTTTTTCCGGATCGTACAGCTGAGAGATGGTGCGGTTTTTAATAAAACCATTCTCTTTCAGGCGAGAGTAGATAAGTTCTGACAACTGGCGGTTCTCTTCGCTGTGCGTCGAGTGATAGTTGTCATAGCTGATGTTAAAGCCTGCGAAATCAGTCTGATGCTCCTGACTCATTTCGCCAATCATCTGCTCCGGGGTGATACCAAGCTGCTGAGCTTTCAGCATGATCGGTGTACCGTGGGCATCGTCGGCGCAGATGAAGTTGACCTCGTGGCCGCGCATTCGCTGGTAACGGACCCAGACATCAGCCTGGATGTGCTCCAGCATATGGCCGAGGTGGATTGAGCCGTTAGCGTACGGCAGTGCGCACGTCACCAGAATTTTCTTCGCGACTTGAGTCATAGTAGGCATTACTTCTTAATAGTGAAAAGGGGTTAGATAGTACCAAATGGGAAAATGTTAAGTAAGTACTTCTCTATATTCTTCAGGTAAACTATCAGCTGATGGTTTATCTATACAAAAAAGGAGTCGGGATGAACGAACAATCCCAGGCCAAATCACCAGAAGCCTTGCGCGCAATGGTCGCCGGGACACTGGCCAATTTTCAGCACCCAACCCTGAAGCATAACCTCACCACGCTGAAAGCGTTGCACCATGTCGCCTGGATGGACGACACGTTGCATGTGGAACTGGTTATGCCGTTTGTCTGGCATAGCGCGTTCGAAGAGTTAAAAGAGCAATGTAGCGCCGAACTGCTGCGCATCACCGGGGCGAAAGCTATCGACTGGAAACTGTCGCATAACATAGCCACTCTGAAACGCGTGAAGAATCAGCCGGGAATTAACGGTGTGAAGAACATTATCGCGGTGAGTTCCGGTAAAGGCGGCGTGGGTAAATCGTCCACGGCGGTAAACCTGGCACTGGCGCTGGCGGCAGAAGGGGCGAAAGTCGGCATTCTGGACGCCGATATCTACGGCCCATCAATCCCAACAATGTTGGGCGCAGAAAATCAGCGTCCAACTTCGCCGGACGGTACCCATATGGCACCGATTATGTCTCATGGCCTGGCAACCAATTCAATTGGTTATCTGGTCACTGACGACAATGCGATGGTGTGGCGTGGACCGATGGCGAGCAAGGCGTTAATGCAGATGTTGCAGGAAACCTTGTGGCCGGATCTCGACTATCTGGTGCTTGATATGCCGCCAGGCACCGGTGACATTCAATTGACGCTGGCGCAAAACATTCCAGTAACCGGTGCAGTCGTGGTCACCACCCCGCAGGACATCGCGCTGATCGATGCGAAAAAAGGCATTGTGATGTTCGAGAAAGTCGAGGTTCCGGTGCTCGGTATTGTCGAGAACATGAGTGTGCATATTTGCAGTAACTGTGGTCACCATGAACCGATTTTCGGTACCGGTGGTGCAGAGAAACTGGCTGAAAAATACCATACACAGCTGCTGGGGCAGATGCCGTTACACATCTCCTTACGTGAGGATCTCGATAAAGGTACGCCAACGGTTATCAGCCGTCCGGAGAGCGAATTTACCGCTATCTACCGCCAGCTGGCTGACCGCGTTGCAGCTCAGCTCTACTGGCAGGGTGAAGTCATTCCAGGCGAGATTTCCTTCCGCGCGGTCTAACGCCTATTAACCATTCTGGTTATTCTTCATACACCGCAGAGATGTTACATTGATGCGGTGTATTAGTTTTTGCCGCATTAATGAACACTTATTTAATACTGCGAATATTCTGCGGACCTTCGTCCGAAACTCTACAAAGTCGATTGATCATACAGGCAATGCTTCATTATCATCCTTCGTGGCTGTGTAGTGGATGTACAGCTATAGTTTGTTATGCACTCATTCTATCCAGGCATAACCTTTACTACAGGGATAACGTTCAATGAATAAGTATTGGCTGTCAGGAATTATTTTTCTTGCCTATGGATTGGCTTCTCCCGCATTCTCTTCAGAGACTGCCACATTAGCGATTAATGGCAGGATCAGTCCCCCAACATGCAGTATGGCTATGGTTAATGGTCAACCTCAACAGCATTGTGGTCAGTTAACGTATAATGTTGACACCCGTCATCTGTTTTCTTCGCCCGTCAAAGGTGTAACGACAGAAGTGGTTGTTGCAGGTAGCGATAGCAAACGTCGAATCGTGTTAAATCGCTACGATTAATTTGGCAACCTGATTTTAATTGCATTTAGAAAGCCGAAATCATTTATATAAATGATTTCGGCTTTTTTATTGATATCAACAATACCATTTACATAAATCTACATTAATTGATAGATGCGATAAATAGTTAATACTCTTAAATATTTGTTGTATTTATATTGCAATGGTTAATTTGTTTTAAATCAATAAAACAATGTGTTTACATTGCGGCAACTTTTTTGATGTGAGAAATTTGTTTCCAAGAGATACAGACTCTTAACAACCAAAAATAAATTTTATTAAGGAACATATTATGAAACGTTCAATTATTGCTGCCGCTGTCTTTTCTTCTTTTTTTATGAGCGCTGGAGTATTTGCTGCAGACGTTGATACCGGAACATTAACTATTAAGGGGAATATTGCAGAATCTCCGTGTAAATTCGAAGCGGGTGGTGATTCAGTAAGTATTAATATGCCGACTGTACCAACCAGTGTCTTTGAAGGTAAAGCTAAATATTCTACCTATGATGATGCAGTCGGTGTAACCAGCAGCATGTTAAAAATTAGCTGCCCGAAAGAAGTTGCTGGTGTAAAACTCTCGTTGATTACCAACGATAAAATAACCGGTAACGATAAGGCGATAGCCAGTAGCAACGATACCGTGGGTTACTATCTCTATTTAGGTGATAACAGCGATGTCCTGGATGTTTCTGCACCTTTTAACATTGAGAGTTATAAAACAGCGGAAGGTCAATATGCTATTCCGTTTAAAGCAAAATACCTGAAACTGACAGATAACTCAGTGCAATCAGGTGATGTGTTATCTTCTCTGGTTATGCGTGTGGCGCAGGATTAATAAATAAAATTGTAAGTTTCTCCAGGTAATAAACATGGCCGCTATCCCATGGCGGCCTTTTAATTTAAGAGGCATTAAAATGAAAGGATTATTATCTTTACTCATTTTTTCTATGGTCCTTCCTGCACATGCCGGAATTGTTATCTACGGGACGCGCATTATTTACCCGGCAGAAAATAAAGAAGTGATGGTGCAGTTGATGAACCAGGGAAACCGTTCTTCGCTGCTGCAGGCGTGGATTGATGATGGCGATACGTCATTACCACCAGAAAAAATTCAGGTTCCTTTCATGTTAACGCCACCAGTGGCAAAAATAGGGGCAAATTCCGGGCAGCAAGTAAAAATCAAAATTATGCCGAATAAACTGCCCACTAATAAAGAAAGCATTTTTTATCTGAATGTTCTGGATATTCCACCAAATAGTCCAGAGCAAGAAGGTAAGAATGCACTGAAGTTTGCGATGCAAAACAGAATTAAGTTGTTTTACCGGCCAGCGGGTATTGCTCCGGTAAATAAAGCGACATTTAAAAAATTGCTGGTAAATCGCAGTGGCAATGGTTTGGTGATAAAAAATGACTCAGCTAATTGGGTGACGATTTCGGATGTCAAAGCTAATAATGTCAAAGTCAATTATGAAACTATTATGATTGCCCCCTTAGAAAGTCAGAGTGTTAATGTCAAAAGTAATAATGCAAATAACTGGCATCTGACCATTATCGATGACCATGGCAACTATATTAGTGACAAAATTTAATTGCAGGAGCTGCCTATGTTGAGAATGACCCCACTTGCATCAGCAATCGTAGCGTTATTGCTCGGCATTGAAGCTTATGCAGCTGAAGAAACCTTTGATACCCATTTTATGATAGGTGGAATGAAAGACCAGCAGGTTGCAAATATTCGTCTTGATGATAATCAACCCTTACCGGGGCAGTATGACATCGATATTTATGTCAATAAGCAATGGCGCGGGAAATATGAGATTATTGTTAAAGACAACCCGCAAGAAACATGTTTATCAAGAGAAGTTATCAAGCGGTTAGGCATTAATAGCGATAACTTCGCCAGCGGTAAGCAATGTTTAACATTTGAGCAACTTGTTCAGGGTGGGAGCTATACCTGGGATATCGGGGTTTTTCGTCTCGATTTCAGTGTCCCGCAGGCCTGGGTGGAAGAACTGGAAAGTGGCTATGTTCCACCGGAAAACTGGGAGCGGGGTATTAATGCGTTTTATACCTCTTATTATCTGAGTCAGTATTACAGCGACTATAAAGCGTTGGGTAATAACAAGAGTACATATGTACGTTTTAACAGCGGGTTAAATTTACTGGGGTGGCAACTGCATTCTGATGCCAGTTTCAGTAAAACAAATAACAATCCAGGGGTGTGGAAAAGCAATACCCTGTATCTGGAACGTGGATTTGCCCAACTTCTCGGCACGCTTCGCGTGGGTGATATGTACACATCAAGCGATATTTTTGATTCTGTTCGCTTCAGAGGTGTGCGGTTGTTTCGTGATATGCAGATGTTGCCTAACTCGAAACAAAATTTTACGCCACGGGTGCAGGGGATTGCTCAGAGTAACGCGCTGGTAACTATTGAACAGAATGGTTTTGTGGTTTATCAGAAAGAGGTTCCTCCTGGCCCGTTCGCGATTACAGATTTGCAGTTGGCCGGTGGTGGAGCAGATCTTGATGTCAGCGTGAAAGAGGCGGACGGCTCGGTAACCACCTATCTGGTGCCTTATGCAGCGGTGCCAAATATGCTGCAACCCGGCGTGTCGAAATATGATTTAGCGGCGGGTCGTAGCCATATTGAAGGGGCGAGCAAACAAAGTGATTTTGTCCAGGCGGGTTATCAGTATGGTTTTAATAATTTATTGACGCTGTATGGTGGCTCGATGGTCGCGAATAATTATTACGCGTTTACTTTGGGGGCTGGCTGGAATACACGCATTGGTGCCATTTCCGTCGATGCCACTAAGTCGCATAGTAAACAAGACAACGGCGATGTGTTTGACGGGCAAAGTTATCAAATTGCCTACAACAAATTTGTGAGCCAAACGTCGACGCGTTTTGGTCTGGCGGCCTGGCGTTATTCGTCGCGTGATTACCGGACATTTAACGATCACGTTTGGGCAAACAATAAAGATAATTATCGCCGTGATGAAAACGATGTCTATGACATTGCCGATTATTACCAGAACGATTTTGGCCGCAAAAATAGCTTTTCCGCCAATATGAGCCAGTCATTGCCAGAAGGTTGGGGGTCTGTGTCATTAAGTACGTTATGGCGAGATTACTGGGGGCGTAGCGGCAGTAGTAAGGATTATCAGTTGAGTTATTCCAACAACCTGCGACGGATAAGCTATACCCTCGCGGCAAGCCAGGCTTATGACGAGAATCATCATGAAGAGAAACGTTTTAATATTTTTATATCGATTCCCTTTGATTGGGGTGATGACGTTTCGACGCCTCGTCGGCAAATATATATGTCTAACTCAACGACGTTTGATGATCAGGGGTTTGCCTCAAATAATACGGGATTATCAGGAACAGTAGGGAGTCGGGATCAGTTCAATTATGGTGTCAACCTGAGTCATCAACATCAGGGAAATGAAACGACAGCTGGGGCGAATTTGACCTGGAACGCGCCGGTTGCGACAGTGAATGGCAGTTATAGTCAGTCGAGTACTTATCGACAGGCTGGAGCCAGTGTTTCAGGGGGCATTGTCGCCTGGTCGGGTGGCGTTAATCTGGCGAACCGTCTTTCCGAAACGTTTGCTGTGATGAATGCGCCAGGAATTAAAGATGCTTATGTCAATGGGCAAAAATATCGCACAACAAACCGTAATGGAGTGGTGATATACGACGGAATGACACCTTATCGGGAAAATCACCTGATGCTGGATGTGTCGCAAAGCGATAGCGAAGCAGAATTACGTGGCAACCGGAAAATTGCCGCCCCTTATCGCGGCGCGGTTGTACTGGTTAATTTTGATACCGATCAGCGCAAGCCATGGTTTATAAAAGCGTTAAGAGCAGATGGGCAATCATTAACGTTTGGTTATGAAGTCAATGATATCCATGGTCATAATATTGGCGTTGTCGGCCAGGGAAGTCAGTTATTTATTCGCACCAATGAAGTACCGCCATCGGTTAATGTGGCAATTGATAAGCAACAAGGACTTTCATGCACAATCACCGCCAATGGCGGGCGAATTCTGCACGCAGCGGGCTGCCATCCCCCCTCAAAAAAGAGAGGCTGGCCAAATGGCCAGCCTCTCTTTTTTGAAGAACTTATTCCTCGCGGAAGACAAATCCGTTCTCGTCCGCCTTTTCGATGACGGCGAGCGCCTTGTAGGGGATACCGCTCGCGCGGAAGCGGTCACCGCCGCCCTGGAAGCCCTTTTCCACGGCGATGCCGATGCCTTCGAGCTTCGCGCCCGCCTCGTTGACGATATCGACAAGGCCCTGCACGGCGAAGCCGTTGGCCATGAAGTCGTCGATGATGAGCACGTGGTCGTCCGCGTTCAGCCACTCCTGGGAGACGAGCAGCGTGACTCTCTTCTTGTAGGTGTAGGAGAACACCTCGCTCTGGTACAGGCCGCTTTCGATGTTGTCGCTCTTGGCCTTCTTGGCGAAGAGCATCGGGACGCCGTACTTCTGCGCGCAGATGGTCGCAAGCGCGATGCCGCTGGCCTCCGCCGTCAGAACGACGGTGATCTTGCTGGTGTCGAAATACTTGGCGAACTCGTCCGCAATGTCCTCGAGCAGACGGGTGTCGACGCGGTGGTTGAGGAAACCGTCGACCTTGACGATGTTGCCGGGCAGGACTCTGCCCTCGCGGCGGATGCGCTCCTGAAGAAGCTCCATGGAATTACCCCTCCTGAAAAAATAATTTCTGACGAAATTTTTCGATTGAAATGGTAACTTCCATTTAACAGGATTTTTGTGCAGAATGCAACACGGCAACTTTGACAAGAATTTGTGCTTTTTTTGCCTCTTTCCGTCTATTTTGGCGGCGGGAGCGCCGTTACGTCCCGTTTTGTATCGTTTTGGCAAAGCCCGCGGCAAAAAGCCGCGCGGCGTTGACGGCTTCTTCGAGCGAATTGCCCGCCGTACCGACCTCGACGAGAAGCGAGCCCGTCGTCATGTGCTGGTTGTAGCGGGAGTTGCGCACGGTGACGGGGCGCATGAGGGTCGGATAGTCTTTGTACAGGGTTTCCTGCACGGCGCAGGCGAGCTTTAAGTTCTCGCGCCAGAGATCGTGTCTCAAGCCTCCGCCGTTCGACCCGATGACGAATTCGAGCTGTGCGGCGTTTTTATCTTCGCCGCACAGCAGCTTGAACTGCTGGCCGTTCGCGTCCTGCACCGCGTCGCGGTGCACATCGAGCACGAACGAGATCGAGGGGTACTTTTGCAGATAGCTCTCAATCGACGCGAGCGAGCGGTTGTAAGCGCCCGAATAGCTCGGATAGTCGTAGAGCGAGCGGTCGTGCACGACGCTAATGCCCGCGTCGGTCAGCACCTGCGCCATCTCGTCGCCGATGCGGATCATGTTGCAGTTCGTGTCCAGCGTGCGGAACGTGTCGGACACGTCGTATTCCTGCCCCGGCGGCATGGTGTAGCTCTCCGAGCCGTGGGTGTGGATGATGAGCACCTGCGGTCCCTCCGCACCGAGCTTTGCCGCATAATCGCTCGAGAGCATCGAGGCGTCGAGCGCGGCATCCGAGCCGTTGTTGATGTACACATTGCCGAATACCGTATAGCCCGAGGGGTCGGACGCCTTGAGCGTGCGGGCGGGCGAGCCGTTTTCCGTCACGGCGATCTCGTCCGGCGTCTCCTCCTGCGTGAGCACCGTGCCCTCGCTGTCCTGCGCGTCGCCCGTTTCGTCCGCGCTGTCATCGGGCTTTTGCTCAAGCTCTGCCGACCATGCCTGCGCGATGTTCTCCTCGCCCTCGCGCAGAAGCGGCGTCGCGTGCAGCGCGAGCGACGTTCGCAGGCTGAGAAAGTCCTCCCCGCCGTTGCCGCGCTCATATCTCAGCAGCATCACGCCCAGCGTCTCGTCCTTGAGCGAGCGGAGTGCATCGCGCGCGTCCTTCGCCGGCGCCGTGACGCTCACGCCCCAGAGCGTCACCGCCGAGAGCGCGAGCGAACACAGCATCCGTCCTGTCCGTTTCTTTTGCATCGTGATTCACCTCTTGGGACAATCCTATGTGCGCACTTGCGCCGATATGACATAGCGCGCCCGCCGCTTTTCGCTTGCAATTTTCGCTTTCGCGTGGTATGGTAATGGCAGCGGAGAAAAACTCATATAGTTTCGCTTACATGGCGCGAAAGTTTCTACGGAGCCGCCGAAAGGCTCTGCTATGGGTGCTCAGCCGGGGGAGAAGTCCCCGGGCGGGGCGCTTTTTCTTTTGCACAAAGCTAAAACAGGAGTGACTGATATGAAGATCCTCAAGGGCAATCTCGTTTCCGCACCGGCGCTCGGCAAGCTCGAGATCGTCGAGCACGGCTGCCTCGTCCTGCATGACGACGGCAGCATCCAAAGCGTTGAAAAGGCCGTGCCGCAGAACGCCGACGCGGAAGTCATCGACTACGGTGATAGCCTCATCATGCCGTCTTTTGTCGACATGCACCTGCACGCGCCGCAATACCCCATGCTCGGCATGGGCATGGACCTGCCGCTGATCGACTGGCTCAACACCTACACGTTCAAGACCGAGGCGCGCTTTGAAGACAGCGACTACGCCCGCCGCATTTACAAAAAGCTCGCGAGCGACCTCATCACGAGCGGCACGACGCGCGTTTGCATGTTTTCCTCCCTCCACACGGACGCGACGCTCATTTTGATGGAAGAGCTCGAAAAGGCGGGCGTCACGGGCTATGTCGGCAAGGTCAACATGGACCGCAACGGCAGCCCCGAGCTTCAGGAGACGACCGAGCAGTCCAAGCGCGAAACGCTGCGCTGGCTGGACGCGTGCGGGCGCTTCCAGACCGTCAAGCCCATCCTGACGCCGCGCTTCACCCCATCGTGCACCGACGAGCTGATGAACTGGCTCGGCAAGCTCGCCGCGGAGCGCGGGCTGTACGTCCAATCGCACCTGTCTGAAAATAAGGGTGAGATCGCGTGGGTCAAAGAGCTCTGCCCCGACTGCGCGCAATATTGGGAGAGCTACGACCGCGCGGGGCTGTGGAAGGACCATACCGTCATGGCGCACTGCGTCCACTCCGACGAGCGCGAGCGCGAGGCCATGCGCGAGCACGGCGTCGTCACGGCGCACTGCGCGGGGTCGAATATCAACATCTGCTCGGGCGTCGCGCCCGTGCGGACGCTGCTGCGCGAGGGCAACCTCGTCACGCTCGGGTCGGATATCGCAGGCGGCGCGCTGCTGGCGATGAACAAGGTCATCACCATGTCCATCCGCGCGTCAAAGTTCCGCCACATGCAGAGCGACGGAAAGGACGAATTTCTGACCGTCGAGGAGGGCTACTACCTCGGCTCCAGCGCAGGACACGAGTATTTCGGCGGGCACGGCGGATTTGTCCCCGGCGACTATATCCACGCCATTGTCGTCGACGACTCCGACTTTACCGAGGCCGCGCATCCGCTCTCGGTGCGCGAGCGCTTCGAGCGCGCGATCTACATGATGCACCGGCACAACATCGTCTCCGTCTGGTCAGAGGGGAAAAACGTCGTTCGCTGATGAAAAGCAGGGGAGAGGGCGCGGTCCTCTCCCCGATTTTGGAAAATCGCAAAAATTTTTGGACAAGCTATTGACAAAAGGCTATCTTATTTGGTATAGTAGCTTCTGTCCTGTCGAGCAGGAATATTTGGCGGCATAGCTCAGCTGGCTAGAGCATGCGGTTCATACCCGCAGTGTCCCCGGTTCAAATCCAGGTGCCGCTACCAGATGCACGGGATGCGAAAGCATCCCGTGTCTCATATGGCCCGTTGGTCAAGTGGTTAAGACACGGCCCTTTCACGGCTGTAACATGGGTTCGAATCCCGTACGGGTCACCACAGTTGGAGGCTTAGCTCAGCTGGTTAGAGCGCCTGCTTCACACGCAGGAGGTCACTGGTTCGAGTCCAGCAGTCTCCACCACATATGAAAAATCCGAACTTCTTCCCTATCGGGAATGCGTTCGGATTTTTCATTTTTATCAAAGATAATTCCTACTGATATTTACGCCCGGAGGAATTTTGCATCCTCCGGACATTTTTTATCCGCATATTCGATTTCTGCCGTTAGGAATGACGGCCATCAATAAAAGAACATCATCTCTTTTGTGGACGGCAATGGACACTATCGGTTAAACCAGCCGCAGGACGAGCGGTCCGCCCTCACGAGCGCCTCTTCCCTTCGATCCCCCTATCCCACCAACAAATCCCCCTTCCCGGCACAGAGCACCGGGAAAGGGGGATTTTTGATCCATCCGCAGAATTTTTCATGTTCCCCCTTGACAATTCCTTTGTCTTAATGTACTATTGTCATAGTACAAGCGAACTGATAGGTGGGGCAGCGAGAATGTCGAGATGTGACTGCTCCGATCCATCGGCAGCACAGGCAAAGGAGGACGCCTATGGAATGGGATATCCGCAATGACCAGCCCATTTACACCCAGCTGATCCAACAGGTGACGCTGGCCATTCTGTCCGGCACCTTCCCCTGCGGCGGACGGCTGCCGCCGGTGCGGGAGATGGCGGCGGAGGCCGGGGTCAACCCCAACACCATGCAGCGGGCGCTGGCGGAGCTGGAGCGCACGGGGCTGGTCTACACCCAGCGCACTGCCGGGCGCTTTGTTACCGAGGACGCTGCCGTCATCGACAGTGCCAAACAGGAGCTGGCTCATCAGCAGGTCGGGGCCTTTCTGCGCCGTATGGAGCGCATGGGCTACGACCGGGAGCAGGCCGCCCAGCTGGTGCGGTCTTGGAAGGAGGAAGCATAAGAGATGGCTATTTTAGAATGTAAGGACCTGACCAAATATTACGACCGGACTCTGGGTCTGGACCACCTGTCCCTCCAGCTGGAGCCGGGGCGGATCGTGGGTCTGCTTGGCCCCAACGGCAGCGGTAAGACCACGCTGCTGAAGATCGCCAATGGGCTTCTGACCCCCTCGTCGGGGCAGCTGCTCATCGACGGCAAGGCCCCCGGCCCGGACACCCGGAGGCTGGTATCCTATCTGCCGGAGCGCACCTACTAAGTGAAATCTACGACGAAACGTATCCATTTGAAGAGTGAAGGCATATATAGG
>OGXE01001721.1_pt1 | contig 18002 bp, 15 predicted proteins | sample 1576181 | NCBI WGS metagenome assembly OGXE01 (sample SAMEA3541478, study PRJEB24748) | human gut metagenome | biome: human gut; feature: human-associated habitat; material: faeces | place: China | collected 2012 | reverse complement strand
TAATTCAAAGGGTTCACCGCAACTACATCCAGTAGCCAATTCCTATTATAAAGAGTCAATGTGAAAACATTATTAACTCCAAGCATTTTGTTGCGAATGATTCTATCTTGTCTAAATCGCCTTATTTTCATCAAATTAGATAGATTCGTCTTGACTTTTTCGGATTACATGATATAAAAGCACGAAAACGATTCACATTATGATAAAATATATGCAACTAAGGGAGAAATAAGAATGAATGAAACGAGTCGTAGAATTCTTGATCACTTTCAAGTTCGAAAAACAAAAAAACAAAAAGAGGAATTTCGTAAATATATAATTCATGAACTTAATCAATATGGGTATTGCCCCAGTATTCAACATAAAGGGATAAATAATAATATAATTATCGGTAATATAGAGAAAGCTAAGATATTTTGTACAGCTCACTATGATACACAGGCGGTCTTACCATTTCCCAATTTAATTGTGCCTAATAATTTGTTTGGTCTGATTTTATCACAATTAGCCATTATTATTTGTGTATTAATTCTTATATTCTTTATGAACATCGTTCTTATTCAATTATTTGTTTGGATAGGTCTATTTAAGAATATTGAGCTTAATATTGCTTCTTCTATTTCATGGTTAATTATAATGATTTGGATGTTGTTTGGAAAAGCAAATAAACATACTGCAAATGATAATACGAGTGGTGTCATTACAATCATTGAATCAGCCATCAAATTACCGGAAGATTTAAGAGATGAAGTATGTTTTGTGTTATTTGACAACGAAGAACTAGGTTTATTAGGCTCTTCTGCTTTTGCGAAAGAATATAAAGAATATGTAAAGAATAAACTTATTATTAATTTTGATTGTGTATCCGACGGCAATGATATATTTTTCTTTCCAACGAAACAAATTAAAAATGATCAATCAAAACATGAAAATATTATAAATGCATTTGCATCAACAGATTATATAAGAGTTCACAACAACAAAGGATTTGGATTCTATCCATCCGACAACTTTAACTTTAAATATGCATATGGAGTTTGCAGCCTTAAGAAAGGTTTGTTCTATTATCTTGATCGAATACATACTTCTAGAGATATAATTTTCAATGAAGAAAATATCGAACTATTAAGCGATGGTGTATGCAAGCTTGTCAAAACAACCCATACATCCAGATGATTATTCCAACATAATCAATTAATTTGCATAAAATCATTTTAACAACTATAATACAAATACAGAAAGACTACTGGATACAGTGGTTCCTCTGAATTTATTTAGTGTAAAGACACTAGTTTAATCCTTGGAATTGGTGAACTAGTGTCTTTTACATTTTCTATAATCAATAATGTAATTTTTAGTAATTCAACTAAAGCCAAGATAGTCATGGCAACATCAACGTACAGATAAATATACATAAAACACGTCCTCCTACATAATCGGAATCATCGAGAACTCAAGATATCATCCTTTTAATTCAAAGGGTTCACCGCAACTACATCCAGTAGCCAATTCCTATTATAAAGAGCCAATGTGAAAACATTATTAACTCCAAGCATTTTGTTGCGAATGATCCTATCTTGTCTAAATCGCCTTATTTTCGTTGAATTAGATACGGTTTTAACATCTAAACTAACACAAAATCAATCATTTACACAACATAAGATAAAAGAACCCTCAACTAAGAGGATCCTTCTTACTCAATATATGTTTTAATACTTCTTCCATTTTTTGAAAGTCAATTGGCTTCGTTATATAATCATTCATCTTTACATCAAATGCTTTTTTCTTATCTTCCTCAAACGCATTGGCAGACATAGCTATAATTGGTATATTGGCCTTTTCAGGTTGTGAAAGATGTCGAATACAATGTGTTGCCTTATAGCCATCCATATTTGGCATTTGAATATCCATTAAAATCAAATCATATGCATTGGCTGGTTGATGTTGCATTTCATTCACACAAAGGATTCCGTCTTCTACAGTTTTAACTTCAAAACCCATTTCACTAAGAATTGTAGTTGTGATTTCAGCATTTAATTCATTATCTTCGGCCAATAAAATTCTTTTACCCTTAAAATCAATATCAAGCTCATGGGAAGATTCAATATTTCTATTAGTATAATCTTTATTCGCAATCTTATGTGGAATGGTAATCGTAAAAGTACTACCCTTACCAAGTTCACTCTCTACTTCAATACTGCCATTCATTAAGTCCACAAGGTTTTTGACAATAGCCATACCAAGTCCAGTACCTGGAATTTTAGATAGAGTCGTATTTCTTTCACGTGTAAATAATTCAAATAAGGATGGTAAGAATTCTTCACTCATTCCAATACCTGTATCCGATACTTTTGTTTGAATTAAAGTATAGCCTTCTTTATCATAAGGAAGTTCTCTTGTATCAATTGTTACCTTGCCACCAGCAGATGTATATTTGATCGCATTACTGATTAGATTGGACAGAATTTCCTGCATCTTTGTAGAATCGGTAATAATATGTTTGTGTTCGACATTCACAATTTTGTTTAATTCAATATTCTTTTTTAAAGCTTCCGCCGCAAATGCACCACAAACAAGTTGAGTAATATTCCCCACTACTTCATAATTTTCATCCAATTCCATCTTACCACTTTCAACACGAGCCATATCCAATACATTATTAATAATTGAAAGTAATAATTGACTCGATTGTTCAATCATTTCTTGATAATGAACGAGTTTAGGATTTGTTAATTCTTTCTTCATTAATTGTGAATATCCCAAAATCGCATTCATCGGTGTACGAATATCATGTGACATATTAAATAAGAATATGGACTTGGCCTCATTGGCCTTTTCAGCCTTGATCTTTTCTTGGCGTAAAGCCTCTTCCTGTTCTAACTCACGCTTCTTTTCTTCCGTAAAATCACGATTGGCAAGTAATACACTCACAACACGACCATTCTCATCATATTTTTGAGGTACAATCATCGAAAGGATCCAAGTTCCATCTGCCCTTTCACAAGTATGGAATAAGGAATTCTTTCCTTCAAGACGTTTTGCGATGGTCGTACTATCATAAAACTCAACACTACTCTCTCTATATGGTTCGGTAATCAAACGATTTACTTGCTCTAATAATATATTATGATCTATCTGAGTATAGCGCCCGTTTAAGCCGGGAATATTATTTCCTTTAATCAATTCCACATCACCTGTCTCTAGATTAATCAAACAAATAAAGGAATCCCCAGCCGATAATGCCTCAACTTCATGTCGAGCCTGTTGCACCTGCTTACCTAAAGTAATTGGAAACTCTTCATCCTCCAATTGTTCTTTATCCGGAATCGAATGATGAATATGAAGCACCTTCCATTTTCCATCCCTAATTCCATAAACAATAGTAAAGCGAGAATCCAAATGCATAATTGGAACTTCTTTATCATAAAGTCCATAAATTTGAACAGATCCATACACAAAGACACATTGATCATCCACAATATTTTCTTCAATTTCTAAATCTTTAAATTCAAAATGAATATTCTTTCTTTTCTCCACATCAAATTTGAAAGAATTTAAAAAGTGCTCAATATTTTTAAAGAATTCTTGTTTTCCCGTACCAATAATACTTACATTGGAATCCAAAAAATCCTGAATCGCAACTTCGCTCAACGTATCCGATCCTAGATATGTTTCTAACAATTGTCTAGTAAGTAACTTAAAATCCTGCATAACCCAACCCCACAAAATAAAAGGCATCATCACAAATCAGACAATGCCACATTATATTATTAATTCTAACTGATTTGAAAAAAGATATATCATTACCTATATCATACCATTAATTTCAACCAATGTTATCATTAATTTCATCTAATTTATCAAATATATCTTCCAAAGAACCATCATCATATTCATTTCCACGAATATCATCTAATTTTTCATTCATTGTTTTCAATTCATCTAAAATTTCATTCAATAAATCAACTACTTCGTTCATTCTTCGTCACCCCTCATATATTTCTTCCATCTCCTTAATACATCTTTAAACGGTTCATCCAAATAAGACAAAGCCATTTCTTTCATATCTTCAGAAATTCCATAAGCAGCTTCTGCAATACTTCCCGTAATAGCTGCGATGGTATCACTATCTCCACCAATTGAAATTGAATCTCTAGAATTATTTCAAAAAATATAGTATCATACATGCAGAAACTAACTTGTGGTGGATAAAGCTGGGCTGGCTGTGCCAGTAAGATGTAGATCGAGATGCCTTTGCTCCTGGGGTTAGTTTTTTTCTTTTTATACTAATTTCATTTCTTCAATTGCACGCAACAAATCATCTTTTTTAAATGTAATCAAATCCTCATCGGATATTTCATTTAAACTCGCCAAACGATTCGAATGCGCCTTTTTACTCTTATCAAACAAGTTACGCATTTCTCGACCATTCGCAAAATTATCTGGTTTATGAGTACACAAGTCGTTTAAATATGACTTTAATGTATCTTGTGCTTCTAAATCCATTCTAAAATCATTTTGTTCGCACAACAATCCAAAAATTAAAAATAATTCTTCTTCCGAATAATCATCAAAATGAATATATTCATTAAATCTAGATTTTAATCCAGGATTTGATTGTAAGAAAGATTCCATTGGCTCATCATATCCAGCAACAATCACAATAAACTCATCACGATGATCTTCCATCGCTTTTAATAAAGTATCAATGGCTTCTTGACCAAAATCATTTTCACCCTTAGCCAAAGTATAGGCTTCATCAATAAAGAGAATGCCACCCATAGCTTCATCAATCTTTTCCTTCGTTTTTAATGCTGTTTGACCAACATATCCCGCAACAATCTCACTACGATCCACTTCAACCAATTGACCCTTTTCTAAGATTCCCAATTGTTTATAAATTTTAGATAATAATCTAGCTATCGTTGTCTTTCCAGTACCAGGATTTCCCTTAAATACTAGGTGTTTAGAAGTATTAGAAACTTTCAAGCCTTTGCTCTTACGAAGTGCATCTGTTTTCAACTCATTAATGATTGAATGTACCTGTTGTTTTACTCCATCCAATCCAATCATAGAATCCAATTGTTTTTGTAGATCTTCTAAAGATTCTGCAGACTCCACCTCAATTTCATCCTGAACCACTTCTTCTTTGACTTTATCTTCTTGTTTAATATCCAATAGTTTAATGTATTGAATAAAATGATCCTTTACAATATCTTTCTTATCATTTCTATTAAACAAATAATAACGGCCTAGTTCATAAATAAATTGTGCATACAAAGTTTTTACAATAGGCATTAAATTTAATGTTTCAAAATCAGTAAACCAAGAATGAACAGAAATAACGTCATTCAAATTATCTTGTGAACCAAGAAACACTTTATTAAAGTAATCCATACGAAGATCTGCATAATCTAAAGATATGATATCAATAAATCCAGCAATATTATTTAAAATAACCTGCTTTACATTTAAATGACCACCATCTTTATCAATCAATTCCTGCTCTTTTGAACATGCTAATAATAATTTAGCTAATGATTGTTTTACATCTATATCCATGATTACAACCTTCTTTATGCATATTGAATTTGATTATGCAACGAATCATATAATTTCGATGCATCCTCACCCTCAATACCATTAAACATCTCAGAAATTTCTTTTTCCAATTCATTCTGAATTTCTTCACTCGTCTTTTCATGAAATACATTCAATAAAGATGTATCTTGAAGAGTTAAAATAATTTCTTGATTGTCAATCACTTCTTGTTTTTGATCTTGGACCTGCTCTAAAAACTCTTTATAATACGTATCCATTTCATCCGTATTTAAACCTAAATCAAAAACACCATGATCTTGCAACAACTCAATAAACCAAGATTTATCGACTTGTTGTACAAAGTCAGCAAACTGCTGTTGAAGTTCAGTTGGTGGTAAAAAGCCTTTAAGTTTTCTAATCTTTCCTTGAAATAAATTAGCTTGAGAAGACATTGTCTTAGAACTATTAATCTGTTCTTGCAAATAGTCGGATGTAATCATATATTCTGCAAAAATTGGATTTATCATTTCCGTGAATCTAATCAACGCAACACTTCTTACCATTTGAAATTGCAGATAATCCGGTACACTGCAGCAACGACCAATAGTACCTGAACAAGAAATTAAAATATCACCTTTCTTCGGAACGACTCTTTTAGCTATTCTAAGATATTCATCTCGATTTATATAATCTACATCTTCAAGTTGTAAAGAATGATTTAAAACATTTCGAGCGGATAATAAATATATTCCTTCTTTTGTTCTTCTTGGCGTACTATGTTCCCCATCTGTAATTAAAACAGACATTTCTTCAAATGTTTTTAAATCCCAAGCTCTATCATTGATTCTTAAATCCCCAAACATCTCTATAAATCGGGCTTTAATCAAATCATCAAATTTGTTTAATTCAATTTTTTTTAATTCAATAATTGTGCTAATACATTTCAATCTACTTACTATCTGTTTTTGTTTAGTAGATGAATAATATCTAACATATACCTTATTTAATCCTTGTCGAGTAATCTGTGGTTGTGCTGAGCCACTTATTATATTTTTAAAACTGTAATTTTTTAAAAAATAATATAAATAATTGATATCGATATTATGTTTCACTTCATCTAGACACATTGCATTCCCAGTTACATATGAGAAAGGTGGAGTAATATTGACTGAACCACATGAAGCACCTCTGCATGTTATAGCTATTACAGAATCTTTATGGTTGTAAACATTGGAGTATCCAATAAGTCCATTAGCACCATAAACTGGATAACCATCATCCAATAATTCATCAGCAGGAATTGTCTTCCATTGTTTTGGTGAGCAAATATCAATTAATTTAATTTTCATTAGCTTCTACAAATCCGAATTTATCATTCAGATTCTTCCTCCTTTCCATCATTCAACAAAGCCTTTAACTCTGCCAAATTCTTATCAATTTCTCTATTTAAAGCTTCAATATCAGCTAAAATCTCACTTGTTGGTGGATATTCTACCTTTTCATAGACAACTTCTTTATATTTGTTGATAGATAGATCATAATCGTTATCAATAATCTCTTGCTTATCAACCAAGAAGCTTTGTTCAGTACGCATTCTATCCACTTCTTTATCTAGATTCTTGAATCTTTCTAAAATATCTGGAATATCATTTTCTTTTACTGGAGAACGTTTATCATCTAACGAGAATCCGTCAGCTTTCATATCATAGAACCAAACCTTGTCAGTTCCACCATGACCGGTCTTTGTGAAAATTAAAATACCTGTAGATACACCAGCATATGGTTTAAATACACCTGATGGCATAGAAATAACCGCTTCTAGACGATTATCATCAACAATAGCTTGTCGAATAGCTTTGTGAGCCTTACTTGAACCAAACAAAACTCCATCTGGAACAATACATGCACATCTTCCCCCGACTTTTAACATACGAATAAATAATGCTAAGAATAATAATTCAGTTTTTTTAGTTTTCGCAATCTTTAATAAATCTGTTGATACTGAATCGTAATCTAAAGACCCTTTAAATGGTGGATTAGCTAAAATCATAGAGTATTTATTATTATCTGTATTTTGATCAGATAAACTATCTCGATATTCAATATTTGGAGATTCAACCCCATGCGTCATCATATTCATTGCTCCAATACGAAGCATAGTTCTGTCCATATCAAAGCCATTAAACATATGGTTCATAAAATGATCACGATTCTGTTTATTCATCAAAATATCATTTCTATATTTTTCTATTAAATAATCACTCGCAACCACTAAGAATCCACTTGTCCCACATGCTGGATCACAAATTAATTCTTGAGGCGTTGGATTCATTAATTCAACCATCATACGAATAATATGACGAGGTGTTCTGAACTGCCCATTACGTCCTGCTATAGCAATCTTAGACAATAAGTATTCATATACATCACCACGAATATCCATACTTGTAGTTTTATCCATTAAGCTATAAATCTCATCCAAAGAATCAATGACCTTAGATAATACTAATGCAGTTGGTATTTTAAAAATCGCATCATCCATATATTTAGAATATGCACTATCCTTATCACTATGTAAAATCTTTATAAATGGAAAAACCCATTCCTGCATAATTTCATATTGTTTATTCGCAGGATAATCATGGAACGTAGACCATTTCAATTGATTTCCATCAATACTACGCTCACCAATCATTACCTCATCGGCAAATATACTTGTATAAGGTATTCCAAGCATATTGGATTCCTTTGCCTTTTTATTGTCTGCAACATCCAAATCACGAATAAACATTAAATATGTTATTTGCTCAATAACCTCTAATGGATTCGTTAATCCACCTGCTGCAAAAACATCCCAAAGCGCATCAATTTTATTTTTAATTTCACCTGTAACCATAACTCTCTCCTACTTAATCAATTCCACTACATCATCAAATGTACAATCCAAACAATCGCAAATACGAATTAATGTATCCATAGATACAGTTTCCTGTTTAGATAGTTTTGCAAGTGTAGCTGGTGTTAACTTAGCTTCTTTAGCCAAATCTGTTTTTTTCATGCCTTTATCAATTAATAATTTAAATAGCTTATTATAACTTATTTGCATAAATCGATCCTCGCTTACCTTTCTATTATACGTGAAACGCTTACAGTATTAAATAATAAATATTCACTTTTATGAATATTTTGTCATCAAAAGATAAGATTGAACTAAAGTTAGATTAAATTATGTCTAACACTTAATAAAATAACCAAAATAAAAGCAGAGTTTCCTCTGCCATTTGTACTAATCATCCATTATTTCTTTATGATACTTTTCTACACTTTTATAGTCACAAGGATCTATTTGAAAATATATGTTATCTAGATCATATTTATTTTTCCAGGCCTTTCTTAAATCAAGGACATGCTGATACTGAAACATATTGTCATACTTAGATGGATCTGTCTTACTAAAGATTCCTTCTGGATCGCATTTCTTTATCCAATCTAATCGATCATTTAATTCGACTAAATAATCATCAACTGTTGTAAATCTTTCAAATTGAAAACCATTGAATCTATGTTGTGGATCATACGTTTCTTGCCAATTATTTACTAAAGATTCTTTATAGTCTTCTTCAGTATCATAATCATCTACACATACATTTGTCTTTGTATTCGGATCATATTTATCTTGCCAACAAGCCCTTAAATCATCCAAATACTCTTCTTCATACTCATAATCACTTGGATCTAGCTTATATGCATTATTCTTATCATACTTATTCATCCAATTCTTTTTATTATCAATGCTTTACCATAAGCATCCTCATGTATGTAATTACTTGGATCTATGGAACTAAATTCATTAAAATAATCATACTTTTGCTCCCATAACTTTCTTAATTCATCCACATATTCTTCTTCATCATCAAATTGACTTGGATCTATATTATATTCATCATTTGAATCATGTTCGTCCTTCCATTCTCTACACTCATCTATTCTTTCCTTATACTCATTTACATCATCAATAAATTCTAAATCAATATGTTTAAACTCATCATAAGGATCCAATTCCTTTTTCCAAGCCCTCTTTAAGGCATTCACATAATATTCTTTATATTCAAAATCACATGGATTTACATCAAACTCACAATCAAAATCCATTTCATCACGCCACTCTAATCGAGTTCTATATACATCTACATCATAAGCATAATCCTCAAAATTTGAATATTTAGATACATCCACATACCCTTCAAGTTCACATTCAGGATCTTCATATTCTTGCCACTTCTCTTTTAATGCAGCCAAATATTCTTTGCAAGTTGAATAATCATATTGATTTACATGAAACTGATTCTTAGGATTATATTTCTCAGCCCAACCATCCTGACACAGCATTTTACCAATCGCAAACCGCAGTATTCTCTTTCTACTTATCATATTCCTAAATTCCTTTTCTTTGATTATATACCAAAAGAGCCGCCTTTTTACAGGCGACTTAGATATCAATTTTATTATTCATCGTTAATTTGAGATTTCTGGAAAGCAACTATTTCAACAACTCCATAATTTCATCTTCACTCTTCGACAATGACTTAGAAATAAGCTCTAAACTCATCCCATTTGCAAGCATCACTTGAATCATTTGTTTTATCTCTTGATCCTTTTCTTCTACTTTCTTTTCAGCCTTTTCTTTTTCTTTTTGAACTTCTTTCATTTGTCTTTGAGTTTCTTCAAGTTCAAGCTGCAGTTCGATTCGTTCTTCATTTTCATGTAGTTTTTGAAAATCTTCTATTATTTTCTTCCAACGATCATCCGATATGGTTTCTACACGCTTCTCTAACATTTGAATCACCTCATCATTTTCTATCATCACCTTAATTTTACTATCATCCATTCCCTTCTGGCAATTCAAAAAGTAATAAATCATTTTTTCCTGTTCATCCATGTCTTCAAGCGGTTTATTTAAATCTACTTTTGGCATTTCTATTGCACGTAACTTCATACAATCTTCTTTTTCTTCTTTCACTAAAGGTAAATCACCATCACATTTCAATCTGAATGTATTACATATATTATCATTTTCAACAATATTTACATTAAAGAAAATCATGACAATAGTTTCCTTTAATTGACCATAACTTTTCCCTTCCATATCTTGTGAACCATGAAGTCTAGCTAAATAATAAGAAAAGCGATTCATTAAATTATCTTTGGTTTGCCTTAACTGCATCTCTAAATCTACAGTTGTTTTATCATTAAATTCGACTAATAAATCCAATCGAGAGCTTTTCATTTTACTATAGTCTTTTACCATTTCTGAATTCTTTACAACAACATGATTCACCTTCCTTTCCAAAAATACCGTGAGTAATGATTTTAAGGCATCATTCGCCTCTTTACAATCTTCGCCAAAGACATATTTAAAGGCGAAATCATTTAATAAATTTGCGCTCCTCATGAGCACCTCTTTTCTAGTAGGCATTTCTGGTAAATTGCAAATAATGTATCTAACTATTCTCCTAGATATATAAATATCGCAATATGGATTTGTATTTTTTTTGTAGCTTGATTACTTAACATGACAACAAATCCTTAGTTAAGTCTTTGAATACCTTTAATATTGATGTTGAAAAGAAGTATCACCACTTTTGTTTCATGAACCAAGAAACTGGTAAGCCCATAATTACATCTTTGCTTTTTTAACTCCATTACCTACATACTCATATACGTAAAAAAATGAAGTTTTGCTAAAAAATTAAAATTTTTGTACAAAAAAAACTAGAATCCATAGACTCTAGCTTTTCTGTTTATTCAAAATATCCGTTAATACCACAAACAAATCTTCAATATTGATAGGCTTTGCGATATGACCATCCATACCAGCATCTATCGCTTTTTTCTTGTCTTCCTCAAACGCATTGGCCGTTATTGCCACAATAGGTATGCATGCTTTTGCCTTGTCTTGTAAGTTTCTAATTTCACACGTAGCTTTATATCCATCCATTTTAGGCATTTGAATATCCATTAAAATGACATCATATGTACCAACCGGATTTTCTATGACCTTATTCACACATTCAATACCATTCTTTACACGATCTACAAAAAGTCCTGCACGTTCTAATATGGTTTGTGCAATCTCTGCATTTAAATCATTATCCTCAGCCAAAAGAATATGTTTACCATTAAAAATTGCATTATCAACTTCACAATTTTCTTCTTGTTTATTCAAATAATATTTTTCATCCGCAATTTTATATTTCAACGTGACAATAAACGTACTACCCTTGCCAAGAACACTCTTCACATCAATTGTACCACCAAGAAGATCCACATATTTCTTAACAATGGCCATACCAAGACCGGTACCACTAATTTTACTGGATGTCATTCTTTCTCTTGAAAAAGATTCAAAAATCTTCTCTAAATACTCCTGACTCATACCAATACCTGTATCCGTTATACTTGTACGAACAATCATATATCCAGGCTCATCACATAAAAGTTCATCCACATTAACTTCAACAGAACCATTTGAAGGTGTATATTTAACGGCATTACTTAAAATATTCACAAAAATTTCTTCAACCTTTGTCACATCGGCCATGACATGTTTATGCTCAACATTAAACGTGTACCTCACATGAATATTCTTTTTCTTCGCCTCATCCTCAAACATTTCAAACAATCTTTGTCTTATATCCTCAATATTCGCATAGTTTTCATCCAATTCCATATGACCACTTTCTATGCGAGCCATATCTAAAACGTTATTAATAATTGATAGAAGAATGTTCCCCGCCTTTTGAAGTTTATTTAAATGCTCTAAAACCTTAGACAAATCATTATCCTTCAACTCATTCTGCATAAGTTCAGAATAGCCCAAAATCGCATTCATAGGCGTACGAATATCATGTGACACATTATGCAGAAATTGCGTTTTGGCAAGATTTGCCTCCTTAGCACTCGCCTCTGCTCGTCTTGCCTTTTGTAAAAGTAGAAGAATTACAATAATAATACTAAAGCCTAAAATAAGAATACCAGCCAAATGATCTTTTAAAAAACTATAAAAAGTAGTTTTATAAGCCGTACTATCATACATCGCAATCGCACTTGTTAACATATCCGAAGGCATAGCCTTTATCGTCTTATTCAATATGGATAATAGTGTTGCCTGCCCATCTTTAACCCCAAAACAAGCTTCCATTGTCTTTGTCAAAGGAATAACTTTAAAATTCTTATTACCATCAAATCTCAATACTTGACTCGATCCCATGATAAAACAATCCACTTTACCATGTACAACCATATTCGCCGCATCGTTGATTGTATCAAAATCTACGAGTTTCCATTGCGGATAATAATACGCAATATGTTGTTTTAAAGCCACTTTATTCTTAGGAACAGCCACAGTATACGTATCATCCTCAATAAATTTTTCCTGATTCGTAACCGCCATCAAACTATACGTCCAAGCCGTATTCGAAAGTGCATACCCCTTCTTTTCGGCAACATTTGAATTTTGACTCGCATAATAAATCACATCAATCTCTTTATTCTGTAAAGCCTCAATCATTTTGTCATAATCATCAAAAGCCTCTATATCAAATTTTAATGTATGATTACCCAAACAATCTTTGGCATACGCAATATATTCAGAAAGTGTACCACGAATCTCTCCACTTTTTTTGTCCATTGAAAACACAATAGGATCATTATCTAAAAATCCAATTCGAATACCACCATGCTTTTGGATATACGACTTTTCATTTCCTGTAAGAAACTGCGTATAATCCAAAGTAAAATATTTCTTATACAAGTCCGACTTATAAAACGGACTATTCTGATCCAATTGACGCATGGCATAATCTAATTCTTGTTTAATATCACTACGCTCTTTATTCATCACAAAATAAATGCCAGACTTACCAATCGTAGTTACACTAGAAATCCCTCTTTCAGACCAAATCGACTCTTCTAAAGACACAAAACAATCAATCTCATTATTCGCTAATTTCTTTTTAACATCCTCATTACCACTTACATTTACATGCTCAGTATGAATACCATACTTATGCTCCCATTCTGTGAGCATATTTTCAGGCTTAGCACCTTTAAGCACACCAATACGCTTACCATCCAAAGACTTATAATCCGAAGACAAAATATCCGTATCCGATAAATTCGCATACAAAACATACTTTTCTTCACCCATCGTTTCCTCAGAATAAAGCATCTTTTCTGCACGATCATCCGTATACGAAATATCACCCATGATATCAATCTCACCATTTTCAAGCTTCTCGAAACAGTTTGACCAATCACACTTCACATACTCAAATTTCCAACCCGTATACCCAGCCAAAGCCTGCATTAATTCATAACCATAACCACGCCTTACACCATGATCATCCACATAATTAAATGTATCTTCAAAAGATCCTACACGAATTATCTTCTGTGTTTCATCCGCAAAACAAGGCATACACAGTGTGAATAACATCAATATACTTATACATACTGCCCCAACCCTTTTCATTATTTTATTCATAACTTTCTCCATAACCAACATAGCACTAATCTATGTTAAAATTATATATTATTTCACAAATTTCAGTCAACAAAACTCAGAATGTTTTTCAAAAAAAACTAACCATTCAGTTCAATACCACTACCAATAAAAAAACTAGAATCATAAAGACTCTAGCTCTTTGTTTCTATTGGACCACTATGAAATTCTCTTTCAATATCTGGACTATATAGTTTACCCCACTCTTCTTTACCCAATATGTTCTTTGCCTCACTATTTAATTTAAAAAATATAGCATTTGGCACACAACAAGAAATTTCCAAATTATACTTAAACAATTCAAGTTCTGTATCTGTTATTGTTTTCTTTAAAATCTTAATATATAAAGAAACCATCTCTTCAAAATTAAGTATTTTAGGTATCATAATATAACACTCCATTTAATCCACTAATCTATCAGGAATTAATTCATTACCTTTATATTTGAAAACATATTGCTTGTTTAAATCTTTATTCTTTAATGAAAACCACACTTCTGTATCCGACTGTTGAGTGATTGAATCCACATAATATGCTTCATCCTCAATTTGATCATTTGCACTTTCAATCAATTCCTCATCTGAATAAGGGATTGATGTTTGAACTTCTTTAGTTTCTCTAAGTTCCGGCTGTGCTTGTGTACAACCTGTTAGTAACATTAGTAATATTAATCCTAATCTTTTCATACAATTCTATACGTGTTCTCCTTTGTGTTGATTTCAACTGTGACATTATTACTAAAAGTAGTCTGTTGAACATGATCATTGATGATTTTATGTTCTACCATTTCTTCATTTTTAATTTTTTGATAAAAATCTAGAACAATATTGGCTCTAGTAATTCTATCTTCTATGGACAAACCATCACTTCCAAAATTACCATCCACATTATCATAAGGTGCATTCCTTACGACATATGGAATACCACCATTTAGTAATGCATACAACATGTAGTCTTCATTTTTTTGATCCATTGGCCAAGGCAAAATAAAACAATCATGATACACAAGATTAAATAAAGGTACAGGTATACCCATCTTCTTCTCATTTTCATCTTTCATCATAAACTCATAAGGACCATAATGAGAGAACACAAGTTCACGCATTGCCCAATCACTACACTCCTCACTTGAAGGTATGATTCCTCTATTTATCATATATTGAAAACAAGCCCTTCTATATTCCATGCACTCTTTTCTTGTCATCAAATGCTCTGGATTAAAACACTCATCCATTTCATTACAAGAAAATACATCTAAGTATACACAATCTAAATTAATATGTTTTAAGATCTCAGTGTAGTTTCTTTTTACATACTTTGGTGCTAGACTTGCACACAAATAGTTTTGTCTACCCCCAGCCCAATTCGCATGTTCAAACACTACACCATCCTCTAATTGAATCGCTTGGTTTTCATTATGCGTTTTGGCCGTATAGTAATAATCACGATACTGATCATGTAAGCCAAACAAATCATTAGACGCACTTAAACTCTGTTGAAGTCTTTTTAAACCAGCCCATCCACCAGCTTCAATACATGCCGGCAAATAATCCGGATGACAATTGTCGTAGCCAGGATCTGCCCAACCGTCTAAATGAAGATAGAGTTTGTGTGAACCAAATTCATGAAGACTTTGAATCATCTCTTTTACCGAATCAAAAGAATGAATCACATCCTCTTGCCCATTATAAAAACGTGAATTCTTTTCCGTATGCGCCTTAATACCCGTATGAACAACAGCACACTGTTGAAGATCTGATATTTTAGAAAGTGTAACTTCTTTTTCTTTTAAAGACTTAAATAAACCGGTTTCTTTAACATACTCTCGATAAATCTTAGCAGCACGATTATAATCCATATTAGGCTCAAAAGAATATCGAACAACACGCTTATAACGCATCTTACCTAGACTTGTTAACCATACAAATTGAAGTCTTGTTCCCTTATCATCATGATCAATTGTATATTTAGAATCCCAAGGCGTTTCATTGATTGCGATATACCCTTTTCCATTATTGGTTTGACTAAGCCAAGGCATATAGGCAGCACAACTTGTAAACTGACCATCAAAGGCAATATGACTATAATCATAATCATATCGATTGGGAATCAATAATCCCTGCATATAAGGAATGGTCGAATAGCCATCCTTGTCTTCACACACAAAACTATCGGGAAAATGTACCTCTTTAATATTCTCATCCACTTTGGGAATCCACTCAAAATAATAATGATTTGTACTATCTTCTTTCCAAATATATGTATCAAAATATTTATAAGTGGTATAAATACCCTTACCTAAGCCTGTCACTCTTTCTTCTGATTTGATGAAATCATCACTAAAATATATCTTTTGATTCTCCTTTGTCACATAAAACGAATCCTGATTTCGAATCCAATTTTCCATACGCAAATACCTCATGTCTACTTAATTATAACACAATAAATATGTTATAATATTTTAAGAAAGTTGGTGCAACTATGGGCATTTATTTAAATCCAGATAGTGATCGATATGAAAGATTGTGTAACAGTCCCATCTTTGTAGATAAATCATTATTGATTGAATACACTAATCAGATTATCAACACTGAAAACAATTGTATTTGTGTATCTCGTCCAAGACGATTTGGGAAAAGTACAGATGCGAATATGTTGGTAGCTTATTATTCAAAGGGTACAAATTCAAAAGACTTGTTTAATTCTTTAAACATTGGTTCTCGTTTTACTTTTCTTGAACACTTAAATAAGCACAATGTGATTCATTTAAACATACAAGACTTTTTAAGTACCACAAATTCAATTGATGAAATGCTTTCTAAAATAAATCGAATGATTTTAAAAGACTTGAAATTTGAATTTAAAGATGTCATAACTGAAACCGAAATCATCGATGCATTCAATGAAGTCTATGCGTATACAAAAAATAAATTTATCTTTATTATTGATGAATGGGATTGTATCTTTAGAGAATTCAAAGAAGACAAAACTGCACAAGAAACATATTTAGATTTCTTAAGGAGCCTTTTAAAAGATAAGAATTATATTGAAATGTGTTACATGACAGGAATATTACCAATCAAAAAATACGGAACTCACAGTGCCTTAAATATGTTTGATGAAATATCTATGACGCAATCAAAACCACTGGCAAACTACATGGGATTTACCGAAGAAGAAGTATCGAATTTATGTCGAAAGCACAATGTAGATTATCAAAAAATGAAAGATTGGTATGATGGATACCATATGACAGACACCATCTCAACTTTTTCACCAAGATCTGTAGTTGCAGCTATTTCAAAACATGATTTTTCAAATTATTGGACTAAAACAGAATCTTTTGAAGCTTTAAAAATATATATCGATTTAAACTTTGATGGATTAAAAGACAATATTATTCAAATGATGGCAGGAAAAGAAATATATATCGACACATCTTCATTTGAAAACGATATGTCTACATTTAGATCAAAAGATGATGTTTTTACATTACTGATTCATTTGGGTTACTTAGGATACAATCAAAAAGATCAAACATGCTACATTCCAAACAAGGAAGTCAGCGACTCATTCTTTACATCCATTAAAAATTCAAATTGGGACGCAACCACAAAAGCCATTCAAAATTCACGAAACTTATTAGATGCTACGTTTAATATGAACGAAACAAAAGTAGCTGATTATATTGAACAAGCCCATCTAGAAACTAGCCACATTCAATATAATGATGAAAATGCTCTAAGCTATACAATTGATCTTGCCTACTATGCCGCAAGAGATCACTATACTGTGATTCGAGAGCTTCCAACCGGCAAAGGATTTGCGGATCTAGCCTTTATCCCTAAAACAGATAAACCAGCCATATTGGTTGAATTAAAATGGAACCAAGATGTAA
>OGXE01001720.1_pt1 | contig 18006 bp, 14 predicted proteins | sample 1576181 | NCBI WGS metagenome assembly OGXE01 (sample SAMEA3541478, study PRJEB24748) | human gut metagenome | biome: human gut; feature: human-associated habitat; material: faeces | place: China | collected 2012 | reverse complement strand
TCCTCCTTCAGCCCGTCCGGGTAGCCGCGCCCGTCTCCTCCGGGTTGTCCGGCAGGTCGGCAAAGTTGACAGCCTTGGCCTCAAACAGACCCATCAGTTCCTCGAAGGTCAGGACGAAGTCGACCTCACTGCGGACGGAACGGCGGCTGGCCTCCAGCTTCTTGGCGGCGCAGGGGCCAATAAAGCAGATACGGGCGTTGGGCTTTTCCTTCTTGATGAGGCGGGCGGTCAGGACCATGGGGGTCATGGCCATGCTGATGCACTCGGCCTGCTGGGGGAACAGCTTCTTAGCCATCACGCTCCACGCAGGGCAGCAGGACGTACCCATGAACGGAATCTTGGCGGGAACCTCTTCCATGAAGTCCTTCGCCTCGTCGATGGTGCACAGGTCGGCACCGATAGCGACCTCGGCCACATCGGCAAAGCCCAGCAGACGCATGGCCTCCTTCAGCTTGGAGGGGGTCATGCCGGGGAACTGGTTGATGAAGGCGGGGGCCACGATGGCAACGACCTCATCACCGCGCTTGATGGACTGGATCAGCTGGAAGATCTGGCCCTTGTCAACGATAGCGCCGAACGGGCAGTTGACCAGGCACATGCCGCAGGAAACGCACTTATCGTAATCGATCTCGGCACGGCCATGCTCGTCGGAGTGGATGGCACCCATGCCGCAGGCCGCGGCGCAGGGGCGCTCGGTCTTGACGATGGCGCTGTAAGGGCAGCTGTTGACGCAGCGGCCGCACTTGACGCAGAGGCTCTGGTCAATGTGGCTCTTGCCGTTGCGGAAGCTGATGGCGTGCTTCGGGCAGACCTCCTGGCAGGGGTGCGCCAGGCAGCCCTGGCACATGGCCGTGACCTTGATGACCTTCTCCGGGCAGGCGTTGCAGGCAAACTTGATGACATTGATCAGCGGCGGCTCATAGTACTTGTCTGCAATGACACTGTGCTCCAGACCCTCGCTGGCGGGCACGCTCTCATCCAGCGGACGCAGGGACATGCCCATGGCCAGACGGACGCGCTCGGAGATGATGGCTCTCTCCAGGAAGATGCTGCTGCGCAGAGATTTTTCCTCACCGGGAATGATCTTGAAGGGCAGCTCACGCATCAGCTTTTCGTAGTCGGAAAGCTCGTTGACCTCATAGGCCATGCGGGCAACCTCAGTGAACACCTTGCGACGGATATCCGTTACGGGGGTGTAAATGCCTCTCATTGTAATTGCTCCTTTGTTTTGCTCTGTTTGCTCCAAAAGTGATGTGTCAGCGGGTACACCCGCTCCTGTTAAAATTTTACCAAAAATCCATACTTTTTGCAAGAGGGCAGGCAACAAAAAACAGGAAAATCTCTGTAAAATCCAGAGATTTCCCTGCAGAATGGATGCAATATCTCTTGCGGCGCGACGGCATCCCCGGCTTGCAGGGGCGAATGCCTGCATCCGCCCGCGGGTCGATGCAAGCATTGCCCCCTACATCGAGCATGGATAACGGCGTTGCAACAATCAATATAAATCAAACAATCTCCGCCCTGCACCGTTTCCCGTCCCAGGCACCCAGTGTGACCTCCACAATGTCGCCGGTCTTGTGCCCGGGTGCGCTGACCAGCACAGGCAGGTACTGCTTCGTGTAGCCGGTGAACATTGTGGCGGACAGTGGCGTTTCCAGCAGCACGCTCGCTTTGCGGCCCTGCATAGTGGCCTTCAGTTCGATGACGAAATCATCGCCGTCGTCGTCGAAACGATCCCGCAGTTCGTCGTAATCGTCTACATCGCCGCTGATGTCGTCTTCTTTATCGAAGTTATCGGCGAGATAGTATTTGTCATCATCCACTTCGATCCAGCTGGAGCTGATGTCTGTCAGATCGCCTTCCACTTCACGTTTGGAGGAAGCGTAGTCTGCTTCAATTTCTGTTACTTTGCTCTTGGAGCTGTTGAATTTCAGTTTGACGTCAAAGTCTTCATAGTCTTCGAAGTCACGGATGAGTTTGGACAGGGTGTAGTCGTCGCCTTCCAGTGTAACTTCCACATCTTCATCCAGATCATAAGTAAAGTTGCTGCCGTCTACGCGGATGGTGATTTCATCTTCACTCAGTTTGCGCAGTGCCCCTTCGTCGGCTTCTGTGTTGACTGCTACAATCTTGGAAACCTGTTTTGGCAGCTCGGCTGCGCTGATCCCAATGCCATCATCGCGAACAGTACCGACCGCATTTTTACCGTCACTCTTTAAAGTAAGCCAGATCTGCCCCTGCTGCCTGCCATACTTTACCGCATTAGTCAGCAGGTTAAGCCAGATACGCATCATCAGAGTCTGATCAGCTTTAACTAAGATTCCCGGTTCGATCTCTGCCGTCAGCGTGACCGCTTTGGATTCTGCCAGCCCCTGGGCTTCCTCTGCCACCATCTCGGTCAGTTCGCTTAAATCAAATTCTTCCAAATGCAGGCTTTCTTTATGCCTGTCCGCCCGAGACAGCTGCAACAGCTGATTGACCAGCTTCGACATTTTCCCGGCCTGCTGCAGCACTCCCTGCAGTGCCTGCTGCTTGCTTTCCAGATCAGGCGACTGTAAACCACATTCAGCCTGCGCGATGATCACCGAGGTCGGTGTTCGCAATTCGTGGGAAGCATCGTCGGTAAACTGTCGCTCGGCTTCAAAAGCATCCTCAAGTCTGGCAAACATCCCGTCAAAGGTTTTCGCCAGCGTATCGATCTCATCATCAGCGCCTTCCAGTTCGATCCTTTTGGACAGATCACTGCCGCTGCTGATCTGCGCGGCTGCTTCCGTGATCCGTGTTACCGGACGAAAAGCCTTTTTAGTGATCCAGTAGCCGCCCAGGGCAGCCAGTAGGATCAGCAGCGGAAAAAACAATGCGCACTGCCGCAAAATCTTATCCCGTTCCGCATATGCAGAACTAAGCGGTACCGTTCCACGTACCCAGTAAAAATTATCAGCATGACGCGGTTTAAAATAAAAGTCATATACAAACCAGTTTTGCTGGTCACTTCCGGCCTTCTGCAGCAGCTCGTCTGCAAAGGGTGTTTCCGGCAGACCGCTGGCCACAAGGCCCGTGATCATCTGACCATTCTCGTGATATACAGCAAGCCTGACCCCGTCCTTTAAAAAATCCAGTTTCTCCAGACGCAGACGGCCATTGCTGTCGATCTTCAGTTCTTCGGCAAAATCATATACCTCTTCTTCCAGCTTGTTCTGTACACCCAACAGCAACACCTTGTCTGTTGCCAGCAAAACAGCCGTAAAAATAGCACTCAAAATTATCACGATCAACCCTGTATACCACAGGGTTATTTTCATTTTAACAGACAGCTTTTTCATAAAGTCTCCTTCAGCACATAGCCGGCGCCGCGCACTGTCTGGATAAGTTTTTTCTCAAACCCGTCATCTACTTTTTTCCGCAGATAGCGGATATATACGTCGACTACATTGGAACCGCCCTCAAAATCATAGTCCCAAACATGGTTTTCGATTGTTTCGCGTGCTAAGACTACGCCCTGATTGCGCAGCAAATACTCCAGAACAGCAAATTCTTTAGCGGAAAGCTGCAATTCGCGCCCGTCTCTGCTGACGCGGCGGCTGTTCAGATCCATTTCCAGACCACCGCACTGCAGCACGTTCGACACCTGTCCATTGCTGCGGCGCAGCAGCACCCGTAAACGCGCCACCAACTCATCAAAAGCAAATGGTTTGACTAAATAATCATCAGCCCCCAGATCAAGACCGGCGACGCGGTCTTCAACACTGCCCCGCGCCGTCAGCAGCAATACCGGCGTTTTATCGCCGGCAGCACGCATTTTTTTCAGTACCGACAGCCCATCGACTCCGGGCAGCATAATATCTAAAATAACGGCATCATAGGCTGTAAGCTGTAAATAATCAAGAGCTTCCAGACCATCGCCGCAGGCATCGACGCTGTAACCGCTTCCCTGCAGCTGCTTTTTCAGCACCTCACGCAGGTCAGGCTCATCTTCCACAAATAAAAGTCTCATAGCCGCAACCTCCTCAATTATTTTTATTATAGCACAAGCCTAAGGCTGTTTCCCTGCCAACAGTCAAATACTGCACAGCGCCCGGCCAGCCGCCTTTTTAAAATACAGGCTCCAACATATCAGCAGCAGGCCGCAGCCGATCATGATCGACTCTATCCTGACAAGATCGCTCAGCGGTCCGAAGCCAAGAATAGCAATCGGCATCATCCCCTGCGAAACAAACTGCAGCAATGCAAAAACACGCCCCATATAACCCTTTTCCGTATTAGTCTGGATCAAAACTGTCTCAGACGCTATCAGTACCGGTACAAACATCCCGCAGATGCAATCAAAGATCAGATACACCCAAAAGACCCGCGACAGTCCCATCAGCGCAAAGGTGCAGCCAAACACTGCCAACGAGACCGCTATCATCGTAATCTTGTTTTTGAACTCGCCTTTCCAGGCGACAAACGCGCCGCCCAAAAGAGCGCCCAGCGACCACAGCATTTCATTGGCCGTCAGTTTCCAAACTTCACTGCCGAAGCTCCTTACTACCATCAGCGGTGACAAAAACGCCGCCGGAGTGATCAGAACAAAAGTTACCGCATAGCAGACCAGCATTACTCTTAACAGCGGCTGTGACCAGGTGTAACGTACACCTTCCCTCAGTTCCTTCAGTACCGAACTATCAGATCTGTCCGCTGCTCTTGTTACTATTTTCAGCCTGAACATGATGGCAATGGCAATAACTGCCGTCAGCAGATCTACTAAAAAAGTCCACTGCATCCCAAACATACCCAAAATAGCGCCGCCGGCTGCCGGAGAAAGCAACAGCAGCACATTATTCGCCATCTGGTTGATACCGTTGATCCGGAGCAGATGCTCCCGCGGCACAATCTCCGGATAGAGCGCGTTGACTGCCGGAGCCTGAAACCCGCCGCCGACAGAACGCAGACAGGCGATAAAGATCAAAAAGCTTAAATTTGCAAAACCATAATGAAAAGCCACAAAAGCCAGAAGTGTCGCCAAAGCAGTAAAACCGTCCGCCAGCATGATGATCGTTTTTTTATTATATCTGTCCGCAAATACTCCCGCCCACAATGAAACCAGCACCTGAGGAATCAGCGTTGCCAGCGTCGACAGCGTTATCCAGAATCCGGACTCAGTCGTTACGGTAATATACCAGACGATCGAAAAGCCCACTACTGACGAACCGAACATCGACAGATTCTGGCTGATCAGGAATAAGGCGATCTGTTTTTTCCAGTTTTTATTTTCTTTCATAAAAAGACCTTGTCTTTCCTATTTTTCAATAAGCCTTCTACTAGAATTTTACAATAAAAAAGCAAATTAACGAATAAGTTTTTAAAATAAATTTTTATTAAATTTTCTTTTAATCTTCTTTTAATCTTTCCGCGTTATAATAAAGACAAAGAAAACGCCGAATAAAGAAAACGGCGCAAGGAGGTAAAAAACATGACTAGAAAAATCCTGGCGATCATCGCCGCCGCAATCTGTACATTAGCAATCACAGCAACCGCTTTTGCCGCTGAGTTCATCAACGCCGATCAGGCACGCAGCATCGCTGCACAATGGGTACCTGCCGGCAGCACTCATCTGATAACTAAAGACGAAAGCCACAAATACGCAGCTTATTACGAAGTAAAATTCTACGACAACGCTACCAACACCGAATATGAAGTTGAAGTGCTCAAAAACGGCGGCGCTGTAAAAGAATTCAAAATGGATTCCCAAACAGTTCTCGGCAGCCCCAGAGTAGTACTATCTGCCGCTGATGTCCAGGACCTCGTTCGCAAAGAATTCCCCAACGCAACCTTCACTAAAGTAAAACTTGACAGCGACGACGGCCTTTATGAATATGAGTTGAAATTCTATACACCCGAATTACGCGGCGAAATGAAATTCAACCCTGAAAACGGCGCTCTGATGGAAAAAGAACTTAAATACCAAGTTCGCTGAGCCATCCCCCCAAAATGCACTGTAAATGTGCCGATTGCTCACGCAACAAAGCCACTGCCGCACTGTGATAAGTGTGACAGTGGCTTTGTCTTTTTTATTATTAAGAAATCAAAAATGATAAGCCAAGTCAAGCCGGGCCCCGATCTCCCGTCCACCATTAGACCAGTCCCCGCTAAGGCTGCCGCCAGCCGACCATTTTCGGCTGAAATCATGCCTGACATAAGCCGCCGCCACAAAATGGTTCCTGCCCTCTCCCCAACTGCGTACCGGCAGCAGGGACCCGCATTCATCTTCAGCAAAGCAGACTTCCATAAGCTGCCGCTCGCCAGTCAGGATACGCTTATAACCCAGGCGAATGCCATAACCGCCCGTACCCTCACTGCGGTCAAAGGATAAGCCCAGCTCCCCTTCGGCATAATTATCACTATAACTGCCAAAACTGCGGTCAAAAACACCTGCACCATGCTCTCTAAAGGCCTTCTGCCTATAATGGGTAAAATTGATCCTGGCATAAGGACTGACATGCCACAATTCTTCCGGCTTTCCATAATCCAGATCATAGGCATACTCAACGCCTATCCCCAACGTTTTACTGTCATAGCCGCTTTCAGCGGTCTGCCCCAGTACCGGCAGATACGCGGTACCCTTATTGGCCTGTAAACCATAGCTGACAAAGCCTGTTATACTGCCGGGTTTGTTTTTATTTCCAGCATATAAGCCCAATGAATAACTGTCATATTCGCCACTTCCCGCAGCTCCGCTGACAGTATTGCTGCCGTAATCAAACAACAGACCATAATATCCATGTTCATCGGAAAGAAAATCCTTGCCAATGGTCAAATTATAGCCGTGCCCATTTACGCCGCCAATGCGTCCCCAGCGCTTGTTATTCAGCATCCACAATCCGTCCTGCCGCGCCAATGCCGGCTGCTCATATACCGCTCTCATTACAGAGCCGTTTTTCATGGCATCATGGGCCAGATCCAGCAGCATCCCATTTTCTATTTGCGAAAAAGCGGCTGCAGCATTAGTTTTATCCAGGGCATACAGCCTGTACATCTGTTTTTGCCGGTCACTATCCAGCGAAAAATACATATTATTCAAAGCAGCAAAGGTAGCGCTGTTGCCGCCGGTATTATTACTGACAAAAGTAGTAAGCTTGCCCTCTTTATTATCGACTACTATTTGGGCATCCAGCATCCCGGAAAACTCCTGTTCTGTACTGCTCCCTGAAACTATGCTATTCGCAGTAATAAATATGCCGCTGACTTCGGGGGCAGCACTATTAGCCGCTTTAACCTCCATCCGGTCGATATGGGCATCGCCGTCTACATTAAGACAATTATATTTTTTACCGTCTGTATTGAGCAATATCGTACCACTGCCGTTGAAGCCGCCCCTAACTTGCATATTTTCGATGCTTCCATAACTGCCGGCCTGCACTCTGCCATCGTTATACAAGCTGCCATTGACCGTGCCTTTGCCTGTAATCGTACCACTGCCTGTACTATAAGCATCGCCGGCCACAGAACCGTCTATTTGCAGCGTGCCCTGTACTGCGATAGAACTGCCCTGATAGGTATTGCTGCCGGTCAGATTCAGAATACCCTCCCCCTGTTTTATCAGCCCGGCGTGCAATTCTACCAGTTCGGTGTCTGCAATTTGCTTGTTGAAATCTGTGATATATCGCTCAACCATATAACTGTTGTTGTCTTTAACACCTTCGGGATTTTTCAGCCAGTTGGTTTGATAGTACAGCCAGCGATCGTACAGATCTTTGACATCGCTGTCAGCTCCTGTTGAATCAGCAGATTTTCCTGAACCGAGCGGATCAGCGGCAATATAACCTGCGCGTATTTCTTTGATATCATTACTCCAGACAGAATCATAGCCCTGAGTATTCACGCTGTATAAGGCCTGCTTTTCAGCTTTTCCACGTACCGTATAAGCATCGCTGATATCGCCGGCACTCAGCCGCCTGACATTGATCGCCCCAAGTCCTCCAACAGCTTTCCCGGCATCAACTATGCCCTGTCCGAACAGTGCCTCCACCGGTACATCTTTAAAAACATCAATTTCCACATTTGCATCCAGTTCACTGTGCAGCTTTTTTTTACCATCTGTTTTATCATCTGATAATTTTATACCATAAAATCCCCAAAAAAGATCTTCGTTTTTTTTGTAGGCTGTATCTAATGCTTCAGCAATATCCGGCGCGGCTCCACCAGGAGGAACAAAAATATTTATTTTGAGCTCTGACTTATTATCTCCTTCTCCTGGATCCTCCTGTACATTTATGAAAAAACCATCCGTCACCACAATCTGATTATTTGCCGTGCTCAACAGCACATCCCCTATCTGTTTGCCGCCAAGATAGGGAAACGCCTGCTGGACTAAAGCTCCCACACCTGTTACCAGCGGAGCGGCCTGAGACGTACCATACCTAATCACATCCATTTGACCAGCAGCCGCAAAGTCAGCATTAGCGGAAACAATCGCAACACCCGGTGCGTTTAAAACACAGTCCTCTCTATATTGAGCCAGATCAGAGAAAATTGCGATAGCGTTGCAGTCTGCGTCAAAACCGCCCGTCTTATTACGGTGCAGCGCCGCAGCATCGCCTGCGGTAACAGTAATAAAATTGTTGCTCAGGCTTCGGTCAAAAACAGGGCTGGTATTTTCTATACTCGCCATAGTGTGACCGTTGTTGCCAGCAGCCCATACTAAAAGCTTATCATGGGCAACCGCTTCTCTGAACTGTATGGTATTATTATAAAGATAATCCTGCCATTCCGGGTTGCCTGTAGGAGTAAGAACGCCACTCTGCACCAGCTCATAAGCCTGATTATCATCGATGTTCGTCAAATAGCACCCAGTTCCCCAGGAATTATTGATAACCTTGATTTCCGGATGCTGCACATAATAAACATAAAGGTCCTTGCGGCTCTCAAACGAACCGTCACTGTAATAAATCCTACCGGCAGTAGAGCCCTTGATCTCGGCATCAAAAGCAATGCCATGCATACCCAGGCCGTTTTTAGATGCGGCCACGACACCAGCCACATGAGTACCATGAGTAAAATTCGCCCAATTATATACTCCGGCACCAGCAACATTGATCATCTCAGAATTTTGTTTTAAATCAAATTCAGGAACCAAAAAATTAATAGGATCATCACAGACACCCACAATAACGCCTTTTCCTGTATAGCCATTGGCATAAGCCGACGCCGCATTCACTGCATCCAGCACATTATAGCCCATCTCATTATATTCAGCTGTTTTAAAACTGTCGGCACTTTGCGCGTTGGCAATGCTGCTGCTCATAAGCATCAGCATTGCCAAACTGTTTAAAGACCTTTTCCACGGCATTTTAGCTCAGCTCCTTAGTGACTTACTGCCATATATATACGAAGGCTGATCCCCGCTCCGCTTTGATCATGGCGCCAAAATAATTACAACGACTGTCTTTTGGTGAACAAAAATAAAAGCCACTATGTTATTACATAGCGAACGATATTTTTAAGCAAAAAAAATATTCTATATATAATATTATAACATATATTATATATAGAACATAAATCCTTCATAAATAAAAAATTAGTTTTTTCTGCCTTTATTCTTTTGTCAGCATTTCCAGCTCAGCCTCGCTCAAACCGCAGCCGCGCAAAACGGCTTCCGTATCCTCGCCCAGCCTGGGCGCCCGTTTTTGCAGCGTTCCCGGCGTTGCCGACATTTTCATGGCAAAGCCCAGCTGCTTATAAGTGCCGATCTCTTCATCTTCTACCGTCAGCACCATTGCATTCGCACTGGTCTGCTCCGCAGCCAAGGCTTCGTCAAAATTCAGTACCGGCGTTACGCAGGTATCCTTCCCCTCCAAACAAGCCGTCCACTCCTGCATGGTTTTAGTCCTGAAAATCCCGGTCAGCTCGTCCTTAACGCGCTCATGCTGCGCTTCATCGTCCAGGGCATCGATAAGGTCGGCGCGGTCTAAGGCCCGGCAAAGGTTGCTCCAGAATTTTTTCTCCAGGCACCCTACCGAAACATAACGGCCGTCCCGCGTTTCGTAGATATTATAGTTGGCATATGCACCGGTCAGCCAGTTATTGCCGCGTTCGGCAACGAAACCGCTGCCGAAATATAAACTGGCGGCGCCGGGCATCAGGGTCAGCGCCGTATTATACAGCGAGATGTCTATTTCCTGTCCGGTCCCGGTCTGCTCGGCATGGCGCACAGCCATCAGGATACTCATGCCCGCCATCAGCGCCGCATTCATATCCGCCATCAGAATACCCGGTATCGCCGGCCTGCCTCCGGGTTCGCCGCTCATCGACGTGATGCCCGCCAGGCTCACATAGCCGATATCGTGGTCAGCCTGGTCGACCAAAGGCCCCCGCTTGCCATAGCCTGTGATCGCGCAATAAACTATTTTGGGATTCAGCCTGCTCACGGTCTCATAATCAATACCTAAACGCTTTAAAACGCCGGGCCGATAGCTTTCCAAGACTACGTCCGCCGTCTGCACCAATTTTAAAAAGGCCGCTCTGCCGGCGTCGCTTTTTAAATCCAGCGCAACGCTTTTTTTATTGCGGTTCAGCTGCAAATGCCAGTACCCGAACCCGTTTTGAAATGGCGGGAAGCTGCGCGAATAATCGCCGCGCCCCGGCTCTTCGATTTTTATTACTTCCGCTCCGAAGTCCGCCAAAAGCATACTGCAATACGGTCCCGGCAAAAGCCGCGACAAATCCAGGATCCTGATACCGTCAAGTGCACCCACGTCAACACCGCCTTCTTTAATGATCTGCTAACAACATTATATCACAAGGAATATGCGGGCAAACTCTCTGCTTTAATTATATCCACGGCAATATTATAAAACAAATACATAATAACACAGATATTTTACATTTTCAGGCGCTGCGCTATTTGACAGCAGCCCCCGCTTTAGTTACAATGGAAGATAAGCATTAAGTAAAAAAAACTTTGGAGGCAGAATAAAAAATGAACAAAACTTTAATGATTATTATCGCCGTCGTTGTTATTTTCGCCGGCATTATTATGAGCGGCTACAACAGCCTTGTTTCCATGAATGAAAACGTCAACGGCAAATGGTCGCAGGTCGAAAACCAGCTCCAGCGCCGTAACGACCTGATCCCCAATCTGGTCAATACCGTTAAAGGCTATGCTGCCCACGAAAGCGACGTTTTTAAAGCTGTATCCGATGCCCGCGCTAAATTAGGCGGCGCCAAGACGGTTGCCGAAACCAGCCAGGCCAACGGCGAATTGAGCAGCGCTCTTTCCCGCCTGCTGATGATCGCAGAAAACTATCCTGACCTGAAAGCCAACACCAACTTCCTGCAGCTGCAGGACGAGCTGGCCGGTACGGAAAACCGCATTGCCGTAGCCCGTATGGATTACAACGGCGCAGTTCAGGGCTTCAACGCCAAGATCAAATCCTTCCCGACTGTTCTTTATGCCGGTATGTTCGGTTTTGACGCACGTGATTACTTTAAAGCAGACGAAAGCGCAAAAACTGTTCCGCAAGTACAATTTTAACCGATAACGGAGCTCACTGATTATGAAACGTTGGCTCGTCCTTTTGATGCTTCTGATCCAGGCGGTCTTTGCCGTCGGGGCAGAAGCGGCGATCCAGGTACCACCTAAGCCAAGCGTGTCCTCCGGCATCTACGTGCAGGACTATGCCGGTGTTTTATCACCGCAGACCCGTCAGGCCCTTAATGCCATCGGACAGGATCTGGATAATAAAACCACCGCACAGGTCGCCGTAGTTACGGTGAAAACACTTGACGGCCAGCCCATTGACGAATATGGACTGACACTGCTGCGGCAATGGGGACTTGGTAATAAAGAAAAGAATAACGGCGCGCTGATCTTAGTAGCTGTCGATGACAGACAATCGCGGATCGAAGTCGGTTACGGTTTGGAAGGCGTTCTGCCCGACGGCCTGACGGGACGGATCCAGGACCAGCAGATGCTGCCCTACTTTAAACAGGGCCAGTACGAAAAAGGCATCGTGCAGGGCTATCTGACTGTCGCAACTACCGTAGCCAAAAGTTATGATGTCAAGCTGGAAGGTGTGCGTTATAACGGCGGCGCCCAGCAGGGCACAGGCGATACGCCGATGCCTGGCTGGATGAAGGCACTGATCGCAGTCGGCCTGATCGTACTCGTCATCGTTGACCATATGTTCTTCGGCGGCATCATCACTCAGTTCATCCTGCTCGCACTTTTGCGCGGCGGAGGACGCGGAGGCGGTGGCGGCGGTTTCGGAGGAGGCTCCGGCGGCGGCGGCGGTTCCAGCAGGCGCTGGTAAAACAAAAATAAAGGACTATCTCATCGAGATAGTCCTTTTCTTTATGCTTATTTTACTTCATCATACAGCATCCTGATGCAGGCATCGACCAGAGCCCCGATACTGGAAACCTCTCTGTCCAGCGGCAGGCCGGAAGCCGCGTATCCTAACGGCAGCTCGGTACAGGCCGTCATCACCGGAAGGTCACGCTCGCGCCACAGTTCTTCTACGAGAGCTTTAGTCACAGCGCCTGCCCGGTCAAGCTCGCCGGCTTTGACATAAAAGATAGCCTGCTGCGCTTTTTCAGCCTGCTCCTCATTGGGCAGATATAAGGTATAACCGTGTTTATCGGCATATTTCTGATACAGACCGCTGGCGCGCGTACCATGCGTCGACAGCATCCAGGCGCCTTCAGGATTGAGCCGCTGGGCCGCCAGGACAGTTTCTTCAATGATATGCACTAACGGCTGCGGCAGAGCAGCTTTAAAATCATCAATAAAATAATGGGCCGTATTGCAGGGCACCGCCAGTACCTCTGCCCCCATATCACACAGCTGGCGCAGCCGCGCTTCCAGAACCGGCGCCGGACTTTCGCCTTTGCCGAAGATCGCTGTGCTGCGGTCAGGTATCTCACAATCCCCGATCATATATACCACAGGGTGCTCCTGATCTGTTGCCGCCGGACACTTTGCCGCCAGCTGCCGCAGGAACTCTGCCGCCGCAGCAGGCCCCATTCCTCCCAGCACACCCAGTTTTTTACCATTTTTCTTATACTTGGTCACCTTGATCCCTCCACCAGCAAGAACTGTTTTTATTCGTTTATTTTACCACAACCGGCCGCGCCAGTACAGCCTGCAATTTTTTATATGTATACATACTTTATGTGCTTTACTCTTTAATTATTAATTTGTTATACTAAAGGGGTATAATTAAATAAAAATCTACCCCGTTTGGAGGAATCAGGATGACCAAGAAAAAAACCGTCGTTATCGGCGGAGGCTGGGCCGGCTGTGCCGCAGCTCTTACTGCTGAAAAAGCCGGTGCCGACGTAACTCTGCTCGAGCGTACCGATATGCTTTTAGGCACAGGGCTGGTCGGCGGGATTTTCCGCAACAACGGCCGCTATACTGCCGCCGAAGAATGTATCGCCATGGGCGCAGGCGACCTGTTTACAGTTATGGAAGCCGTTGCAACTCACAAAAACATGGATTTTCCCGGTCATAAACACGCTACTCTTTACAATATCTATAAAATCGAGCCCGCGGTCAAAAAACTGCTCCTGAGCCGCGGCATCAAGCTACTGATGGCTGATCCGGCCGTTAAAACGGAATACGAAGGCGACACGATCACCGCCGTTATTACCAAAAGCGGCCTGCGCCTTACTGCCGACGCTTTCGTAGATGTCAGCGGTTCTTCGGCTATGCCGCTCAACTGCAATAAACACGGCAACGGCTGCGCCATGTGTATCCTGCGCTGCCACAGCTTCGGCCCCCGCGTCAGCGTCACCACCCAGTCCGGCGTGGAAGAATGGACAGCAGAAAAGCCTACCGGTCTCGGCGCCATGAGCGGCTCCTGTAAGCTGTTCAAAGAATCACTGGCCCCTGAGATCGTTACCGAGCTGGAAAAGACAGGCTGCTGCGTAGTCCCGATCCCCGAAGCAATCAAAAAGCATAAAGAAAAGCTGGCTATGAAAGCCTGCCAGCAGTATGCGCTCGACGCTTATGCCGACAACATCGTTCTGCTGGACACCGGCTCAGCCAAGCTGATGACGCCTTATTATCCGCTGGAAGAGCTGCGTATGATCCCCGGCTTTGAACGGGCCCGCTTCGAAGACCCACTGTCCGGCGGCAAAGGCAACTCTATGCGTTACTTTAATTTCGCCCATGTCGATGCTTCCTTAAAGGCTGACGGCAAAACCAACCTTTTCTGTGGCGGCGAACGTGCCGGAGCAATGGTAGGCCATACGGAAGCTATCGTCAGCGGCTCGCTGGCCGGGCATAACGCCGCCAGAGCCGCCAACGGTCTGGCGCCAGTCATCCTGCCTGAAACCACAGCTATCGGCGAATTTATCGGCTACGTTGTCAAGCAAATGTTGGACGCCGAGACACGCAATAAAAAATACACCTTCTCCGGCTCAGTTTATTTTGAACGAATGCAGGCCAAAAATCTTTACAGCACCGACGATGACGCTATCAAGGCCCGTGTCGAAGCGGCAGGCTGCACCAATATTTTCTCAAACTTATAAGAAAGATGTGATAATCTGATGGCAACTGTACGCGATATCCTCAAAGCCCTCGACGTTATTACCGGCGGCCGCGTCATCACCGACTCCTTCGGTTACGGCGGCGCTAACCCCTTTGTAGTTACCAAGACCTCCGGTATCCCCGGCAAAGCTGTGACCGAACTGCCCGGTCTCGTCTGGGGCGATCCAGATATGCCCGTCAAAAAAGTAGCGGTTATGATGACCCTGACTGAAAGCGCCATTGAACTGGCCGGCGCAACAGGCATCGACTGCCTTATCGCCCATCACCCAATCGCGGAAGGCTCCAATACCGGCGGCGTTACCGCCAGAGATTACTTTAATCTGTATCATCTGGCTGTTTTTGAGCTGCACGAAGCCTTTCACGGCCTGCATCCCGGTATCGCCTGGATCCACGGCAGCTGCGCCAAACACGTCAACATCCGCTTTGGCGGTGTCCCCGGTAAGATCGTCTGGTATGGCAACGCCCTGCCGGAAGTAGAAACACTGGGCGACCTGCTCAACCGTATCGACACGATCATGGGCACTGATATCGAATCACGCGTGCTCACCTCTGAACGTCAGATCCGCGGCTGTACCGAGATCCACGAAACCTCGATCGCAGCCCGCGCCAAAATCTTTGTCGGCAGCCCCGACAACAAGCTGGGCAAAACCATCACTGTTTTCCCGCATACCGGTTTCTCGGCCGAGGACCTTGAAAAAGCCTACGCCGAATACCCCGAAGCCAACACCGTAGTCTGCACGATCAGCAGACCGCTGCCCGGCGACCCGCTGGTCAAAAAAGCCGAAGAACTGGGCCTGAACCTGATCGCAGGCAACTCTCACGCGCTGGAGATCTTAGAAAACGGAATCCCCCTGGCCTGGGCCCTGCGTCTGCAGATCCCCGAGCTGGATATCCACATCTTCCGCGAACGTATGGTAAGCCTGCCGCTGGACCACTGCGGCTGCACCCACATCGAAAACTACGGCGAAACCATGGCGCGCAATTATCTGCCTAAGCCAAAAACAGAATAACGGAGGGGTTTATGATGAATGGTGGAAAAAGAAAGATCGAACTGATCGAATACGTAGGCCTGTTTTTAGTCGCCTTTTCCTTTTTGATGCTGGTAGTTAACCCCGGCGGTATCGGGAACCTGTTCAACAATATGTTCAACCATGCCGCCCCTATTATCATCAAGGTCTATATCACAGGTTCCATCGGTATCGCGATCATCATCAGCGTTACCATGGGACGCCTGCTGGAACGCCTTGGCTTTACCGACGCCCTGATGCGTATTTTCGTGCCCCTGATGAAGGTCATCGGTGTCAACGCCGCTGTAGCCGTACCGTCCGTATATAATATTCTCGGCGATATCAACGCTGCCGGCCGTATCGGCGGCCCGATCCTCAAAAAATCCAAAGCCACCAAAGACGAGCAGAAAATCGCTATCGCTACCATGATGCAGTCGCAGTCCTCCTTTGCGATCTTCGTTTTCGGCCTGATTGCTTTGAACGCCGCCAAGGTTTCCGTCTGGGTCGTCGTTTTTCTGGCGGTGTTCCTGCCGGTGCTTTTGACGCCGCTGCTTCTGCGGCTCACTATCTGGCGCGACACCAAAGCTGTCTCGCTTGAAGACTTGCCCCGCTTCACACCTGAAACCGGTTTTCTGCCGACCATCTTCAATGCGGCCAAGGAAGGCGCTGAGCTGTTGTTTTTGCTCATCATTCCCTCCTGCGCCGTAGTTTTTGCGGCAATCGGCGCTTTAGACCATTTCGGTCTGTGGACCGGCATTCAGGCCGGTATCAATACCATGCTCAATGCCTTCAACATCCATGCCGAAACCGGTTCCGTTTCTATTTTAGTCGGCGGGTCGCTGGCAATGGCCCAGCTGAAGGAAATTGCCGCCACAATCACCCCGCCGCTGGTCGTCGGCTCGTATATCCTGGCTTCCTCCGGCTTCCCGCTGCAGGTCATCTTCGGGCAGATCCCCGCTATCTGGAGCGGCTGTACCGACCTTACCGAACGCGAGGCCATGACGGCAGCCATTATCGGCGCAGTCATCAAGATTTTAACGGCAGCTTTATTTGCCACCTGTCTGCAATTCCTTTATATGTAATAACAGTATAAGCAAAACCAGCCGCTTGAAGCGGCTGGTTTTATTTTTGTAAAAGCTCAAAATTATTCTTTTTATACCTGATCAGTCCGTCCGCCTGCATCTTACTGAGCTCACCTGACATCGCGCTGCGGTCTACCGCCAGAAAATCGGCCAGCTGCTGCCTGTTAAAGGGTATCGTCAGCTTATTGCTCTGCTGCAGGCGCGCCTGTTCTGAAAGGTACGCCAGCAGCTTTTCCCGCGTCGTCCGCTTCGTCAGATATTCCATTTTCTGAGTCAGAAACAGATTGCGCTCCGCCATCAGCAGAAGCAGATTATGCAGTAGCCTGTTTTCAGCTTCGCTGCGAGCCGAACCCGCCAGCAGACGTTTAATGTCCAGAAAAATCACCGTAGCTCCATTAGGCGCGGCCACACTCACCGTCAGCGGCACCTGCCGCAGACAGGCATAGACCTCGCCGAACAGATGCCCGCAGCCCAGCTGCGCCAGAATATTCTGCCGCCCCCAGTAATCCTCGCGCAGGATATGCACGCTGCCGGCAACGACAAAACCAGCTGTCGTTACCTGCTCGCCCAGCTGCCAGATAAAGCTGTTCCGGGGATAGACCCTCAGCTGCGCATCCAGATTCTGCAGCACTGCCGCGATCTCTGTTTTCGCAATACCGCGGAACAAAGATGCCGACGCTATGATCTGCAAATATTTATCCATTCTTCTTTACCTCCGTTGTAAAAACAACAGCTTTCTTCCTACTATCGTACTATAATAAAAACAGAAAGACAACAGGAGGTTCATCATGTTACGCAAAATAATCACTATAGATCAGGAAAAATGTAACGGCTGCGGTCTCTGCGCCCAGGCCTGCCACGAACAGGCCATAGGCATGGTGGACGGCAAGGCAGCCCTGCTGCGAGACGATTACTGCGACGGCCTGGGCGACTGCCTGCCCGTTTGCCCTACCAATGCCATAACCTTTGAAGTACGTGAAGCCGCAGCCTATGACGAAGCTGCCGTTTTGGCCAATAAAGCCAGCCAGGAAGCTGAACTTCCCTGCGGCTGCCCCGGCACACAGGCCCGTTTACTGCATCAGCAGGAACCTGCACCAGCGCAGCAGGCAGCCACGCCCCAAAACAGCGAGCTGCAGCAATGGCCTGTCCAGATCAAGCTGGTCAACCCGCACGCACCCTACCTGCAAAACAGCAGGCTGCTGGTTGCCGCCGACTGTACCGCCTTCGCATACGGCGATTTCCACCGTAAATTCATAAAAAACCATATCACGCTTATCGGCTGTCCCAAGCTGGACAACGAAGATTACAGCCGCAAGCTGACTGAGATCCTGCTTGCAAACGATATCAAAAGCGTTACCGTCGTCCGCATGGAAGTACCCTGCTG
>OGXE01001714.1_pt1 | contig 18092 bp, 17 predicted proteins | sample 1576181 | NCBI WGS metagenome assembly OGXE01 (sample SAMEA3541478, study PRJEB24748) | human gut metagenome | biome: human gut; feature: human-associated habitat; material: faeces | place: China | collected 2012 | reverse complement strand
CCATCATCAACCCCCTGAAGGAGTTCTCAAAGGCGAGCTACAACATTCCGAAGGGCCTCATTCTCACCTGCAACGATTGCCACCGGATCTCCCACATATCTGACATGCCGGTCCAGGATCAGCCGGTCATATGGGCTGAACTCCGGGTAGGTCTGTCCTGCTGTTGTAAATCTTTCCTGCGGCACATCTTCCCATGTGTAAACGTCTTCAATTCCCGGCACCCTTTTTGCCACATCTGTCTTTACTGATTTTACGATCGCATTAGCATGCGGGCTTCGGAGTACCTTTACGATCAGGCAGTCCTTTGGAGCAAGATCATCCATGAATACCGGTTTTCCTGTCACCAGTGCCATTGCATCTTTTTTTCTTATCGGTTGTCCGACTGCTTTCATGATCTTTCTCCTTTCTTTCTGTATTCGATAAATGCTTCCATTGCACGAAGCTGTCCTTCATATCCGGAACATCTGCAAAGATTTCCCGCAAGATATGCCTTGATCTCTTCTCTTGTCGGCTCCGGATTCTCGCGGAACATGGCAATTGCATTCATGATCATTCCCGGATTGCAGAAACCGCACTGTTCGGCACCCTGATCTGCAACAAATGCACCGAATTCTTTTGCTTCTTCCTGAAGTCCTTCTAACGTATCTACCTTGCATCCGTCGACTCTGGCTGTCAGCATCGAACAGGATAATACCGGTTTATCATCTACAAACACTGTACACAGGCCGCAGTTCGACGTCTCACATCCACGTTTTACACTATAGCATCCATGATCTCTGACAAAATCGATCAGAAGCTGATCGCTGGATATTTCCGCTTCTCTCATTGTCCCATTTAAAAGAATCTTTACTTTCATATCCTACTGATCTCCTCCTTTTGTATTCAGTGCTTCCAATGTCCTGCGGATCAGAACATATGCCAGACGGCTTCTGTATTCTTTGCCGGCGCGCATATTACTGTCCATCTTCACCTGTGAAGCAATGCATTCTGCCTCTTTCTTCATCTCTTCTTCAGTACAGACACCGCTCCATACTTTTTCTCTGACTGCTTCTGTCAGTTCCAGTCGGACCGCCTTCTGCGGTCTTGCACCGATACATACGCATCCATTTTCAGCATTTACTGAAACCGCACATGTCAATACCGGAAAATCTGTCTTGGAATTTCTATGTGCCAGATAGATCATATTTCTCTGATCCTTTTTTACAATGACTCTGACTAAAATGTCATTGTCTCTTTTCATCTGCGCAAATTCCTGTAATGGAACAATCCCTCCTTTATACAGTTCTACGTAACTGTCCATTGCAAGAAACACCGTCAGTACATCCGAAAATCCATAGCGTCCGAATATACTTCCACCAATCGTTGCAAGGTTCCGGAACTGTACGCCGACAATATCACTGACCGCATCTTTTACTGCGCCTTCACACCACTGGTTCAATCTTTCAAACTCAAAATTCACACCTATTACCTTCCTCTGCACTTACACATTCGTTAAGTCATATATGTTTTTGACTTATCCGCTTCGAAGAGAGACACTACCTGCAACAATCAGGAGCGCAATATGTCATTTCTGTTACCCATCCAATTGTTCAAAATTCTTGCTGATGAAACCCGTCTGGGCATCGTTTTACTGCTCAGCGAACTGGGAGAGTTATGCGTCTGCGATCTCTGCACTGCTCTCGACCAGTCGCAGCCCAAGATCTCCCGCCACCTGGCATTGCTGCGTGAAAGCGGGCTATTGCTGGACCGCAAGCAAGGTAAGTGGGTTCATTACCGCTTATCACCGCATATTCCAGCATGGGCGGCGAAAATTATTGATGAGGCCTGGCGATGTGAACAGGAAAAGGTTCAGGCGATTGTCCGCAACCTGGCTCGACAAAACTGTTCCGGGGACAGTAAGAACATTTGCAGTTAAAAATTTAGCTAAACACATATGAATTTTCAGATGTGTTTTATCCGGGAGGCATTATGTTACTGGCAGGCGCTATCTTTGTCCTGACCATCGTATTGGTTATCTGGCAGCCGAAAGGTTTAGGCATCGGCTGGAGTGCAACGCTCGGCGCAGTACTGGCGTTAGTTACGGGCGTGGTCCATCCGGGTGATATTCCGGTGGTGTGGAATATCGTCTGGAACGCGACGGCTGCGTTTATCGCCGTCATTATCATCAGCCTGCTGCTGGATGAGTCCGGCTTTTTTGAATGGGCGGCGCTGCACGTCTCACGCTGGGGTAATGGTCGTGGTCGCTTGCTGTTTACCTGGATTGTCCTGCTCGGTGCTGCCGTTGCCGCCCTGTTTGCCAATGATGGCGCGGCGCTTATTTTGACACCGATTGTCATCGCCATGCTGCTGGCTTTAGGGTTCAGTAAAGGCACTACGCTGGCGTTCGTGATGGCGGCCGGATTCATTGCCGATACCGCCAGCCTGCCGCTTATTGTCTCCAACCTGGTGAATATCGTTTCCGCTGATTTCTTTGGCCTCGGCTTTCGCGAATACGCCTCGGTGATGGTGCCGGTGGATATCGCCGCGATTGTTGCCACGCTGGTGATGTTACATCTCTATTTTCGCAAAGATATTCCGCAGAACTACGATATGGCGCTGCTGAAATCTCCCGCAGAAGCGATCAAAGATCCTGCTACGTTCAAAACTGGCTGGGTTGTTTTACTGCTTCTGCTGGTGGGATTTTTCGTCCTGGAACCGCTCGGCATTCCGGTGAGCGCCATTGCAGCTGTGGGCGCGCTGATATTATTTGTCGTCGCTAAACGCGGTCATGCGATTAATACGGGTAAAGTCCTGCGCGGTGCCCCCTGGCAGATTGTCATCTTCTCGCTCGGCATGTATCTGGTGGTTTATGGCCTGCGCAATGCCGGATTAACGGAATATCTTTCTGGCGTACTCAACGTGCTGGCGGATAACGGCCTGTGGGCCGCGACGCTCGGCACCGGATTCCTCACCGCCTTCCTCTCTTCTATTATGAACAATATGCCGACGGTACTGGTTGGCGCGTTGTCCATTGATGGCAGCACGGCATCTGGCGTTATCAAAGAAGCGATGGTTTATGCCAATGTGATTGGCTGCGATTTGGGACCGAAAATTACCCCAATTGGTAGCCTGGCTACGCTACTCTGGCTGCACGTACTTTCGCAGAAGAATATGACTATCAGCTGGGGATATTACTTCCGTACAGGGATTATCATGACCCTGCCTGTGCTGTTTGTGACGCTGGCTGCGCTGGCGCTACGTCTCTCTTTCACTTTGTAATGAGATACTGATATGAGCAACATTACCATTTATCACAACCCGGCCTGCGGCACGTCGCGTAATACGCTGGAGATGATCCGCAACAGCGGCACAGAACCGACCATTATCCATTATCTGGAAACTCCGCCAACGCGCGATGAACTGGTCAAACTCATTGCCGATATGGGGATTTCCGTACGCGCGCTGCTGCGTAAAAACGTCGAACCGTATGAGGAGCTGGGCCTTGCGGAAGATAAATTTACTGACGATCGGTTAATCGACTTTATGCTTCAGCACCCGATTCTGATTAATCGCCCGATTGTGGTGACGCCGCTGGGAACTCGCCTGTGCCGCCCTTCAGAAGTGGTGCTGGAAATTCTGCCAGATGCGCAAAAAGGCGCATTCTCCAAGGAAGATGGCGAGAAAGTGGTTGATGAAGCGGGTAAGCGCCTGAAATAAAGCGGCGATATCCCCCCCACAGGTTGTTAGAAAAGTGCGCTTTATTTATGTCGGATGCGACGCTGGCGCGTCTTATCCGACCTACAAAGTTATGAAAATTCGATGAATAGTATGTTATTTGTAGGCCTGACAGGCGTAGCGCATCAGGCGATTTTGCTATTTACACAGTACTCCCTGCGTGAGATTCCAATTATCGCGTCCAGCATGGTGTATCAGTGAGCTGCTTAGTTATCAGCGATACAGCGCAGTAGTTTAAAGACGTACTGGATTATGATTTATCAGTGGTTTACACAACAAATTATTAAATAATTATAAGATACCTTAACCCATTTTATTATTACACATCTAAAACATCACAAAAAAAATCACTTCACACACTATCAGAGAACATAATAACTTTTTAAAATGAGCGCATTTTGATAGTTGTTAACGATTTCCTTTACGATACTATCACTACCCTTTTTTTACACACAAATATTACCGGGTGGAGATAAAAGGGAAATCAAAGGTAATTATATCAGGAAGATATAACGCATTACATTTATTGTGTGTAGAAGAAAATCCATTCCTGTTCTAATTATCCAATTTAAACATCTTAGCATAAAACAAATGATGAATAAGGAATTTTATGTCAATTGACTTTACCCCAGGTATAATAAATACATATCACGGCGATATTTATAACTGCACAACAAATACCGATAATGCTAAAACGCCAGACACACCGAAGTGGCCTTGCGATAATTGGGAAGAACAACAACCCATTAATTCCACATTCTCTGGAGAAGGATATATCTCTGATCAATATGATTTAGCGCAACACCAACTTCAACAAATTAATGCGTGCCACACGAACACTACATATACAAATGCAGACTACTCAAAAGTTGTGGCTCAACTTGTAAGTCTTATTACTAACATTGAAACGATAAGTTCGACACAACTTACGCAACAGACACAATCAATACTTAATCAGATTAATAACATTAGATATGAAAAAAACAAAAGTGCTGAATGTCGAATCATTGTTATCGCTAATCCTAAACCCGACAAGGCAATCATAACTAAAATTAGCGTAGAAGAGGGAATACCCATAACATTCAGTGTCCAAACCATGTTTTCAGATACTAATTTTATTGCTGAACAACGAGCTGACTTACCAACTAATATAAAAGATATTCAAAGCCTGTATCAAAAAATGACGAAGTTATATATTGAGCACAGTGAAAATAAAAACAGGATGAAAGTCTTTGCCGGAACCAACTTTATTGATTTCAATATGACAGGACAGAACCTGTCCGGGTTCGTTCTAACCTTGTCAAGGTTTTATTTCGAAGATCTACTTAATATAAATTTCACTGACGCAAATTTAGGTGACACTATTTTTTTACATAAAGAACACCCTACCCCCAAATTATATAAAGATGGACAATATCTTGACAAACAAATCGAAGGTTTATTTTCAACATTATTAACCATTAATGACAACCTTTTACGAGCAAAAGCGGAAATTGCTTCGACAATAATTAAATTTTTAGAGGCCAGGATAACCAATCTTTCATACAATGACATATTAAAATATCAGCAAGAATTCCAAAAACAATGTTATAAGCAAGTTAAAGCCTTTACGACACTCTCCCGATACAATAAAATTCAAACATGGGCAGAAATGTCTGAATATCAATTCGAAGTATTTCAATACGAGACGCTTAACCCAAAAAAAATGTCACACACGCCTTATTTAAAGAGGCCACTGCCTAATGAAAAAGATATAAATTATGGGGTGGAAATAGAAATACCATCTGGTAAAAGAATTCGCTTATCAAATCATTACCAGAATATAATACCATAATATTGATTATTAGCACTTTATAATCATTGAATAAAAATAGATTTTATGTACTTTTAAAACAATGCACTATATTATGGGGTGATGGATATTCATGTCACGCCCCAAAATTAACTGAGTTCACCTAAACAGAAAGGATATAAACATCAGACAGGTTTACGTTACTATCAGGCATATCACCTCAGAATCAGATGAAAACTATAAAGAAATATCTATTATGGTTTTAATATTTGTTGATAAGGATAGTAACATGAACATGACAAAAGGTGCACTCATCCTCAGCCTTTCATTTTTGCTTGCCGCATGTAGTTCAATTCCGCAAAATATCAAAGGCAATAACCAACCTGATATTCAAAAAAGTTTTGTTGCTGTTCATAACCAGCCGGGGTTATATGTTGGTCAACAAGCGCGCTTTGGTGGGAAGGTTATCAACGTTATCAATGGCAAAACGGATACGTTGTTAGAAATCGCTGTATTACCGTTGGATAGCTATGCGAAGCCTGATATTGAAGCCAACTATCAGGGCCGACTGCTCGCCAGACAAAGCGGCTTCCTTGATCCAGTGAACTATCGTAATCACTTTGTTACCATCCTCGGCACCATTCAGGGTGAACAACCTGGCTTTATCAATAAAGTCCCGTATAACTTCCTGGAAGTGAATATGCAGGGCATCCAGGTGTGGCATTTGAGAGAAGTGGTTAATACCACCTATAACCTGTGGGATTACGGCTATGGTGCATTCTGGCCGAAACCGGGCTGGGGTGCGCCTTACTACACCAATGCGGTGAGTCAGGTAACACCTGAGCTGGTCAAATAACACCACCGAAAGATGCAGATGCTTTCTCAGCATCTGCATCATGCATTACATCAAATTAATACACAGTAAGCTAACTATTATTATTATAAGCCCTGTCCTGTTAATTACCTTTGGCAAACTGATTATAAAGTTAATGTCCGCACCAGGAGTCGGTTATGTTTCTTATAATTACCAGGGATACGATGTTCTTCACCGCGATGAAAAACATTCTGAGTAAAGGTAATGTCGTTCATATACAGAACGAAGAAGAGATCGACGTAATGTTGCATCAGAATGCCTTCGTCATTATTGATACATTAATGAATAATGTATTTCATTCTAATTTTCTCACTCAAATTGAACGATTAAAACCTGTCCATGTCATTATTTTCTCCCCCTTTAATATTAAACGCTGCCTGGGGAAAGTGCCGGTGACCTTTGTTCCGCGGACTATCACTATCATTGATTTTGTCGCACTCATCAATGGCAGTTACTGCTCTGTGCCTGAAGCGGCTGTGTCACTTTCGCGCAAGCAACATCAGGTTCTGAGCTGCATTGCGAATCAAATGACAACGGAAGATATTCTGGAGAAACTGAAAATATCGCTAAAAACGTTCTACTGCCATAAACACAATATCATGATGATCCTCAATCTTAAGCGGATCAATGAGCTGGTACGCCATCAGCATATTGATTATCTGGTGTGAATTTCAGGCTTACGGTGAGTCTGGCTACGCTGCCACACAGATTAGCTAATTGAAACGCCTTTCACCCCTGCCATACCTTTTAATAATCGCAACAGGTCTTCTATCGACGTTGTGGCATGAAGCTGGATATCAATGGCGACCACTTCATGATCTTCATTTTCCTGCAACGAAACTAAATCAGTTTTTATTTTTTGCTGCTTAAACCAGTCGAGCATTGATACCGTATTACCGTTCACTAATGTCAGCTGTAAATGGTAATTTTTGTTCATCAGGCGGAAGGTTAATTGATGGAAGACTTCCAGCACCAACAAGGTCATCACTGAACCATAAATACCCAGTTCGTACATACCGCTGCCAATAACCATACCTATGGCGGCGGTCACCCAGATATCCGCTGCCGTCGTCAGACCTACAATATTTTGGTTACGAACGAGAATGTTACCTGCACCGATAAACCCGACGCCCGTCACCACCTGAGCAGCAATACGGCTGGGGTCGAGTCCGACGTGATCTAAAGACAGCACGTCAGCAAAACCATATTTCGAAACAATCATAAACAGGGCGCTTCCCATGCCAATTAATACATGTGTGCGTAACCCTGCTCCTTTGCCGCGCATTTGCCTTTCCATGCCAATAGCGCCACAGGCAATTGCCGCGAGTATAAGACGTATAATAAATTCTGCTGTCATATAAAAATGCAAAAAGGAGCAGCAAGATGGCTCAACTTGCTACTCCTTTTTACTTGCACCTCATTAATTCGGCAAGTCATTAGATGCTTGATTTTTGAAGGTATACAAATTTTTCTGCGGGTTTTTCTTACAGTATTCGATCACTTTAGGAATTTGAGTGAGATCGGTTTCATTTAAAGTAACGGTATCGCCACCTTTATATACTGTTTCTTCATGCAGCATCCACCATGCAACCGGGGTCATTGCTTTTGGATTCAGATCAATAAATTCCTGGCAGGTCATATCTTTAGCGGATTCATTGGCTGCCAGCGCAGATTGTGCGTTCACCAGTGACAAAGCCGCTACAGCGCCCATAAAAATAAACGCTTTACGGGGAGATGAAATATTCATTTTGTAACCCATTCAATATAGAGATTATATATGAACAGGAGGAATAGCTGCTTTTAAAGAAGATATTCCGGCCTGTTCAATATGCAAGGAAGTACGATGTAACGCATTCCCGGAATTACATATCTTTCTTAATTTTGTCCCATTCGCCTTTAACTTTATCTTTAAAGTTGGCTTGTTTATCCTGAGTACAAGCCTGAACGATAGCTGGGGTTACGGTTGCAATACCCTGAACATCTAAAACCGCATCTTCTGGTTTATCTTTGTTGTTCAGCGCTTCAGCAAAACCAACTGCAGTTGGCTGGAAGGATTCGTCCACAGCCAGGAAATCTTCACAGGTCCAGGAGTTGACCGGTTTTTTGTTATCAGCTGCTTTTTGCGCATCCGCTGCATTGCTCACAACTGGCAGAAGAAGCAGACCACCAAGAATAACGCCTAATACTTTTTTCATCGTAATATCCTCAACTATAAAGTGAAAGAGCCGTCACGAATCAATTTCGACACTGAGGTTATAACCTGGTTTTCTGTATATGTCATGTTGATGGAAAATATCAAAATCAGATATTTTTATTTCAATACAATGAGTTACAGATGCATCAGATACTGCAATTAGGAAATTTTTATTAAATCGACTGCATTCTTAGACGCGTTTTTGGCATAGATTGATAGCAGGGGATTTTCTTCTTAATTTTATAGGGTGGTTCTATGTTATATATAGATAAGGCAACAATTTTGAAGTTTGATCTGGAGATGCTTAAAAAACATCGCAGAGCAATCCAGTTTATTGCCGTGCTGCTGTTTATCGTCGGGTTGCTGTGTATCAGTTTCCCGTTCGTCTCTGGCGATATTTTAAGCACAGTAGTGGGTGCATTATTAATCTGCTCGGGTATTGCGCTTATTGTCGGGTTATTCAGCAACCGCAGTCATAATTTCTGGCCGGTATTATCCGGTTTCCTCGTCGCAGTCGCCTATTTATTGATCGGCTATTTCTTCATCCGCGCACCGGAGCTGGGCATTTTTGCCATTGCGGCATTTATTGCCGGTTTGTTCTGTGTTGCAGGGGTTATTCGCCTGATGAGTTGGTATCGTCAGCGTTCAATGAAAGGCAGCTGGCTACAGCTCGTTATTGGTGTGCTGGATATCGTCATTGCCTGGATATTCCTTGGTGCAACGCCGATGGTGTCTGTAACGCTGGTTTCCACACTGGTGGGAATTGAACTGATATTTAGCGCCGCCAGCCTGTTCAGCTTCGCCAGTTTGTTCGTTAAGCAGCAATAATTACCCCGGTTGTCACCCGGATCATAGTCACTTGATGTGACTATGATCCGATTAATACTCTCTCCGCTACGCAGTGTTGTAGATCAATTGCGCACTATCATTGAAATAATTACCTGCTAGTGATTATTTCAACCTACTGAATTTCATCTAATTTTTTTCACTCTATGGCAAATTAGCCATTTCAAACATTATCATGGCTGATATTTTCCGTAGTCAGGTTTAATGTTTTAAAAGTGCTGTGGGAAAGTGAACAAAGAGTTCCGTAAGCGTTGATGCTATGGGCGGTTAAATAAGTAATCCGGGTTCATTTTTTTGCAACTGGCGTTGATTACATTGCATAAATATCCGTGTCTCCAGACGCTATATAAAAACCTGAAGACATGAATGCGTTATTTACTCAGGTAATTTCAATGCGTTAAAAGAAAGCTGGCAATCCAATTGCCAGCTTAAGTCGAAACAAGGAGACTCGATATTTAAATCGGATTACATTTTAACTTTAGTAATATTCTTCAGAGATCACAAACTGGTTATTGATAACTTATTCTTGGGCAGTAATCCGCAAACGTTAACTTTTTGTTTGCTATTTACAAGCTGATAACAACCAGGAATCTTACTTAGGATCAATATATGGAGTGCGTGATGGATAAATCTGAAGTATTGATTAGTGTTAATAGACGTATTAGTTCACGAAGGGTAAAGTTCTTATAGGCGTTTACTATATTGAACAACGATTCGGACAAGGATGTAAATAATGAAAAGGATGACATATTCGAAACGATAACGGCTAAGGAGCAAGTTATGATTTTTCTCATGACGAAAGATTCTTTTCTTTTACAGGGCTTTTGGCAGTTGAAAGATAATCACGAAATGATAAAAATCAATTCCCTGTCAGAGATCAAAAAAGTAGGCAATAAACCCTTCAAGGTTATCATTGATACCTATCACAATCATATCCTTGATGAAGAAGCGATTAAATTTCTGGAGAAATTAGATGCCGAGAGAATTATTGTTTTGGCACCTTATCACATCAGTAAACTAAAAGCTAAAGCGCCTATTTATTTTGTTAGCCGCAAAGAAAGTATCAAAAATCTTCTTGAGATTACTTATGGTAAACACTTGCCCCATAAGAATTCACAATTATGTTTTTCACATAATCAGTTCAAAATTATGCAACTGATTCTGAAAAATAAAAATGAAAGCAATATCACGTCGACGCTCAATATTTCGCAACAAACATTAAAGATTCAGAAATTCAACATTATGTACAAGCTGAAACTAAGACGTATGAGCGACATCGTCACCCTGGGTATCACATCTTATTTTTAGTCAGGACATAAGCAACTGAAATTGATGGCTGGCATGACGAGGGATGCAGATGCTGATTTCATTACCCCCGGTGATTACTAAAGGAGAGGCTAAAACGACTTTATTCCCCTGGTATGTGTATCCACCAGTAGAACCCTTCGTTGCCCGAATGCTGGCAGGAACTGTTGGCAGAACGGCAACATTTTTTTGTCGTTGACCTCACCATGTCGATCACTGTGCCTGTATCCCACCTTACTGGCTGACAACCCCACTATGCCGCTGGTCTGTAAATCCCTCATATCTCTCCTCGCGCGCAATTTAAAGAACCGTTATTTCTCAAGAATTTTCAGGGACTAAAATGAACAGAAGAAGAAAGCTGTTAATACCGTTGTTATTCTGCGGCGCGATGCTCACCGCCTGCGATGACAAATCGGCGGAAAACGCCGCCGCCATGACGCCTGAGGTCGGTGTCGTCACACTCTCCCCCGGTTCGGTCAATGTGTTGAGCGAATTGCCCGGTAGAACCGTTCCTTATGAAGTTGCCGAGATACGTCCCCAGGTGGGCGGTATTATCATTAAACGCAACTTTATCGAAGGCGATAAAGTGAACCAGGGCGATTCGCTGTATCAGATTGATCCTGCACCTTTACAGGCCGAGCTAAACTCCGCCAAAGGCTCGCTGGCGAAAGCGCTCTCTACCGCCAGCAATGCCCGCATCACCTTTAACCGCCAGGCATCGTTGCTGAAGACCAACTACGTTAGCCGTCAGGATTACGACACCGCGCGCACCCAGTTGAATGAAGCAGAAGCCAATGTCACCGTCGCCAAAGCGGCTGTTGAACAGGCGACGATCAATCTGCAATACGCGAATGTCACCTCGCCGATTACGGGCGTCAGCGGGAAATCGTCGGTGACCGTCGGCGCACTCGTTACCGCTAATCAGGCAGATTCGCTGGTTACCGTACAACGTCTGGACCCGATTTATGTCGATCTCACGCAGTCGGTGCAAGATTTCTTACGCATGAAAGAAGAGGTCGCCAGTGGGCAAATCAAACAGGTTCAGGGCAGTACGCCAGTACAGCTCAATCTGGAAAATGGTAAACGCTACAGCCAGACCGGCACGCTGAAATTCTCCGACCCGACAGTGGATGAAACCACGGGCTCCGTGACGTTACGGGCGATTTTCCCCAACCCAAATGGTGACTTGCTGCCTGGCATGTACGTCACGGCATTAGTGGATGAAGGTAGCCGCCAGAATGTATTACTGGTGCCGCAGGAAGGCGTCACCCACAACGCCCAGGGTAAAGCAACGGCGCTCATTCTGGATAAAGACGATGTCGTGCAGCTACGCGAAATTGAAGCCAGCAAAGCCATCGGCGACCAGTGGGTCGTCACCTCTGGCTTGCAGGCTGGCGATCGGGTGATCGTTTCCGGTTTGCAACGCATTCGTCCGGGTATCAAAGCACGAGCAATTTCCTCCAGCCAGGAAAACGCCAGCACCGAATCGAAACAATAACGTTGCAGGCTTAAGGGGACTTTCATGGCTAACTATTTTATTGATCGCCCGGTTTTTGCCTGGGTACTTGCCATTATTATGATGCTTGCAGGTGGTCTGGCGATCATGAACTTACCGGTTGCGCAGTATCCGCAGATTGCGCCACCGACCATTACCGTCAGCGCTACCTATCCAGGTGCCGATGCGCAAACGGTAGAAGACTCGGTCACTCAGGTGATTGAGCAAAATATGAATGGGCTTGATGGCCTGATGTACATGTCTTCAACCAGTGATGCGGCGGGCAATGCCTCTATCACTCTGACCTTCGAGACTGGGACATCTCCTGATATCGCACAGGTTCAAGTGCAAAATAAACTGCAACTCGCTATGCCTTCATTACCTGAAGCAGTGCAGCAGCAGGGGATTAGCGTCGATAAGTCGAGCAGTAATATCCTGATGGTAGCGGCGTTTATTTCTGATAACGGCAGCCTCAACCAGTACGATATCGCGGACTATGTAGCGTCTAATATCAAAGACCCGCTAAGCCGTACCGCGGGCGTTGGTAGCGTACAACTCTTTGGTTCCGAGTATGCCATGCGTATCTGGCTGGACCCGCAAAAACTCAATAAATATAACCTGGTACCTTCCGATGTTATTTCCCAGATTAAGGTGCAAAACAACCAGATTTCCGGTGGTCAACTGGGTGGCATGCCACAGGCGGCAGACCAGCAGCTAAACGCCTCGATCATTGTGCAGACGCGTCTGCAAACGCCGGAAGAATTTGGCAAAATCCTGTTGAAAGTTCAGCAAGATGGTTCGCAAGTGCTGCTGCGTGATGTCGCTCGCGTCGAACTTGGGGCGGAAGATTATTCCACCGTGGCGCGCTATAACGGCAAACCTGCTGCCGGGATCGCCATCAAACTGGCTGCCGGAGCAAACGCCCTGGATACCTCGCGGGCAGTCAAAGAGGAACTGAACCGCTTATCAGCCTATTTCCCGGCAAGTCTGAAGACGGTTTATCCTTACGACACCACGCCGTTTATCGAAATTTCTATTCAGGAAGTTTTCAAAACACTGGTTGAGGCTATCATCCTAGTCTTCCTGGTCATGTATCTGTTTTTGCAGAATTTCCGTGCCACAATCATCCCGACGATTGCCGTACCGGTGGTTATTCTCGGGACGTTTGCGATCTTGTCGGCGGTCGGTTTCACCATCAACACGTTGACTATGTTCGGGATGGTGCTGGCGATAGGGTTACTGGTGGATGACGCCATCGTGGTGGTGGAGAACGTCGAGCGTGTCATTGCGGAAGATAAGCTACCGCCGAAGGAAGCGACGCATAAATCGATGGGGCAGATCCAACGTGCGCTGGTCGGTATTGCCGTTGTTCTTTCCGCAGTGTTTATGCCGATGGCCTTTATGAGCGGTGCAACCGGGGAGATCTACCGCCAGTTCTCCATCACGCTGATCTCCTCCATGCTGCTTTCAGTATTTGTGGCAATGAGCCTGACCCCTGCCCTGTGCGCCACCATTCTGAAAGCCGCGCCGGAAGGCGGTCACAAACCTAACGCCCTGTTCGCACGCTTCAACACGCTGTTTGAAAAATCAACTCAACACTATACCGATAGCACCCGCTCGCTGTTGCGTTGTACCGGTCGCTACATGGTGGTCTACCTGCTGATTTGCGCCGGGATGGCGGTGCTGTTCCTGCGCACGCCGACCTCTTTCTTACCAGAAGAGGATCAGGGGGTATTTATGACCACCGCGCAGTTACCTTCCGGTGCCACCATGGTTAACACCACGAAAGTGCTGCAACAGGTGACGGATTATTATCTGACTAAAGAGAAAGATAATGTCCAGTCGGTGTTTACCGTTGGCGGCTTTGGCTTCAGCGGTCAGGGGCAAAACAACGGCCTGGCGTTTATCAGTCTCAAGCCGTGGTCTGAACGTGTCGGTGAGGAAAACTCGGTTACCGCGATCATTCAGCGGGCAATGATTGCGTTAAGCAGTATCAATAAAGCCGTCGTCTTCCCGTTCAACTTACCCGCGGTGGCTGAACTGGGTACCGCGTCAGGTTTTGATATGGAACTGCTGGACAACGGTAACCTGGGGCACGAAAAACTAACCCAGGCGCGAAACGAGCTGTTATCACTGGCAGCGCAATCACCGAATCAGGTCACCGGGGTACGCCCGAACGGCCTGGAAGATACGCCGATGTTCAAAGTGAACGTCAACGCTGCGAAAGCTGAAGCGATGGGCGTGGCGCTGTCTGATATCAACCAGACAATTTCCACCGCCTTCGGCAGCAGCTACGTGAACGACTTCCTCAACCAGGGGCGGGTGAAAAAAGTGTATGTCCAGGCAGGCACGCCGTTCCGTATGTTGCCGGATAACATCAACCAATGGTATGTACGCAACGCCTCTGGCACGATGGCACCGCTTTCTGCCTACTCGTCTACCGAATGGACCTATGGTTCACCGCGACTGGAACGCTACAACGGCATCCCGTCAATGGAGATTTTAGGTGAAGCGGCGGCCGGGAAAAGTACCGGTGACGCCATGAAATTTATGGCAGACCTGGTCGCTAAACTTCCGGCAGGCGTCGGCTACTCATGGACCGGACTATCGTATCAGGAAGCGTTATCCTCAAATCAGGCTCCTGCGCTGTATGCGATTTCACTGGTCGTGGTGTTCCTCGCCCTCGCCGCACTCTATGAGAGCTGGTCAATTCCGTTCTCGGTGATGTTGGTTGTTCCGTTAGGCGTCGTTGGCGCATTACTGGCCACCGATCTGCGCGGCTTAAGTAATGACGTCTACTTCCAGGTTGGTTTGCTGACCACCATCGGGCTTTCCGCCAAAAACGCCATCCTGATTGTCGAATTTGCCGTTGAGATGATGCAGAAAGAAGGGAAAACGCCGATAGAGGCAATCATCGAAGCGGCGCGGATGCGTTTACGCCCAATCCTGATGACCTCTCTGGCCTTTATTCTCGGCGTGCTGCCGCTGGTTATCAGTCATGGTGCCGGTTCTGGCGCGCAAAACGCGGTAGGTACCGGCGTGATGGGCGGGATGTTTGCCGCAACAGTGCTGGCAATTTACTTCGTTCCGGTCTTTTTCGTTGTAGTGGAACATCTCTTTGCCCGCTTTAAAAAAGCGTAACGTGTAAATGAGAGTAAGGTTGAACATGAAGGTTCAGCCTTACTCTTTCCTGCTAACCATTCACCACTCAACAACCAGCTAACCGTCAGGAATACCAGGCTTAGTACACAGCACTGAAAGTAGAAACCACTCCAGCCATTCGTCATCAATTTGAACAACACAATACTGACCCACATTCCCGTAATCGTATGAATTGTCAGCTTAATAATCCCAAACATGCCGAGTCTTTTCCTCCTGAAAATACCGATACCGCCTGGCAAACTGCGAAAGAGAACTAGCCGGTAGCCCGGCAGAAATCATCAGGGAAGAGTTTCACATGAAGCAGGTGTGAGATCCTGACCAATATTCAAATGCGAAATATGTCAGGAAAAGGTACCTGGCGAATGTTGCGCAAACTGATGTGGCGTTACACCATAATATTGTCGAAATGTGTTTATAAAGTACGATGTACTGCTATAGCCACATTTTTCCGCAATAGTATGCAGAGGAATTTGACGTAACTCGAGTAATCGTCTGGCCATCGACATCCTGGAGGCGAGTAATATTTTACTGAAACAGGTATTTTCATCCTGCAACTTTTTTTTGATTAGACTCTCGCTGGTATACATTCTTTCCGCGATATCGCGCAGATACCAACGTTTGGCGATATCAAAGCTAATAAGGCGTTCAACTTTTCCTGAAACAGTGCTGATGCTATTGAAAAGTAAGGGGATCAGTTCTTTCTTATGAGAAAACATCGATAAACAGGAAAGGTAGAGCATATTGCTCAGTATCGGTGAATTTACCCCGGATTCATTGAAGCTATCAAAAATCGCCGTCACCAGCGGCATGGGGGGTGACTGGTTAATTAACAAACGGTCTTTGCTGTGTAACCCTAAATTGCGTGGTAGCTGACGAATATTTTGTAAGTAATGGCAAACTGTCAGCTCATCGATATCCAGTCGTCGCGTATCCGGTGAACAAAACGCAAAATCGTCTGCCAAATTTTTCTCCAGCAGCAGAATACTCTCGTTATGCAGCGATATTTTTTGCTGTTCATGATAAATATCGAATGAACGACGAATGAGGATCACCGAGCAGACATGAGTCATGATTATCCCTTATATTTCATACTGCGATTATTTCAATTTCAGTATACTAATGAAATGATGCCAGACTGTTTCTTAGCGCAAAAACTGCCAGATTTGGTAGGACCAAAATTTATCCACAAAGTAGTTTTGCATAACAGTTAATTGATAATAAGTAAATGCAGCACGAATATATTTTCGCACAGCGTATAGCTTATGTTTATAAAAAAATGGCTGATCTTATTTCCAGTAAAAGTTATATTTAACTTACTGAGAGCACAAAGTTTCCCGTGCCAACAGGGAGTGTTATAACGGTTTATTAGTCTGGAGACGGCAGACTATCCTCTTCCCGGTCCCCTATGCCGGGTTTTTTTTATGTCTGAGTAAAACTCTATAATCTTATTCCTTCCGCAGAACGGTCAGTGCCGTAAAAATTCCCTTGCGCAACAATACTTGCCGCCGAGTCACGGTTCGACAATCTCTGCGCCGATCGCTCCTGATACTCTGTGGGCGTCATCCCATAATAATTTCGAAAGACGTAAATGAAATACGACACGCTGTGATATCCACAGGATACTGCAACTCGCTTAATTGAAAAACCATGTATAACAATAAGTTGCAAAGCACGTTGCATTCTACACTCAGTAAGCAACTGTGAATATGATGTCTCTTCTTCGCGCAATTTTTCTTTAACAGACTTGGACTCATCAACAGCTCGCTGGCGATTCGGGCTAGTGTCCACTCATGGGCGATATTATTATTGATAACCGTACAAACTCGTGTTCGCATGTTCGGTTGTAAAACGTTCAGAAGCAGCGGTATAAAGTGCTCATCCTCAAGAAAAACAGATAACAACGCAAAGATTAATGCTCTTTTACGTAGCATTTCTGCATAGCGAAGATTCTTATTCTGCGATAGTTGCGCAACTTCCTGAAAAACAGGAATATCTCTACTACAGTGATGAACGAGTAATGAAGAAACTTTTTTATGTGCATGAAGATTTAATGCCTCCTCCTTGAGCATCGGGAGAAATAATGAAAGCGTGTCCCTTGACACGAATACAAAATTTTCAACACACTTATCTACTCGAATTTGGCTTGCATCCGCAAAAACCAGGTCACCGCCATTAAAATAGCGATATTCACCATTAACCATGGTGAGAATATATTTATGTCTTGCATACGCAATTAGACAATTCCCATGTAGTGATTGCATAGTTGACTTAATATTACATAAACATATTACTGTTTATTAATGTAGCACGCCGCCCTCTTAAGTCAAATTGATTGATAAATAAATTTAAACGAAGCGGGAGAACAGGATGATAATGTGTGATGTTCTACGGGCAGGATGACTGGATTTATAATACAAAAACGTGTTTAAGAACGCAGGGAAATTAATAGTAAGCAAATAATCCCTTTTCGTGACATTAAAGGTAATCGCTACATTTAATAAACATTCATATAACATATATCTTATCAACACGATGAATAGACAGCCAATATATTATTGCGATTAATAAGCAACCGAATGCCCAGCTGTTTTTTTAAAGGCTGGGCATTCGGTTTTTACAACGTTATGTTATCAGGTGTGTTTAAAGCTGTTCTGCTGGGCAATACCCTGCAGTTTCGGGTGATCGCTGAGATATTTCAGGGAGGCTTTGT
>OGXE01001709.1_pt1 | contig 18145 bp, 16 predicted proteins | sample 1576181 | NCBI WGS metagenome assembly OGXE01 (sample SAMEA3541478, study PRJEB24748) | human gut metagenome | biome: human gut; feature: human-associated habitat; material: faeces | place: China | collected 2012 | reverse complement strand
GCCAACCCTGCCGCCAGCGTGCCGAGCGCCGCCGCCACACAGTAGGCGGGCGGGCAGCCGATGACGAGCGCCAGCCCAAACGGCGCCGCACCGCCATAGACCTGCCCGGCCCCCAGTGCCGCACCGCCGAGCAGCGCCGCCCCCTGCCACAGCAGCGCCGCGCTGCGCGCGCCGGGCAGCAGCTTTTCCGTGTTGATAGGTAGATGCTCTCTGCTTGATACAGTCATACAGTCACCCTCCGCAATGTACCGGCAGCCCATGCGGGCCGCCTACAGTGTATGTCCGGACAGCCATGACTATACCACGCCCGCCCGCCGCTTTTTGCCGCAGAGCGTGGAAACCCGAAAACAACATATAAACAAACAAAAAAGAGCACCGCCGCCCAAAAAAGGGCGCGATGCTCTTACAAAGCTGCCTTACTGTCTCCAGGTCCACCACAAATATTTGGTGTTCGTCACAAAATACCGCTTGAACAGCCGCTTCGGGTCCTGCATAAGGCGGTAGAGCCATTCCAGATTGTGGCGCTGCATCCACATCGGCGCACGGCGGATGTTGCCCGCCTCGTAGTCGAACGCCGCACCGACACCGACCATCAGCGCCTGCACGCGGTCCTCATGCACAGCCATCCAGCGCTCCTGCTTGGGCGCGCCAAGGCCCACCCAGACAAAATCCGGCTTTGCCTCATTGATCCTGCGCACGACCTCCTCGTCCTCCTCAGGGCTCAGCGGGCGGAACGGCGGCGAGTACATCCCGGCGATCACGGCACCGGGGTAGTTTTCCTCGACCTTTTTGCGCAGGATGTCCAGTGTTTTCTGCGTAGAGCCGTAAAAATAGTGGCGGTAGTGCTTTGTAGCGCTCTGCCGGAGCAGCTCCTTCATCAGATCAGGGCCGGTCACGCGGGCTGCATCGGTGTAGCCCTGCTGGCGGCTGTACTTCGACAGCGGGCCGCCGTCGGGCAGCGCCATGACCGCGCCGTTCTGCACTGCCTGATAGTCCGGGTCCTCATGGGCTGTCACCGTTGTGTGGACATTTGCCACGCAGATGTATTTCCCGCGCCAATCCTCAAGCTTTTCCTCGATCAGGCGCAGTGTCTTATCCATGTCGGTGACCACAATGTTCACACCCATAATATCGCAGGTGTCCATCAGATGCAGGTTGGTGTAGCGCATGCTGCCCACGCTGTCCAGCTCGCTGCGCGCGGTCATAAAATCGTTGTAGACCGGCACCGCCGCGACCCGCAGGTGGTAGCTGTCCGCCAGCAGCATGATGCGGCGGATCTCGGCGGCGTCCTGCACATCCTGCACCAGTACCAGCGTTTCGATGCGGTTGTCCCGCACGACCCGGTACAGGTCCTGCACGGTGCCGCGGTAATCGGGCAGGGCCTTGCAGGGGGCAGGGGCCAGATAGCCGCTGTACCGCAGCGACACCGGGCTTTTCCCGCGGAAAGTCTCGGCGTAGAACCGCTGCGCCAGCTCCCCGCTGCCGATCAGCAGCGTGCGGGAGGCAATGTCGTTCCGGCGCACATAGGCATCGGCGGCCTTGTCAAAGGCAAACCGCTTGCCCACAATCACCACGATGGACAAAAGATAATAGTACACCAGCAGCAGGCGGGAGAGCTGATTGACCCGGAAGGTGTAGAACACGGTGGCCATCAGCGCCAGACCGGCGAGGTTTGTAAGCCCGACAAGAAAAAGCTGCTTGCCCCAGTTTTTGACATGCAGCGTGCGGTAAGTCCCCTCGACCGCATAGCAGGCCACATTGGCAAGGGCGTACAGCCCCGCCACCGGCAGGAAGGTCCAGACATCCCACATGCCGAACTGGCTGCCGATGGGGCTGAACGCGCGCAGCACACCCGCCAGAATGAACACAGTGACGAGCAGTATAAATTCAGTTGCTGCGTTCAAAAAGCGCAGCAGCGGTACTTTATGATAATGCATGACGGACCTCCGTATGGGCGAATAGTTACGGTTATTGTACCATATATTGGCCCGTTTTTCAATACGCAGCATAAGGCAGCCTCCTTTCGGGCTGTTTCAGCATAACATTTCTGTAGTTTTTCTAAAATCAGTCAATGAGATCTCGTGTGGTCGGCCGCTTTTCGTCAGTTTATCCAAAATTCGCATTTTTTCGTATCTACTCTGGAAATTTGCAATTCTTTGTGCTATACTTTTAGTACCGTTACAGTCGGGATGGTCTATCTCCGTTCCGCCGCGCGGTATATGCGGTTTTTGCCGCCTATATTTTTCGAGGAAAGGAGGAAACTACCAATGAACAACTTCAAGAAGTTCGTCGCCGTTCTGCTGGGCGTTGTGATGGCTTGCGTTTTCGCAACCTCCGCTTTTGCTGACACCGCTTCTGATAAAGCTCTGATCAAGAGCAAGATGAGCGCTTATGGTTTGAGCGGCTTTGAGAGCGTTATTGACGGTCTGTCTGACAGCGGCGTTGCCGTTTTGATGACCAACAAGGACACTCTGATTGCTCAGGCAAATCAGGTTCAGGCTTACCTGAACGACAACCACCCGGCTGCCGATCAGGCTGCCAATGTGCAGAATGCCCTGAACAGCGTCAATAGCATCCTGACCAGCGCAGGCATCAATGCTACTGTCAATGTCAGCGTTTCTGGTGATACGGTTACCGTTACGGCCACCGCCAACGGCGCTTCCAAGACCATCGCCAAGACGGTTGATCCCAGCAAGGAGACCAACAAGTCTACCACTGACACCAGCGCTGCCGTTAAGACCGCTGCCAAGAACAGCGTGGTTGCTTCCAATGCGAATGCCAACCCCATCGCTGCTTCTTCCAGCGCCGTCATCAAGGCTACCGGCGACAACACTGCCGTTGTGTTTGCTGCTGCAGCTCTGGCTGTTGCCGGCATCCTCGGCATGGCCGTCCGCAAGGAGCGTGCACTGTAAGACAGTTGCACACTGGTGAGTCATCATCAGTGACGGGCAGAACTTCGGCTCTGCCCGTTTTCGTTGTCTTTACAGCTTAGGGCAATACCGCACAATTCCCGCCTTACGGCTTAAGCACCGCTCCGGCGGCTGCGGCACGGCATCTGCGTTGCCAAAATGCTCGATAAGACATCCAGTATTATCTGCGCTTTTGGCTTAGCAGCTGCCGCACCTCGCTCGCCGTATCGGCACTTAGAATTATGCGGTATTGCCTTAGGTCCAGTTGAAATCGACCGGCTGTTCATATAAATAGATTCTGTCAAAAGGCACTGTGACCGCAGAGCCTTTCCGGCATCGATCCTTGTAATCAGGAGGGGAAACACACTACTATGCAGGCAAGCAGGAAACATTCTTTCTTCCGCCGCAGTCCGGCAGCCTATGTGGCCGCACCGCTGCTCTTTGTACTGGTATCTGCCGCTTTGCTTTTTGCAGTCGGCCGCACTGTACTGGGGCCTTACGCATCACTGCTCAGCTGGTTCTTTACCACCTCGGAGGCCGCGCAGCCGCAGGATCTTCTGGCAGATGCAGCCACTGTCATCAACGGCGGCGCTGCCAAAGCCGGGGACTCTCAGCCAGAGACCCTGCCCTTCAGCTCCATCGTCTACCCGGCCAAGGGTGACCGCTATGCCACGATCACCGTCTCCGGCACCAATGTGGACGCCCCTGTCTTTTACGGTGACACAAACAAGATCCTAAATCAGGGCGTGGGCACCTACGCAGACAATGGCGGTGCCGGCATCCCCGGTGAGGGCAAGACCATCCTGCTGGCGGGCCACAACAACACCTTCTTCAATGACCTGCAGCACGCCGAGGTCGGCGCGACCGTCACGATCACGACCCACTACGGCGTCTACACCTACGAGGTCACCGAGATGAAGGTCATGGATTATCAGGACGAGACCTCCTATGACTTCTCCCGCACCGATGAAAACCTGATCCTGTACACCTGCTACCCCTTTGATGCGCTCGGCTTTACCCCGAACCGTTATTTCGTCTATGCCAAATATGTATCCGGCCCCGTGCTGGACAAAAACAGCTAAGGGGGGTGTTGAATATGCATAAGAATGTCTCCGCGCGCCCCCGTTCCAAGGGCAACACCGTTTGGGCCATGGTGCTTTCCTGGCTGTCCAGCCTGCTGCTCACGCTGCTGGCTCTCTGCCTTGTGCTGCTGACGACCCTGTGCAGTCCTTCCTTTATGAAAGCGCAGGTTGCGCGCAGTGATTTCAGCGAGGCCGCCTACAGCTTTCTCTATGACAACTTTATCAGCTACGGCGCAGCCTCCGGCTTCTCGGCAGAGGTCATGACCTCTGCACTCTCTCGCGATCAGATTTTAGCTGACATGGATGAGTCTGTAGCATGGCTCTATGCGGGTGATACCGCGCAGGACACCCGTAACGGCATCCTGAACACCACCTATGACAGGATGATCGCCGATCTGAACGACCGCGGCATTGAGGTCACCTCCGACATTGAATCCGCCGTCGTCGTTGTTGCTGATGCCTGCCGTCAGGACTACGCCAACTATGTCACCGTGCCGCTGGCCAGCCAACTGTACACATTTATCGAAAAGCTCAACCGCACCGTGCCGTTTGCCGTCTGTGCCATGGCAGTGCTTTGTGCAGTCAGCCTTTTCTTGACTATCCGCCTTGCAGGCAGCTCCCGCTTCGCCGTGCGCTGTCTGACCTTTGCCTTCACCGCATCGGCCGTTCTGTGCAGCATTGGGGCCACCGCGCTTGTACCTGCCATGCACCTGAACAATCTGAACCTCAACCCTGCCTCGGTCAAGCAGCTGATCATCACCTATGTCCAGAATCTTTTCGGCCGTTTCGGCCTGTTCGCTCTGGTTTACGGCGCCCTTGCCGTGATCCTGCTGGCGCTGACCTTCACCGCCGGAAGCCGCACCAAACGCCGCCAAAACACTTAATCGGAGGATATGCATGGAAAACGAAGAGTACGAAACCATTGACCTTTTAGAGGTCCTGAATGCCGTCCGCCAGCACCTGCTGGCCGTCATTCTCACAACCCTGATCTTAGCCTGCGCCGGCTTTGGTGTCTCCAAGTTCCTGATGACCCCCAAATATCAGGCGTCCGCGCTTATGATCGTCAACACCCGGCAGGACACCACCAGCAATGTCACCAGCGACCAGATCAACTCCGCCACCAAGCTGGTCTCCACCTACAGCATCATTATCAAGAGCGATACCGTGCTGCAGCAGGTCATCAACAATCTGGGCCTGAGCCTGACTTACCCCGAGCTGGCTGAGCGCGTGACCGTCAGCGCCGTGGACGACACTCAGGTCATGAAGGTCACCGTCCTGAGTGACAACCCCGAGTGGGCGCGTCAGGTCTGTGAGCAGATCACCGTGGTTTCCCCCGATGTCATTCTGGAATCCGTCGAGGCCGGCTCGGTCAAGGTCATTTCCAGCGCCTCGATCAACCCCGATCCCGTCTCCCCCAACACGATGCGCAATACCGCTCTGGGCGGCGTGGCCGGTCTGGTCATCAGCCTCGGCATCATCTTCCTCACCGTCCTGCTGGACAACAAGATCAACACCGAGGAGGATGTCACAAAGTATCTGGATCTCACCGTTGTCGGTGTCATCCCGGAATATGAGGGAGGCAAAAAGAAATGAGCAAGCCTGCAAAAAAGAGCCATCGCAAACTGTTCACGGTCGGTTCCGACGCCCCGTTCCAGTTTACCGAGGCCTATAAGTCCCTGCGCACCAATCTGGAGTTCCTTTCTGCCTCCGGCAACTGCAAGACCATCCTGATCACCTCCTCTGTCCCGGAGGAGGGCAAGAGCAATGTTGCCGTCAACCTCGCCATCACGCTGGCCGCCTCCGGCAAGCGGGTCGTGCTGGTGGACTGCGATATGCGCAAATCCGCTGTCTCCCGCTATCTGCGCATCCCGCGCAGCCGCACGGGCCTGACGAATGTCATCACCTCCCACGAGGAAAACGCACTGTCCTCCGCACTCATCCGGATGAAGGACACCGGTATCACGGTCCTGCCGGTCGGCACCATCCCGCCGAACCCCGCAGAGCTGCTGGCCTCCTCCGCGACCGAGAAGATCTTTAAGGCGCTGCAGAACGCCTTCGATTATGTGATCGTTGACACGCCCCCTGTCTCTGTCGTCACCGATGCCGCCGTCCTCTGCCGCGTGGCGGACGGTGTGCTGCTCGTTGTGCGCCCCGGCGTCACCACGATTCAGGGTGCCCAGCTGAGCAAAAAGAACCTCGAGGCCGTACACGCCCACATTCTGGGCGTCATCATGAACGGCTACAACGCCAAAAAGACCGGCCGCCGCGACGGCTACTCCTACGCTTATTCGTACGGCTACTACGACTCCAAACAGGAAACCGATGAATGAAAAACTCTCTTGTAGAGCTGCACTGCCACATCCTGCCGGGCATTGACGACGGCGCCAGAGATCTGGATATGTCGATGTCTCTTATGCGCCGGGAGGTATCCGACGGCGTTGTCGGCGTTGTCTTTACGCCGCACTTTCATTATGAGCGCATCACAGTAGAAAAGTTTGTCGAACTGCGCAAGGCTGCCTTCCGGCAGGTCGCGGCTGCGGTCCGCACCGAGGGGCTGCGCATAGCCGGCAAGCTTGGGGCGGAGGTGTACTATTCCACAGCTCTGCCCAGCCTTGATCTGAGCAAGCTGGCCTTTGCCGACACAAGCTATATTCTGATCGAATTTCCCACCACCATCCAGCCGCCGGGCATTGATGAAACGCTGTTTGCCATCCGTGCTCAGGGCTACACGCCGATCCTCGCCCATGTCGAGCGCTACCCCTTTGTGACCGAGGACCCCACCCTTTTGTACAACTGGGTCAATGCGGGGTGCCTTGCGCAGATCAACGCAACCGGCCTGATCCGCGAGGGGCACACCAGCCGCTGGCTGCACAAGCTGCTGGACTGGAACCTTGTGCATCTGCTCTCCAGCGATTGCCACCACCCCACAAAACGCCCGCCCAACCTGCGGGAGGGCTTTGAGCATCTGCCCCCGGCCGTTGCCCGCCGCCTGCAGAAAAACGCGATCGAGGTCTACCTCGGCAATGAGTTCCGTGTGCCGGACCCGACAGAGCCCAGATACCGCTTCGGGCATTGGGTATAAACAAAAAAACCGTCGATGATACATCGACGGTTTTTCTATTACCCGGCCCTGCCGTGCGGCGGGCATCACGCCTCTGCGACTGCAACCAGATATTTATAGATCTGCGGCTTGTACTCCTCATACAGGCCCAGATGCTCATACAGCTCCTTGTAATAGGCAAACAGCGTGGCACGGGTGGCCACCACATTCACCGGGTTCAGCGCCGTATGCACCGCGCTGCCCGGCGTGTTGAAGTAGTTGTAGATCGGCGTTGACAGCGCGTAGAACTTTTCCGCATAGCGGATATAACTCAGGTTAAAGTAGAGATCCTCCGACCAGTCCATATCCTCGGCGCAGATGACATCATCGTGGGCGCGCACGATGTCGGCGCGATAGAGCTTGTTCCACATCACGCCGTAGTAGAAGCTGGCCGGCTCCTGCATCAGTCCGGCGGCAAACTCCTCCTTCGTCATCGGCCCCTCCATCAGGAAGCCGAAGGTCTGCACCCGGGTCGGGCGCTCGGGCCGCTGGCTGCCCTCGGCGCGGGGCTTGGGCGGCGAGATGCGGTTGTAATGGGCAATGACCAGATCTGCCCCGCTCTCCTCGGCATGGCGGACGAGCAGCTCGGTGGCGTAGGGCTGGATCGTATCGTCCGCATCGACAAACTGCAGGTATTTTCCCTTTGCCTCACGCAGGCCCATATTGCGGGTGGCTGCCACACCGCTGTTGGCCTTGTCGATCAGCACAATGCGGGGGTCCACCTTGGCGTACATCCTGCAGACCTCAAGGCTGACATCCTTGCTGCCGTCGTTCAGCAGCAAAATCTCAAGGTTCTGGTAGGTCTGGCGGCGGATGCTCTCCACACAGCGCGCAATATGGTCCTGTGCGTTATAAATGGGCACAATAATACTTACAAGCGGCTTTTCCGTCATGGCGGCGGGCCTCCTTTTTTCCGATAGTATAACCACAATACCATAAAATTCCCCGCTTGGCAATGGAAAAAGTGCGCGAGATGTGGTATGATGCTTATAAAGGCTTCCCCATCGGGGGAAGCTGTCCGCGAAGCGGACTGATGAGGGCCAACCTTCCGCCGCAGCCTGTCCACGGGCTGCCCCCGCAGGCCTGCCCCTCATCCGGCCTTCGGCCACCTTCCCCCCAGGGGGGAAGGCATCACTATGAAACGAGGTCACCAACATGAAGCCTTCCATCATCCGCCTGCGTGCGCTGGAAAAGCAGCTTTTTGCCTACCGCTACGCGCTCAACGCCGTTGATTTCGATGCCGAGACCGTTGCCCCCGAGGGCAGCGCCGACGGCCGCGCCGAGGCCTGCGAGGTGCTGAGCCGCGCCAGCTTTGAGCTGCTTGTCAACGCAGACACCGCTGCCCTGCTGCAGCAGGCTGCCGCCGAGGCCGAGACCGAGCAGGAGCAGGCCGAGGTCCGCCAGCTGCAGCGCCAGTACGATGAGATTGCAAAGATCCCGGCTGAGGAGTACGCCGCCTTCACCAAGCTTTGCAACCAGAGCATCCCGGTCTGGGTCAAGGCCAAGCGCACGAATGATTTCAGCCTGTTTGCGCCGTATCTGGAAAAGATCGTAGCCGCCCGCCGGGCGCAGGCGCATTATTTTGCCCCCGACCGCGACCCGTATGAGGTCTGGCTTGACCGGTACGAGAAGGGCCTGACCATCGCCCAGTGCGATGCGTTTTTTGCCACGCTGCGCGAAACCATCGTGCCGCTGCTCGCCGACATTCAGGCCCGGGGCAAGGCCGTGCGCACCGATTTTCTCGATCAGGTGTGGCCGCTGGACGGTCAGCGCGCCGTCAGCAAAAAGATCATGGAGCTGTGGGGTCTGGACCCGGCTCACTGCTATCTGGCCGAGAGCGAGCACCCCTTCACCACCGAATTCTGGCGCGGCGATGTGCGCATCACGACCCACTATATGGAGCGCGACATGTTCTCCAACCTCTACAGCGTTGCCCATGAGGGCGGCCATGCGCTGTATGAGCTGAACATCGACCCCGCCTACGACTACACGGCCGTGACCGGCGGCGCCACAATGGGCCTCCATGAGAGCCAGTCCCGCCTATTTGAGAACCTTGTCGGCCGCAGCCGCGCCTTTGTCAGCTTCCTCTACCCGACCCTGCGGGAAATCTTCCCCGATCAGCTGGCCGATGTCACTGCCGAGGAGGTCTGGCGCGCCGTCAACCGCGCCGAGCCCGGCCTGATCCGCACCGAGGCTGACGAGCTGACCTACGCGCTGCACATTATGGTCCGCTATGAGCTGGAGAAGGCGCTGATGCAGGGCACACTGGCCGTGGCCGACCTGCCCGCCGCATGGAACGCCAAGTACAAAGAGTACCTCGGCGTGGATGTGCCCGATGACGCCCACGGCTGCCTGCAGGACATCCACTGGGCGATGGGCGACCTCGGCTATTTCCCGAGCTATGCCCTCGGCAGCGCCTACGGCGCACAGGCGGTCGATGATCTGCGCAAAACGATGGACCTCGATGCCCAGTGGGCCGCCGGTGATCTGGAGCCGCTGAAGGCTGCCCTCAAGGCGCGCGTCTGGCAGTGGGGCTGCATGAAGGAGCCGCAGTGGCTTGTGGAAAGCCTTTGCGGCGGCAAGTTCGACCCGCACCACTTCACCGAGTATTTGAAGAAGAAGTATACCGAGCTGTACGAATTGTAAGCAGACAGCTGCCGCAGCATCCGTCAAATCCCCGGCGCCGCAAAGCCATTCCGGCCTTGCGGCGCCGGGGCTTTTTCAGCACAGGACGCTGTCGGGGCAGTGCAGGCAGGTGTACAGGTAGCCCAGCGCCTGCTCCATCGTGTCAAACTCGCCGTTATCACTGTCGGCGGGGTGGGCGGGCAGGGTGGATTTATCAAAGGAAATCCCCTGCTCCTGCCTCCATTCGTCAAGCTGCGCGGCGATGCTGCGGGCGTAGGCCGGGCGGTCGGCACGGCTGGCCTGCGCATCTATGTAGGCGCAGGCGCTGTATCTGCCCGGCGCGGGCAGATAGGCCAGTTCGACCAGTGTGCCGCGGTCACGATCAAGGTAAAACAGCAGCTTGCCGCCGTATGCGGCAAGCTCAGCTGCCTCCGCCTCCCGGTTTGTGATCTGGGGTACAGCGGCCGTCAGCCGCTGCAGCTCGGCCCGCAGGGCATCACCGTCCTGCGGGTAAGCACCGGTATCCTTTGCCGCGGCGAGCTCCTCTATGCAGTAATCCTGCCAGCAGGGTGCGCAGTCCCCCTGCTTTGCGCGCTCGACAGCGTACAGGAGATCCGCGCGATAAGCGGCTGCCAGTCTGTTCATCTGCTGATTTTCCATAGCGTATAACCATCCTTTGCATTCAGGCATCCCCACATAAGACAGCGCCGCTGCCTTGCGTGGGGATGCTATTCTTATTTAGGGCAACACCGCATAATTCCCGCCTGACGGCTTAAGCACCGCTCCGGCGGCTGCGGCACGGCATCTGCGTTGCCAAAATGCTCGATAAGACATCCAGTATTATCTGCGCTTTTGGCTTAGCATCTGCCGCACCTCGCTCGCCGTATCGGCACTTAGAATTATGCGGTATTGCCTTAGTCTGCTTTTCTTCGGCTTGCAGGTATATCGTAGCACAGCGCGCTGTCGAATCCTGCTGGTTTATAAGACCGAACGCCGGTTTATTTTGGGGATGGCTGTTTTCCGCTGTCGAAAAAGGCCGGTCACACGCCCAGCCTTGCAAAGTGTTTTTCCGCTATGCGGAAGGCCGCAGCACCTCGTCCAGCGCGTCCAGCCTTTGGGGCACTGCACTCAGGTCGATGGTACCAAAGTCCGTTGTCACGCCGGCAGCCTCCAACAGGCCGCTCCCGTCAGCCGGGTCCTCGCAGATCTGACGGGCGCTGCACAGGATGCCGTCCCAGTTCAAGACAAGCAGCTCCTGCTGCTGCGCCTCCAGCCCGCCCTGCCAGTCGGTCACGGTCTCGGCGCTGATGTCGGCGCGGCTCAGGTATTCTACCAGCACGGCCGCCGCCTGCGCGTTTTTCAGGCTGCCGCCGGCCGTATCCGCTCCATAGCAGACAAAGCCGTCCAGCACCGCCTCTGCGGTGTCTGCGGCGGGCGGTGCCCCGGCAGCTTCGCTCCGGGCAGAGGAAGGCCCGGGCGGCGGGGCCGCCCCTGCGCCGCACCCCGCCAAAAGGACTGCCGCCGCCAAAAGAACTGCAAGCCTGCGCATCATGATCCCCCCTGTGTGGTACTTTTCCCCTGCCGTATACTATTCGCAGCAGCCCCGCCTTGTATCCGGGGCGCAGCAGCTCTTGCAGGTATTTTTGCGGATATAGTCCTGAATATCATCAAAAATCGGCATCAGTGCCTCGCCGTTCGGGGTCAGCCGGTATTCGACCCGGGGCGGGACCTCGTTGTAGTCGATCCGCTCGACCAGACCGTCTGCGGCCAGCTCCTTGAGCTGGTTGGACAGCATCTTGTGGGTCACACCGTCCAGCAGCCTGCGCAGCTCACCATAGCGCAGGGTGCCGTGCGCGCCCACCATAAATAATATGCGCATCTTCCATTTGCCGCTGATCTGGTCCATGACCTGCTCCATCTTGTCACAGCCCACATCGGCATAGCGGCAGTTGCAGTGTTCGTTCGGGTGCATTGTCACACTCTCCTTTTGGGTAGCGGTTTCCAAAAAGTGCGTACTTGTCAAAAGCGACCATTGGAATATACTGAGTATAGAGCATTTTTCCCGCGTTTGCAACTTGTTTCTGCACCGCTTTTGCGTTAGAATAGTAGTATACATCGAATGATCGCCCCGCCCTTCGCGCCGGGAAATATGCAAGAGGAGAAAACAACTTATGTACGATGATCTCGTAGAATTTTTGCAGGAATCCGTCACCCCGTTCCACGCCGCCGCCACCGCTGAAAGCTGGCTTGCGGCTGCCGGCTTCACCCGTCTGGAGGAGGCTGACTACTGGAACCTTGAGCCCGGCAAGGGCTACTACATCACCCGCAACGGCTCGGCTGTCATTGCATGGCGGGTGCCGCAGCACGCTATCGGCGGCTGGCGCATCGCTGCCAGCCACAGCGACTCCCCCTGCTGGAAGATCAAGGCCGACATGCCCGAGAATGAGGGCTGCCGCCGCCTGAGTGTGGAGGGCTACGGCGGCATGATCATGGCCAGCTGGCTGGACCGCCCGCTGACCGTAGGCGGCCGTGTGCTGGTCAAAACGCCGGACGGCGTGCAGAGCCGTCTTGTCTACATCGACCGCGACCTGCTCGTCATTCCGTCACTGGCCATCCACTTCCAGCGGGATGTGAACAAGGGCAAGGTGTTCAATCCCCAGATCGACATGCAGCCGCTGTGGGGGCCCGCGGGCAGCCGCACGCTGACCGACCTTGTCTGCGAGGAGCTTGGCATCACGGCGGCGGAGATCCTCGACTGGGATCTGCAGCTTGTCACCCGGCAGGCCCCCGTGCAGATCGGCCCCGACAACGAATATTTCATGGCCCCGCGCATTGATGATCTGGAGTGCGCCGCCACAACGCTGCTCGCGTTTTTGGATGCCTCCGGCGAGGCCGACAGCGCCTGCGCCCCCGTCTGGGCCATGTTTGACAACGAGGAGGTCGGCTCCTCCAGCCGGATGGGTGCCGAGAGCAGCTTCCTGCGGGATGTGCTCGACCGCATCCTTGACGCTGTGCCCCACAGCGGGCAGGCTGCCGCGCGCGCGATGGCGAACAGCTTTATGCTCAGCGCCGACAACGCCCACGCCACCCACCCGAACTTCCCGCAGAAGGCCGACCCCTGCGCCCCCGTGCGGATGGGCGGCGGCGTCGTGCTGAAGTACAACGCCAGCCAGAAGTACACGACCAACGCCGTGAGCGGTGCAGTTTTCCGCGCCGTGTGCGACAAGGCCGGCGTGCCGGTGCAGGTCTTTACCAACCGCGCCGATGAGCCGGGCGGCTCAACGCTGGGCAACCTGCAGAGCCACACCCTGCCCATCCCGATGGCGGACATCGGCTGTGCGCAGTTGGCCATGCACAGCGCCGTTGAGACGGCCTCCGTGGCGGATGCCGAGGCGATGACCAAGGCCGTGGCCGCCTTCTACCGCGTCCACCTGCGTGCCCTCGGCGACGGCACCTACACGCTGGAATGACGACCGGACGCTACGCACCCAGCCCCAGCGGGCGGATGCACCTGGGCAACCTGATGTGCTGCCTGCTCGCCTGGCTGAGCGCCAAAAGCAAGGGCGGGCAGGTTTTGCTGCGCATAGAGGATCTGGACGCCCAGCGCTGCCCGCGCCGCTATGCGGACGCCATCATAGATGATCTGGCGTGGCTGGGCCTTGCCGCCGACGGCCCCGAGCCACCGGTCTACCAGAGCGAGCGCAGCGCCGTCTATGCGCAGTATTTTGAGGAGCTTGCCCGCCGCGGGCTGGTCTACCCCTGCTTTTGCAGCCGCAGCCAGCTTCACGCCGCCAGTGCGCCCCACCGCAGCGACGGTCAGGTCGTCTACGCCGGGACCTGCCGCAGCCTGACGCCTGCTGAGATTGCCGAGCGCGCCAAGACCCGCGCCCCCGCCTGGCGGGTGCGGGTGCCCGATGAAGTCATCGCCTTTGAGGACGGCCACATGGGCCCCTGCGCCGAGAATCTGGCCCGGGACTGCGGAGATTTTTACCTGCGCCGGGCGGACGGCGTGTTTGCCTACCAGCTGGCGGTCGTTGTGGACGATGCCCTGATGGGGGTCAATGAAGTCGTGCGCGGCAGCGATCTTTTGTCCAGCACGGCGCGCCAGCTCTGGCTTTACCGCGAGCTGGGCCTGCGCGCCCCGCAGTTTTACCATCTGCCGCTGCTGCTGGCCAGTGACGGCCGCCGCCTCTCCAAGCGGGACGGTGACCAGAGCCTTGAACACCTGCGCACCCGCTATTCGCCCGAGGAGATTGTCGGCAGGCTGGCCTTTGCCTGCGGCCTGCAGAACCACCCGACCCCCGCGACCCCGCAGGATCTGGCCCGCACCTTCGACTGGGCCAAGGTGCCGAAAAACGACATTGTTTTGCCGGAAGGGCTGTTTTAATGGAAGCAGCCCCCAAAGGCTTCCCCTGAGGGGGAAGCTGTCGCCGCAGGCGACTGATGAGGGGCAAACTTCCCGCAGCTTTCCTTTCATGGGCAATCACGGCAGCGCCGCCCCTCATCCGGCCTTACGGCCACCTTCCCCCCCTAGGGGGAAGGCTTTCTCAGCAACACAAAAAAGGAGTACCCCCCATGCAACGCTACGATATCACCGGCATGAGCTGTGCGGCCTGCGCCGGCCATGTAGAAAAAGCCGTTGCGGCGGTGCCGGGTGTGGCATCGGTCACGGTAAGCCTGCTGACTAACTCGATGCAGGTCGATTACGCCCCCGATGCCGACCCTGACGCCACCGCCAAACGCATCCTCCGCGCTGTGGATGCCGCCGGGTACGGCGCATCCCCCGCCACCGCCGAGAGCGAAAGCGCCGAGCTGGCGGACACCGAGACACCCCGGCTGAAAAAGCGCCTGATTGCGAGCCTCTGTTTCCTTGTGCCGCTCATGTATATCTCGATGGGCCACATGATCGGCCTGCCGCTCGGCAGCATATTCCACGGCGGCGGCTGGCATGCCATCCTGTACGCCGGCACACAGCTTGCGCTGACACTGCCGGTCTGCTGGATCAACCGCGCCTTCTTCATTTCTGGCTGGAAGGGCATACGGACCCGCGCCCCCGGCATGGACACGCTGGTGGCCCTCGGCGCAGGTGCCTCGCTCGCCTACGGCCTGTTTGCCATCGTCATGATCTGCATCGGCCTTTCCTCCGGCAATGACGACCTCGTCATGCAGTACCGCCACGACCTCTACTTTGAGTCGGCGGCGATGATCTTAACGCTGATTACAGTCGGCAAAACGCTGGAGGCCTACAGCAAGGGTAAAACGACCGATGCGCTGAAAAGCCTGATGAAGCTGGCCCCCCAGACCGCCTGCGTGCTGCGCGATGGGGAGCAGGTCACCGTCCCTGTCAGCGAAGTCGCTGTCGGTGACCTCTTTCTGGTCCGCCCCGGCGAGAGCATCCCTGTGGACGGCACCGTCACCGAGGGGCTTTCCTCGGTCAATGAGGCGGCCCTCACCGGTGAGAGTATGCCGGTGGACAAGTTCCCCGGCTCCCCGGTCAGCGCCGCCACCATCAACCAGAACGGCGCACTGACCTGCCGGGCCGAGCGTGTCGGGCAGGACACCACCCTGTCGCAGGTCATCCGCCTTGTGCGGGACGCCGCCGCCACCAAGGCCCCGCTGGCCAAGACTGCTGACAAGGTCTCCGGCATCTTTGTGCCCACCGTCATCTGCATTGCGGCGGCCACCTTTTTGATCTGGCTGCTGCTTGGCCAGACCTTCACCTTTGCGCTGGCGCGCGGCATCAGCGTGCTGGTCATCAGCTGCCCCTGCGCACTGGGGCTGGCCACGCCGGTAGCCATCATGGTCGGCAGCGGTGTGGGTGCCAAAAACGGCATCCTGTTCAAAACAGCCGCTAGCCTTGAGACCACCGGCTACACCGACACCGTCCTGCTGGACAAGACCGGCACCGTCACCACCGGCGAGCCGAGCGTTGTCCGGATCATCGGCACCCGCAATGTGCCGGAAAAATTCCTGCTCAGCATGGCCGCCGGGCTGGAGCTGCGCAGTGAGCATCCGCTGGCGCGCGCAATTCTGCAGCGCGCCGACACCGACAAGCTCTCCTACGCCACCGTGTCGGACTTTACTGCCGTCCCCGGCAAGGGGCTGCAGGGCAAGGTCGCAGGCAAGGTCATCGCGGGCGGCAACGCCGATTTCATCGGCACGCATTGCACCCTGCCCGATGACCTTGTGCAGGCCGGTGCCGAGATGAGCCGCGACGGCATTACCCCGCTGTACTTCGCGCTGGCGGGGCGGCCGGCCGGTGTCATCGGCGTGGCCGATGTCGTCAAGCCCTCCTCTAAGCCCGCCATCGACCAGATGCGGGCCCTCGGCCTGCAGGTCGTGCTGCTGACCGGTGACAACACGGCCACCGCACGCCACATCGGCGCGATGGTCGGTCTGGACGCCGACCATGTCATTGCCGGGGTCCTGCCCGCCGGGAAGGAGGCTGAGGTCCGCCGCCTGCAGAGGCAGGGCCGCGTGGCCATGGTCGGTGACGGCATCAACGACGCCCCCGCCCTGACCCGTGCCGAGACCGGCATTGCGATCGGTGCCGGTGCCGATGTGGCGCTCGATGCCGCCGATGTAGTGCTGGTGCGCAGTGATCTGGCCGATGTTCCCGCCGCCGTGCGGCTGTCCCGCGCGGTCGTGCGCAACATCCACCAGAACCTGTTCTGGGCGTTCTTCTACAACGCTGTCTGCATCCCGCTGGCGGCGGGTGCTTTCACCGGCCTCGGCATCACCCTCAACCCGATGATCGCCTCAGCCGCGATGAGCCTGTCAAGCGTCTGCGTGGTCACGAATGCGCTGCGCCTCAACACCTTTGACCCGCGCAGCACCGCCCACGATGCCCCGCCGAAGCGCAAGGCCCCGGCGCGCGCACCGGCCGCCGCGCCTGCTGCCTGCCCCACCGGCAGCTGCCCTGTGCAGCCCGCCGAAACAAACGATACAACGGAGGAAGTTATTATGAGCAAGACCATTCATATCGAAGGCATGATGTGCGGCCACTGCGAGGCCACCGTGAAAAAGGCACTGGAGGCGCTGGACGGCGTGACCGGCGCCGCGGTCAGCCACGAGGCCGGCACGGCCGTTGTCACCCTGAGCCGCGATGTAGCCGATGCCGACCTGAAGGCCGCCGTGGAGGCCAAGGACTACACCGTCACGGGCATCGACGCATGAGCGCCATCCGCCGCCGCTGGCGCTTTACCGGCGAGGTGCAGGGGGTTGGCTTCCGCTATTACGCCCGCGCCGCCGCCCAGCATCTGGGCCTGACCGGCTGGGTCGCCAACAACTGGGACGGCAGCGTCACGCTGGAGGCCCAGGGCACCCGCGCCGCGCTGGATGAGCTTATCCCCACGATCGAGCGCGCAAACCGCTGGGCCCGCATCGAGGGCGTTGAGGTCACCGACCTGCCCACCAAGGACCGCGAGTACGGCTTTGCTGTGCGCAGCGGAGAGTGAGATTTAAGCGTTTAGAGTTGCGATAAGGTGCGGCGCTTCGGCGCCGCATTTTTATTGCGCGCCAAATGCGCGCACACCACACCCAAACTCTTAACGCTAAACTCTGTTGCAGGCTCTTGCGTGTCATTGCGGTTGCGGGTATAATAGTATATTATATCAAAAGTTAGGGGGTGCCGTTTTGCCCGGCACTTTGTATCTTGTCGCCACGCCGATCGGCAATCTCGATGATATGCCGCCCCGCGTGGCTGCCACCTTCGGCATGGCGGACTTCATCGCCGCCGAGGACACCCGCGTGACCCTGCGTCTGCTGAACCATCTCGGCCTCAAAAAGCCGATGGTCAGCTACTACGAGCATGCCCTCCACCACGGCGAGGCCATCTTAAACCGCATTGAGGCAGGGGAGAACTGCGCGCTCTGCAGTGACGCCGGTATGCCCTGCATCAGCGACCCGGGGGAGCAGATCGTCCGCGAGGCCCATGCGCGCGGCATCCGGGTCGTGCCCATCCCGGCTGCGTCCGCCTGCGTCACGGCGCTGGCTGCCAGCGGTCAGCCCACCGCCCGCTTTGTGTTTGAGGGCTTTCTGCCTGTCCCTAAGCGCGATCGGCGGGAGCGGCTGGCCTTTCTGCAGAACGAAACCCGCACGATGATCTTCTACGAGGCACCGCACAAGCTGCGCGGCACCCTTGATGATCTTGCCGCCGCGTTCGGCGCGGACCGCCCGGTATCCCTCTGCCGTGAGCTGACCAAGCTGCACGAGGAGATCAAAAAGACCACGCTGGGCGAGGCCGTTGCCTACTATAAGGAAAATGACCCCCGCGGTGAGTATGTGCTGGTGCTGGCCGGTGCCGACCCCGCCGCCGTGGCCGATGCCGCCGCCCCCACGCTGGAGCAGGCCGTCAGGTCGATCAGCTCGTTCGTCTCCTTGATAAACTCCTTACGGATCAGCGCCCCAACTTCCTTGTCAGTAAAGCC
>OGXE01001695.1_pt1 | contig 18260 bp, 13 predicted proteins | sample 1576181 | NCBI WGS metagenome assembly OGXE01 (sample SAMEA3541478, study PRJEB24748) | human gut metagenome | biome: human gut; feature: human-associated habitat; material: faeces | place: China | collected 2012 | reverse complement strand
CCCTGCTCCCAAAGCAGGTGCGCTAACCGGACTGCGCTACACCCCGTTTTGCAATCTCTTTTATTTTTGATCACGGTGCAAAGGTAGGTATTTTTTTTTAACTACCAAATATTTCATTGTTTTTTTTATTTACGTACATTCGCATCAGTTTAGGAGATCATTACAACATGTATACCCCCTTTATCAACTTTTAGAATGAACATATTGCAAACCAATCTGTTATATATCAAATGATAAAACAAAATTTAAATAATAAAAAATATGACAATCGCTTATATACGTACATATTCAAATAAACAACAAACAGAGAGCCAGAAAAACGCAATCGAACAATTTGCAAAAGCAAAAAAAATTGAGATTGACAAATGGCTGAAAGATGCTAAAAATTCTTCCAAAGAGAAAAACCGACTCGAAGACGTAATAAAAAATTTACAAGAAGGCGATATTCTTATCGTTGCCGATGTCACTCGACTCAGCAGGAAACTAATGGAGATAATGCATTTGATTTTGTTGTGTATTGAAAAGAAAGTGGCACTTTACTGTATCAAGGAAGGTTATTCATTTGAAGATAACGTGAACAGCAAGACGTTGGCATTTACATTTGGGCTTGTTTCTGAGATTGAAAGCAAACTTATTTCTGCCCGTACGAAAGAAGCATTGACAGCCAGTAAAAACAAAGGAACAAAATTAGGACGTCCTTTGGGAAGCCCCAAAACCGAATTTCTCCTTTCCCAGAAAAGCCAGATCGAAAGAGAATTGAAAGAAGAAAATGCAACATATGCCGAATTAGCCGATTATTATAAGGTTTCTTTAAGCGGTTTCAAGCGCTTCATTCGGGAAAATATACCGAACTTACCTTCAAGAAGGAAAAAGAAAAACGATACCGAATAAATATAAAAAAGCGGGATTTTCAGATATACTTAAAGATAATTACGATTATGTTTAATAAGATTGTTGAATTTCTTTTTTGCGCAGACATAATAAAAACCCCGAAAGTTTTTTGTCTAACTTTCGGGGTTCATTAAATCTTATCCGATCTATTATTTATTCATTTCTGCTTCAATAGCTTCTAATTCCGGCCCCATGTTCAGATTGTAATAGATACCTCTCAAAGCGATCATGTTGTCCATTTTTTCAGGTTCAGCTTCATGAGCTTTTTTATAATAAGGAAGAGCTTTTTTGAACAAATCTTTTGCCATGCCTAATTCCTCCTGGTATTTCTTACTATCATTAATCATATTGGCTTCGCTTAATTTGTTCACTCCTTGATTGTAATAGATACGACCAATGTTAGAAAGCGCATCTGTCAAATTCGGATCTTTTTCCAAAGCAATCTGGAAATTCTTTTCAGCATTGGCATAATCTTTTAATCCGGTTTCATAAACACGTCCCATTACATTGTAAAGGTTTGCATCATTTGGATTTTTCTGGATTGCAACATTCAACATTTCCAATGCTTTTTCATTTCTATTGGAATAGATGTATGTATTGATCAAGTTATTCAAGAAGAATGCCGAATCTGGAAAAACCTGCATGCCTTCTTCGAATGTTTTTTCCAACATAACAGAGTCCTGAGCAGTTCTTGCCTCTCCGTATTCGTAGCAAAGATACTGATAAACATCATATTGACGATAAGGAGTATTTTTAGCACGTTCCAAAGCGGCAATCGCCAATCTGGAATCTTTAGCTAAAGAAGCTGCTGCTGCTGCATAGAACTGAACTGTCATGAATGTAGAGTCTTTTTCCGCAGTCTGAGTCCCTGCGAACATTGGCAGTTCGGATATTTCCACATATTGGTTGAAGAAATCGTATGCTTTTTTATACTCTTGTTTATCGAAATAATATGCACCACCATTGAACAGATATACATGGTTTGCACTCAAGATACTTTTGATATCTTTTGTGTATTTAGGTTTCACTTTACCTTTTTCATTAGGCAACTGATCCAGTTCATAGGCTTTCTGAAAATAAGGTAAAATACCATACAAAGCTTCGTACATAACCGGCTCGTTGGGTTGCTGTCCCAAGATTTGTTTAGCTCTTTCAGCATTGAACTGCTGATCTTCAATAAAACCTGCTACATACCAAGTTTTAGCGTCATCTTTAGTTTCCGGATTTTCCAACGCTCCTTTGATCAAGGTTCTGGCTTCTCCGAAATCTGCGTTACTTCCTTTCGCAATACTCTGTGCCTCGTTCACAACTTTTTTCTGTGCGAAAGAGGCAGATGCTGCAACACATAGTGCAACTGTCAATAATACTCGTTTCATTTGTGATAGTGATTTGAGATTAATATTTCTATTTGTTTAAATTATTCCTCAGTTGTTCCTTCTGTATCGTCCGCATTTTCATTGCTTTCGACATCATCAGAGACATCTTCGAAATCGGTATTCTCTATTGGATGTTCATAAATTACCACACCTTCTAAAGCTTCACGCTGTGCTTTTTCTTCAGCGATCTCTTCTTCAGTCTGTGACAGCACCTTGCATACAGAGGCGATTTCGTCATTACGTTTCCCTAAATTGATCAGGCGTACCCCTTGTGTTGCACGTCCGATGACATTCAGATCAGATACCTTCATACGGATTGTGATACCGGATTTATTAATGATCATAATATCGTTTTCCTCCGTAACATTCTTGATGGCAACCAGTTTACCGGTCTTTTCCGTAATGTTGATGGTTTTGACACCTTTACCTCCACGATTCGTAATACGATAATCTTCGATATTAGAACGTTTGCCGTAACCTTGTTCGGACACAACCAGTACAGTTTCTTTTTCTTTGTCCTTAATGCAAACCATTCCTACAACTTCGTCGTTAGAATCGTCATCAAGTGTCATACCTCTTACACCGGATGCTGTACGCCCCATAACGCGCACTGCATTTTCATGGAAACGGATAGCACGTCCGTTACGGTTTGCAATCAGAACCTCATTATTACCATTTGTCATACAAACTTCGATCAGACCGTCGTCTTCACGTAATGTAATGGCATTTACACCATTCTGGCGAGGACGGGAATATGCTTCCAATAGAGTCTTCTTGATCACACCTTTCTTTGTACAGAACAACAGATAGTGCGAATTAATAAACTCGGTGTCTGTCGTCAGCTTCTTTACTCGAATGAAAGCGTTGACCTTGTCATCCGGTTCGATGTTCAACAAGTTCTGGATCGCTCTACCCTTTGAGTTCTTCGCTCCTTCCGGAATTTCGAACACTTTCAACCAATAACATTTTCCTTTTGCCGTAAAGATCAGCAAGGTAGCATGCATGGAAGCCGGATAGATATATTCTACAAAATCTTCGTCACGCGTTTCAGAACCTTTGGCCCCTACTCCGCCGCGTCCCTGAGCACGGAATTCACTGAGCGGCGTACGCTTGATGTATCCCATGTGGGAGATGGTAATGATCATCTCATCATCTGCATAGAAGTCTTCAGGATTGAGTTCTTCGGAGGCATAAACGATATCTGTTTTACGTTCATCTCCGTACTTGTCCTTGATTTCCTGCAACTCGTCTTTGATGACTTTCATACAAAGATCGTCATTTTCTAGAATTTCCTTCAAATATGCGATTAATTTTTCGATTTCTTCATACTCTGCACGAAGTTTATCCTGTTCCAGGCCAGTTAACTGGCGAAGTCTCATTTCTACAATGGCACGAGACTGTATATCCGACAGGGAGAAACGTTCCATCAAACGTTCGATAGCTTCAGCAGGGCTTTTAGATGATTTGATGATTGCAATGACTTCATCAATATTATCGGAAGCAATAATCAGACCTTCTAAGATATGGGCACGTTCTTCGGCTTTCTTCAAATCGTATTTCGTACGGCGAATCACAACTTCATGTCTATGGTCGACAAACGCTTTGATCAAATCTTTCAGATTGAGCAGTTTGGGACGCCCATTCACCAATGCGATATTATTGACGCTGAAGGAAGACTGCAATGCCGTCATCTTATATAGCTTGTTGAGCACAACACTCGAATTTGCATCCCTTTTTACATCCACGACGATTCTCATGCCTTGGCGGTCCGACTCGTCATTTACATTCGATATGCCGTCTATGCGCTTTTCATTCACTAAATCGGCAATATACTTGATCAGTTCGGCTTTATTTACACCATAAGGGATTTCCGAAATGATAATCTTCTCATGATTATTTTCCGTCTCGATTTCTGCTTTACCGCGCAAAACAATACGTCCCTTACCTGTTTCAAAGGCGTCTTTTACACCAGCATATCCGTAGATAGTCGCACCTGTCGGGAAATCAGGAGCTTTGATATATTGCATCAAATCAGCTACTTCCATTTCTCCACGAGTATCAATGTAAGCCATACAGCCGTCCAGCACCTCGCTAAGGTTATGTGTTGGCATATTTGTCGCCATACCAACGGCGATACCAGATGCTCCATTTACCAGCAAATTCGGAATACGAGTCGGCAATACGGTCGGTTCTTTCAGCGTATCGTCGAAATTCAGCTGGAAATCAACCGTATCTTTGTCGATATCGCGAAGCATTTCTTCGGCAAGTTTACTTAATCTTGCTTCTGTATAACGCATGGCAGCAGGACTGTCACCGTCCACCGAACCAAAGTTTCCTTGTCCATCCACCAACGTATAGCGCATAGACCATGTCTGTGCCATACGAACCATTGCGAAATAAACAGACGAGTCACCATGTGGATGGTATTTACCTAAAACTTCACCAACAATTCTCGCAGATTTTTTATAAGGTTTGTCGGATGTATTACCCAATTCATTCATTCCAAACAAAATACGACGATGAACCGGTTTAAAACCATCCCTAACATCCGGAAGGGCACGTGAAACAATGACAGACATTGAATAGTCAATGTATGCCGATTTCATTTCCTCCTCGATGTTAATCTTAATAATTCTGTCTTGATCAACCATTTAGTCTTATATTAATTACACTCAATATCTCACCTTTCAAAAAGTGCACTAAGGTAAGGCTTTTCCGTGTATCACGAAAGCTTTTGACTCGAAATTTTAGAATTTACTTGTCAGAAGGCATCCGGTTTCAAACCATCAAAATGAAACTGCCACCCTATGAAAATAGGATTAGTAGTACATGTATTTGGAATTACACTTACGGGTAATATTTTTTAATGTTTCTTTATAACAAGATAAAGCTGTTTTTTGTAATATATGACAAGCCTGCCTTCAATACTTTATTTTCTTTTAAGGAATAATGGCATGGATTTTGTTAGATATATGACGAGAGTTTATTACATTTGCACTATCATAGTACATTATTATAATATGAAAAATAACTATTCAAAGAGATTAATGGACGTTATTGAATATAGCCGTGAAGAAGCAGCTAGGCTTCAGAACAGTTATATTGGACCGGAACACTTAATGCTTGGAATTATCCGCGACGGCGAAGGGAAAGCCGTGCAGGCCCTGCGCGAACTAAATGTCGACGAATGGGATATCAAAAGAAAGATCGAACAGGAAATTAAAAATACAATCGATGCCGAAGATGCTGTCCAGCATGATATCGCTATTAGTAAAACAACCGAGCGCGTACTGCGTATGAGTATGCTTGAATCGCGCTTGTTCAAGAAAAAAGAAACCGGAACGGAACATTTGCTTCTGGCCATTTTGAAAGAAGAGTTTAATGTTGCGGCAAAGGTGCTGAACGAAGCGGGCATAACGTATCGCAGTATATATAATTACCTGATAAGCGGCACAGGTTTGAAGCACATGGATGATTTTATTGGAAAAGAAGATGCCGAACATTTTGAAGGAATCAGTGATGGCTACACCGATGATGATGAAGACGATGACGATGATTACTCTTCCCGCCGGGAGTCTCCCCGCTCCTCTTCCGGAGCCGGCTCTGCACAACCCAAATCACCAAACGACACGCCTGTATTGGACAACTTCGGTACAGATATGACGCGTGCGGCCGCTGAAAATCGTCTCGATCCGATTGTCGGACGTGAGAAGGAGATCGAACGCTTAGCTCAGATATTGAGCCGTCGCAAAAAGAACAATCCTGTCTTGATCGGTGAGCCAGGTGTCGGCAAATCGGCAATTGTGGAAGGTTTGGCACTGCGTATCATCCAGCGCAAAGTTTCCCGCGTTTTGTTCGACAAACGTGTGATCAGCTTGGATATGGCATCTATCGTGGCTGGAACCAAATATCGCGGTCAGTTTGAAGAACGCATTAAAGCTATTTTAAACGAACTGTCGAAGAACCCGAATATCATTCTGTTTATCGATGAGATCCATACGATCGTCGGTGCAGGTTCCGCTTCAGGTTCAATGGATGCCGCCAATATGCTGAAGCCGGCTCTGGCCCGTGGTGAGATACAATGTATCGGTGCTACGACATTAGATGAATATCGTAAAAATATCGAGAAAGATGGAGCTTTGGAACGTCGTTTCCAAAAAGTGATCGTCGATCCGACAACAGCGGAAGAAACTTTGCAGATCCTGCAAAATATCAAGGCCCGCTACGAAGAACATCACAATGTGATCTATACGCCCGAAGCCCTGCAAGCTTGTGTAAAACTGACAGAACGTTATATCAGTGACCGCAACTTCCCGGACAAAGCAATTGATGCGTTGGATGAAGCCGGTTCTCGCGTACATATATCTAACATAACGGTTCCGAAAAGCATTGAAGAACTGGAAGCCAAGATCGAGGCAACCAAAACAGAGAAGCTTGCTGCCGTTAAGTCACAAAACTTTGAATTGGCTGCCAGCTTCCGTGACAAGGAACGTCAGTACCTCTTACAGTTGGAAGCAGCCAAAGCCAAATGGGAACAAGAATTGCAGGAGCATCGCGAAACGGTGGATGAAGATAAGGTGGCTGAAGTTGTAGCCATGATGTCAGGTGTCCCTGTTCAACGTATCGCAAAAGCTGAAAACCTGAAATTACTCGAAATGGCGGAGAACCTAAAGAAGAAAGTAGTCGGCCAGGATGATGCCGTTCAGAAGATCGTAAAAGCAATTCAGCGCAACCGCGTTGGCTTAAAGGATCCGAACAAGCCGATCGGAACATTCATGTTCTTAGGGCCGACAGGTGTCGGTAAGACTCATCTGGCCAAAAAGTTGGCGGAATATCTGTTTGACTCGGCCGACGCTTTGGTCCGTATCGATATGAGCGAGTATCTCGAAAAGTTTGCGGTGTCCCGCCTGATCGGTGCGCCTCCGGGATATGTAGGTTATGAAGAGGGCGGTCAGTTGACCGAGAAGGTCCGCCGTAAGCCCTACTCTGTTGTCTTGTTGGATGAGATCGAGAAAGCGCATCCGGACGTGTTCAACCTGCTGCTGCAAGTCCTGGACGAAGGTCGTCTGACTGACAGTCTTGGCAGACGGATCGACTTTAAGAATACAATTCTGATCATGACGTCTAATATCGGTACACGCCAGTTGAAAGACTTCGGCCGTGGTGTCGGTTTCAGTTCGCAGGCTGCTGGCGAGCCAGATAAGGACTTCTCCCGCAGCGTTATCCAGAAAGCACTGAACAAGGCATTCGCTCCGGAGTTTTTGAACCGTGTGGACGACATCATTATGTTCGATCAATTGGATAAGGAAGCGATCCATAAGATCATTGATATCGAATTGCAAGGTCTTTACAAACGCGTGGCTGGTCTTGGTTATTCTCTGGAACTGACAGACGCCGCCAAAGATTTTGTTGCCACCAAAGGTTATGACATTCAGTTCGGTGCACGTCCGCTGAAGCGTGCCATCCAGAAATATCTGGAAGACGAAATGGCAGAAATGATTATCCGAGCGTCTGTCGGAGAAGGTGATACGATTGTTGTCGACTTCGACAAGGACAAACAGGAGATTGTTACGAATGTAAAGAAAAGCGAGTCTGCTGCCGAAGCTTGATTTTCAAAAATGTGATAGGAGTGCCGCTGTGGTTTTTGCCACAACGGCATTTTTTATGTGATTTGCCATAAATCGAGACTTTTTTCTTAAGTTTGCCTAAACTTTTTATGCTATGACATTCTTCAGATGCCTTTGCTTGCTATTTATTTTATGCTGTTGCAATAGTAAACCGAAAACAGATGCGGGAATGATACGTGTATCAGTTCTGCGTGGTCCTTCCGCCATTGCCTTTGCACACTGGATGAAAGAAACGCCCGTTATCGACGGCAAGCCGCTTTCCGTTCGGATAATCGATTCTCCTGACTTGATGCAAGCTACTCTGATAAAAGGTGAAGCTGATATAGCTGTTTTGCCGATGATCAGTGCTGTCAACTTGTATAATAAAGGCATTCGATATCATCTGGCAGGTTGTCCGATATGGGGTACCCTCTATTTGGCAGGTCGAAGCGACAAAGGTATATCCGGTGAGAACAAATCGGTTTTACATATTTTCGGAGCAGGAACGACACCTGACATTCTTACCCGTTATTATCTCCAGCAACATAAACTTAATTACACGTTGAATTATTCATTCACTACCGCACATGAAATCATGCAGGGACTGTTGGCTGGGAAAGTCGATTATGCCGTTTTAGGAGAACCGTTCTTGAGTATTGCGTTGCGGAAAGACAGCACGTTGCAAATTTTGGCAGACCTAAACAAGCCTGATTCAGCCTCTTTAGGATTTGCCCAGACAGCCATACTCTATGTGCCTACCTTGAAAAAAAGTAAAGAAACGATAGACAGTCTTTTAAATACTTCTTGCCGTTTTGCCGTAGAGCAGCCGGAACAGGCTATTTGTATATTGGAAAAGGAAAACATTTTTACATTTGGCATGTTGACGCCCGAAAGTATCGAACGTTGTAAGATTGACTATAAAACAGTCTCCGAAGCTCAAGAAAATATACTTCACTTCCTGCAACTGATTGAGCAATATGAACCTAAAGCATTGGGAGGAAAAATGCCCGATGAGCAATTCTATAAATAATCCGGAAAATGAAGAAAAGCATCTTTACGATCCTGTCGATTACAATCCTCATATTGGCCTGGCAACTATTGACCATGCTGGTCCGTTTGCCGGAATTGGTTCCGTCCATACCTCACCTATTTAGCACGCTCGTTGCACTTTTCGCATCCGGTTCGTTCTATCAATCAGTCATGGCGACAGTGTTGCGCGGAACCATCGGGATGTCTATATCGTTAATGGCGGCTATGGGAGTTTCTCTCTTGTTCTACAAATGCGAGTGGATTTATGAACTATTTCGTCCGTTACTGGCCATCATGCGTTCCATTCCGGTCATTTCATTTATACTCTTGGCTTTGATTTTCCTGAATGCGGAAAGTATTCCTTTGATAATCGCTTTTCTGACCATGTTCCCACTCCTTACGGAAAACCTGACGAAAGGAATACGAGGACAGAGGAAAGAGTTTTCGATAATGGCTCGTCAATTTAGGATCGGACGCTGGAACAAGCTGACACAGGTGGTCTATCCGCAACTGAAGCCATTCTTATACAGCGGTCTTGCATCTGCTTCGGGCTTTGGTTGGCGTGCTATCATTATGGGAGAGGTACTGGCGCAATGTTCGCCCGGTATAGGCGGGGAAATGAAACAGGCACAAGTTTTTATAGCCGTTCCCGAATTGATCGCATGGACGATTATAGCAATTCTGATCAGTTATCTTTTTGATAGAGGAATCAGCTGGTTGGCGAAGCAACGATTCCCTATACATTACAACAAGCATTGCAGTAAACAACCTGTGCCAAAAGGAAATTGCGATATACGGATTCGTGATATTTCATATCGGTATGGTTCGGATACGGTCCTGTCCCACTTCAGCTATACTTTCGAAAAAGGATTCATATATGGCATAACAGCTCCGTCGGGAACCGGCAAAACGACCTTGTTGAACCTGATAGGAAACGTTTTAAAACCCGCACAAGGGGAAATCGAAACAGATTTTAAAACCGGAATAGCTTATGTATTCCAGGAACCCGAATTACTCAGCCAGTTGACAATTGCCGAAAATATCACCTTACCCTTGGCTGCCTATCTGAAAAAAGAAATTGCTTTCGAACAGGCGATTTCAATATTGCAAAAGATGGAGTTGGACGGCTTTGAGAACCGTTTTCCGAATGAACTGAGTTTCGGGCAGCAACAACGAGCTGCGATAGCACGTGCCTTGACTTACCCTTCTCCACTCCTGCTCATGGACGAACCTTTTAAAGGTTTAGACGAGGCTTTAAGCCGCCGTATTATCAAGCGTATCCGTGAACGGCAAACAGAGAACGGGCAGACGATTCTCTTCACTTCCCATAATCCCGGAGAACTGCATTTGTTTGCAGATAAGACAGTTCGTTTGGATCAAACCAGCCATTAAGAGACTTTTACCGGTGAGCAAGGGATAGTAAACCAAAAAGTAGACCCTTTGCCTTCCTTCGATTCCACTCCTATTTCCCCTTTCAAGATAGAAATGATTGTCTTGCAGATGGAAAGTCCGAGACCTGTTCCCTGTTTGAACATATCCAACTTGACAAAGCGGTCGAATTTAGGTTGACAAAATTCTTGAATTTAAACGTGAATTGCAAATGTTTAGATAAAGAACTCGCCGGCTGGAGCAAAATAAATACCAAACAATTATCTTTGCGATTCAAATATAAAGAAACAACCCATATGGTAACATCATTTCATGCGCTGATTTCCCGTATCCTGAACATTCCTGTCGGACAGGTGGAACGAACCATCGGGCTATTGGGAGAAGGAGCGACAATCCCCTTCATCAGCCGGTACCGCAAAGAGGTGACCGGAGGACTGGATGAAGTCCAGATCGGCAATATCAAAGATCAGTTGGACAAGTTGACCGAACTGAAGAAGAGAAAAGAAAGTATCTTATCCTCCATAGAAGAACAAGGCAAACTGACTCCCGAACTGAAAAAGAGGATCGAGGATTCGTGGGATAGTACCGAAATAGAAGACCTTTATCTGCCTTACAAGCCCAAACGGATCACCAAAGCGGAAATTGCCCGTAAGAAAGGACTCGAACCTCTTGCCAGAATCGTGATGATGCAAAACGAAAGAGACTTGCCAGCCCGCGTGGCAGCCTTTATCAAAGGGGAAGTGAAGAACGCTGAAGAAGCGTTGCAAGGGGCACGCGACATCATCGCTGAATGGGTGAATGAGAACGAAGAGGCCCGCAATGCCGTCCGGAATTCTTTCTCACACACGGCAGTCATCACGTCCAAAGTCATCAAAGGAAAAGAGGAAGAGGGTGCTAAATACCTCGATTATTTCGAATTCAGTGAGACTCTGAATCGTATAAGTTCACATCGTCTGTTGGCCCTGCGCCGAGGTGAAACGGAAGGTATCCTGCGTGTAAGCATTTCTCCCGACACGACGGGCTGCCTGGACCGGTTGAAACGCCGTTTCGTGAAGGGACGGGGCGAAACATCCGACCAAGTATCGATAGCTGTAGACGATTCTTTCAAGCGCCTGCTGAAACCTTCCATCGAAACCGAATTTGCTAATTTGAGCAAGGCAAAAGCCGACGAAGAAGCGATCCGTGTATTTACCGAAAACCTGCGCCAGTTGTTGTTGGCTCCGCCATTGGGACAAAAACGTGTGTTGGGTGTCGATCCCGGTTATCGTACTGGTTGTAAACTGGTTTGCCTCGACGCGCAGGGGGCATTGTTACATAATGAAGCGATCTATCCTCACCCGCCCCAGAACGAAAAAAGCAAAGCGGCAGCCAAAATAGCACAATTGGTAGCCACATACGCCATTGACGCCATCGCTATCGGGAACGGGACTGCAAGCCGCGAGACGGAACAGTTCATTACCAATATCCGCTATGATCGCAAAGTACAAGTGTTCGTGGTCAGTGAGAACGGAGCATCCATCTATTCCGCATCCAAGATAGCCCGCGACGAGTTTCCCGAATATGACGTGACGGTCCGTGGCGCCGTCAGTATCGGCCGTCGCTTGATGGACCCGCTTGCCGAGTTGGTCAAGATTGATCCGAAAAGCATCGGTGTCGGGCAATACCAGCATGATGTCGAGCAGGGTGCCCTGAAAAAGAGCCTCGACCAGACGGTGGAAAGCTGTGTAAACTTAGTCGGCGTGAATGTCAATACGGCAAGCAAGCACCTATTGACCTATATTTCCGGATTGGGTCCGACGTTAGCACAGAACATCGTCGACTACCGAACCGAACACGGACCTTTCCAGTCTCGTCGCGAACTCCTGAAAGTACCCCGCATGGGAGAAAAGGCTTTTGAACAAAGTGCTGGTTTCCTTCGTATCCAAGATGGTAAGAACCCATTGGACAACTCGGCCGTCCATCCGGAAAGTTATCCGATCGTCGAACTGATGGCAAAGGACTTGAAATGTACTGTCATCGAACTGATCAGCAATAAAGAACTGAAGAAAAAGCTCGACTTGAAGAAATACGTCACGGACAAAGTCGGAATGCCGACTTTGTTGGATATTATGGAAGAACTGGATAAGCCGGGACGCGATCCTCGCCAGACCATCCAAGTATTTTCTTTCGATCCAACGGTGAAGACGATCGAAGACCTGAAAGAAGGGCAAGTGCTGCCGGGCATCGTCACTAACATCACGAATTTCGGCTGTTTTGTCGACATCGGCATCAAGGAAAACGGATTGGTCCATATATCCGAACTTGCGGACCGTTTTATCAGTGATCCGACACAAGTCGTCTCGATCCATCAACATGTGAAAGTAAAAGTGTTAAGCGTCGACCTCGTTCGCAAACGGGTTCAGCTTTCTATGAAAGGAATAGAAGAAACAGTTTCTTAATAGCGATGAAAATTAACAAAACAAACGTAGCACGCCTGCTGGACAAGGCCAAAGTGGCTTACCAGCTGGTTCCTTATGAAGTAGATGAAAACGATCTGAGTGCGACACACGTCGCCGACCAGTTAGGCGAGAATGTCGCGCAGGTATTCAAGACGCTTGTCCTCCACGGCGACAAAAGCGGCTACTTCGTCTGTGTCATTCCCGGCGCCGACGAGGTTGATCTGAAAAAGGCCGCTAAAGTCTCCGGCAACAAAAGTTGTGAAATGATCCCGGTTAAAGAACTCCTCCCCCTCACCGGCTACATCCGTGGCGGCTGCTCCCCCATCGGCATGAAAAAGCATTTCCCGACCTATATCCACCACACCGCCGGACAATTCGATCACATTTATGTCAGTGCCGGACAACGGGGCTTGCAGATACGGATCGCTCCGGAGGATTTGATCCGGGAGGCACGAGCGGAGGTGGCGGATGTCATACGTGAAATATGAATCAATACTGTATATCGAAACGCTTCTACGTTATTTTCAATACGTCCACAAAGATCGTGTTTTTGAATGATTAAGCAAATAAATCTCGAACCCCCGTCGCACCCCTGCAAACCCATTTCAAGAAATCCTGAAGCCGTTTTTCACCGTGCAGGGCGGTCTCAAGAAATCTTGAAATGGGTTTGCACCTTTGAAAAGCCGTTTTGAGAAATCTTGAAACGACTTTTCTCCATTCAAAAACGGCTTTAAGATTTCTTGAAGATATTTTTCACCGTTGGAACGGCATTTCAAGGTTTCTTGAAGACTTTTCCGGACAATAAAAGCAGAAAGCAATGCTAAATCAATAATTATTGTCTACCTTGCAGGACAATTTAAACATTTAATTACGAATGCCTATGGGAACATACACGAAAATCAAAGTAATCATGCTTTACACACTCAATAACGCCGAGTACCTGGCCTATATGAACTCCGTACTCGCTTTGCTCCCTCCCCCATCGGGCGGCGAGGAAGATCGTCCGGGTGAACTCTCTTTGGACGAAGAAGTGCAAGCATCAGGAGCTCCGGACATCGGTCTGTCAAAAGAGTTTGTCAATGCAATGGAAAAGGACGTGCTTGCCCTGGCAGACGTTGTGGATGAAAGCCGTATCTCGCAGGAAACGGAAAAAGCCGAATTACACGAAAAGAATCGGGATAATTTAGTTGTTTACATCACGACACGTATCTCCCGTGCCGGGACATTGCCACTTGAGGCTGAAAGAGATGCAGGAAAATATTTATACAAGGTCATCAAGCCTTATATCGGTATCGCCCGTCTCCCGGTAGCACAGGAAAGTGCCAAGATACAAGGGCTTTTGATCGATTTGAGAAAGGACGAAAACATCTCCTATGTAGAGACGCTCGGACTGGCGGCTTATTTGGACGAACTCGAAAAGGAGAACAACGCCTATATCAGCCTGACGAGCCAACGGACACAGAACCGGGCAGCCAACAAGAAGGAAAGCGGTGCGGTTCTGCGCGAGCGGATCGACGGATATTATGAAGATCTGGTCATGCTGGCACAATCCTACAGCGTTGCCGTACCTTCGGAGGCGGCAACGGCATTTGTCAACAACCTGAACCAGCTGATCACCGAAACAACCACCGCCAACAACCAGCGAAAGAAAAGATCAGGGTCAAACGGCAACGGGGCTGACGATTCCGAACGTCCCGGAGAACTGTCTGTTTAAACAAAAAAAGAGCCGAGACTGGTAATTTTTACCGATCTCGGCTCTTTTCTTCTTTCTTTAATTTTATACACCTAAGACGATATCAGCATCGATATTCAATTTTCGGCTGATCTCACGAGCAACTTTCAAAGTCGGCTCGCATTTCTTATTTAATCTTTAGAACTTCCGGAACGTATATGTTTTCCCCTCGCGGCTTAAGATCAGTTGCTTGGATTCCAGTTTATCGATTGTATAGGTTTGTTTGGAAGAATCCCAATCGGTATAGGGCAGGAATTTACTGATCGGCCCCGGATTGTTCTCCAATTCCAGCAGCAATGTTTTTTCACCTTCCAACGTGTTGTAGCCATATTGATGGCAATATCTGAAATGTTGGTCAGACCTGCAAGTACACCTTTTCCATTTAAATCACGAAGACCTCTCTTCACCTCATACTTGGTATACAGTTCTTTGTCAATCGCTGTATTCGTCTCACAAATATGTGCCAGCTCCTGAATCTTGGGTGTATTTTCAAAAATGATGTTCTCAATGTCTCTCTGCATATAGCCTCTCCTTCCGTCATTTGTTTTATATTTCTTTATTATACTAAAGATTTTGCTCCTATACAATTAACTGTGTATTAAATATTTATGAACTATTGCTGTTTATTCTGTTTGGACCTGCACAGAAATCATTACACGATTTGATCACTTAAATAGTTCGCAAGCTCTGCAAATTCTTCCAGAGTCAGGGCTTCTCCACGGATACTCGCGCCTCTGCCGAGATGTCCGATCGCCGCTTCGATCTGCTCCTTCGTAAAATCCAGCTCCGGTGAATTCTTCAGGCCATTCGCAAGCGTTTTTCTTCTCTGATTGAACGAAGCCCGGATGATCCGAAACATCAGTTTTTCATCTTTTACCTGCACCGGTGGTTCTTCATATCTGTCAAGACGGATGACTGCAGAACCGACCTTCGGGCGCGGCATAAAACAGTTCGGCGGTACATTGGCTACAATATATGGTTTTGCGTAATACTGGACCGCAAGTGACAGCGCTCCGTAATCCTTCGTTCCCGGTCCTACCTGCATCCGATCTGCTACTTCTTTCTGAACCATGACTGTAATACTCTTCATTGGAACATGATTTTCAAACAATCCCATGATGATCGGAGTCGTAATATAATATGGAAGATTTGCCACAACTTTGATCGGCTTTCCTTCATTCTCCCGTTTTGCAAGCTCAGCAATATCCACTTTTAACACATCCTCATTGATGACCTGCACATTGTCATAGCCATCCAGAGTATCCTCCAGAATCGGAATCAATGCCTTATCTATCTCTACTGCCGCTACCTTTCCCGCAGCGCATGCCAGATACTGTGTCATCGTTCCGATTCCCGGTCCGATCTCCAGCACAAAATCATCCTTAGTAATCTCTGCAGATCCGATGATCTTATCCAGTACATGCGTATCTATCAGGAAATTCTGTCCGAATTTTTTCTGAAACACAAAGTTATACTTCTGAAGCACCGCGATCGTATTCTGCGGATTTCCAAGTGTTGGTTCTTTCATCTGCACACCTCTTTCTCTACTTTTTGAAACGATATAATTTTTTTGCATTTTCTGTTGTCTGTCTTACAACCTCTTCGTAAGAAATTCCCTTTAATCCTGCGATCTCTTCTGCAACATACACAAGATTCAGGGAACTGTTACGTTTTCCACGATTCGGAACAGGAGCCAGATACGGGCTGTCCGTCTCAAGAACCAGTGACTCCAAAGGGATCTCCTGCACCACTTCTTTTAATTTCTTTGCATTTTTAAAGGTTACGACACCACCGATTCCAAGATAAAATCCCATCTTTACATACTCTTTCGCCTGCTCCGGGGAATAGGAAAAACAATGGATCACACCGCTTAATTCTCCTGCATACTGCTTCATAATCTCCATCGTATCTGCGGCTGCTTCCCGGCTGTGAATGATCACCGGCAAATCCAGTTGTCTCGCAAGTTCCAGCTGCCGGATAAACCACATTTTCTGTAAATCCCGGTTCTCCTTATCCCAGTAATAATCCAGTCCGATCTCTCCGACAGCGACCATCTTTTCCCTGGCAAGCAGTTGTTCCATCCGCTTCATCTTCTCCTCGTCCAGTTCACCCACTTCGTCCGGATGTACCCCGATCGCACCGTAAATGAACGGATATCTGTCTGTCAGCTGCTCAATCTTGTCCCAGGACGCAATATCAGAACCTGCATCTACGATCAGCTCTACGCCATTTTCCCGCATAGAACCAAGCAATTCTTCTCTGTCTTCTTCAAACTGTCTGTCATCATAATGTGCATGTGTATCAAAAATCATCTGCATTTAACCTCTTTTCGCGGATATACGGAAAAAGGAGAGAATCTGTCTTGTTTTCTCTCCTCTTTCCTTACCGTTTTCTATTTAAAATAATACCATACTGCCTGAAAATGTTCAATGCAGGACTCTCAATTATCTCACATGATTTACGAAATCGGACGCACGTTTCTACAGATTATCAAAGATATCAAACTGAGTCAGGCATACTAGGCGCTACGTGAGACCACACTTAGTATCCCTGCAATCTGCGAACTGGTTTGACATGAAAGCCTGGAACATTTTATGTGGATATTCCCAGTCGCCCATTGACCCTACTTCCAATATTTTTCCACTTCCTGTGCTGCTTCCTGTGAAGAAATGTGAAACTTTTCCTGAACTTTTCCACATATCACTTCTTTTTCCAGTTCCATTTCCTGAAGCAGCTCCACAACAGCCTGTATGCCTTCTTGTCTACCTTCTTGTCTGCCTTCACGTCGTCCCTCTTTTAGACCGGTGTTTTTATAAACCGTGGAAAAATACTGGTGATCCCGAATCGCACGCTCTCTCTCCTCATATTCCAGACGCTTTTCCTCATCTGCGCTGATCCGATTCAGATCCTCATATGCCTTCTTAATGTATTCACTTTTTTCTGCTGCCATTTCAAATTCCTCCTCTGTCTCTGCATTGATGAACTGAAGCCATTTCAGCAGCTCTGTCTCTGGATAATCATGTTTTGCCAGCTTCGGAAGTTCCAGTGTATGAATCTCAAATTTATCACTATACAACTTCCTCCCCTTATCTGACCAGAAATGAAAACGGCAATAATATTCTTCATCATCAAACATTATAAAATTCAGAATCCCCAGCTTATCGTCTTTATCCTTCTGACGCAAATGGAACGGCAAAATCTTACTCTCATTGATTTCCTTCAGATTGATCCCAAGTACTGCTGCCAGAAATGCGTTACGCACCTCTTCGTCTTCCATCAGTTCTTTAAAACAGAAATCTACTTTTGGCTTCATTAAAAATTGTGTTGGTTTTTTATTCTCCATACATGCTCCTCCTTTGTTCTGATGGAATTTAAAATATTTCGAGGATGATCAAGCTGGCCGACCGTCTGCACAAGACGCGCGAAAAGGCCGCTGCGGGATTCGAGAAACACACCCTCTCGACCCTCGCCCGGCTGGGCATGCCCGAGACGGTTTTCCGCATCGCCCTGACACCCCTCGCAGAGCCGGGACGCACGGGCCGCGACAGCGTGCAATTCCTCTTCACGGCCAATCCGCGAATGACGCCGCAGCCCGTCGAGCGCATCGCCTCGGGCGGCGAGCTTTCGCGCGTGATGCTGGCCCTGAAAGCCCTGCTGGCCGAACGGATGCAGCTGCCGACGATCATTTTCGACGAGATCGACACGGGCGTTTCGGGCCGCATCGCCGACGCCATGGGCGAAATCATCGCCTCGCTCTCGGTTTCACACCTGCTTCATTCAGAGCAGCTGCGGTACTTCT
>OGXE01001692.1_pt1 | contig 18278 bp, 12 predicted proteins | sample 1576181 | NCBI WGS metagenome assembly OGXE01 (sample SAMEA3541478, study PRJEB24748) | human gut metagenome | biome: human gut; feature: human-associated habitat; material: faeces | place: China | collected 2012 | reverse complement strand
CTTTTCATTCTTACTCAGCCTCTTCCGGCTTCATGTTTGTGTAAACGTTCTGTACTGATTTTGTCTGAGGAAATGGTAAACTCCCTGTTTCCCCAGGAAAAGGAACGCAGGGTCGTATGTCTGCCCTCCTGCAGGGGCCCGTCGAAAGAATCATTCTTATCCATATTCATAATCCAAATCTTATATTTCCATTTCTGCCGTTTTGATACTCCGGAGAGCCGGAGCGGTTATCTTCAGTCCATATCCGGCCGGTTCCTTTACGGCCATAAGCATCCTGCCGTCGGGAAGCGCTATTCCTTTACCGCTGAAAAGAGATTTCCATTCCTCCGGACTGAGGGAGGCCGGCTTCAGCCCGGCCCTCTTCATCTCCTTCAGGAACGGTGTGACATCCCGGACTCCGTCTTTACTTCTGAGAGATCCGGCGGCATATCCGGGGGTAAGCTCAAGTTCTCCTTTCGGGGTCTGTATCTTTTCCGGTATGCGGGTGGCCGCCGTTCTCTTCAGGTTTTCCCGGCTGGCCGCGAGCAGACCCTTCAGCTCCCTGTCATCAACCTCGATGCTGAAACCTAACTTCCGCAGAAGGTTCCTGAAGGCAAGGCGGATCTTGTCCCATACACGGGCATCCGCCCCGCTTTCGGCCATACATGCCAGGTATTCTTCCGTTGCGGTACGTATATCCATTTTTCCCGTACCGGCCAGCCGGACAATCTCCCCGCGCACCTTTTCCCCGCATCCGGCGAAGATGTCATCCAGGAACGCGTCCATATGCTTCCGCCCGGCCAGTTTGCGCAGGCCGTAATGCCCCACTCCTTCGTGCAGCAGGGTACGCTCGATATCCTCCTTGCCGCGCGCTTTGGGCAGGTACAGGCAGATACGGTCCGAAGGGATATCGTACCAGCCCCTTATATCCTTCCCGCCCGCAATAAGGGCACGTACTTTGGGAGAATCCACCTCGCCGATGGAATGGATGATGCTCACGGGGGATATGCTGTTTGCGGGCCAGGGAAGCGGCATGGCGGGAGAGTTCCGCCATCCGTTCATCCCCGGAAAGGAAAACCTGCCCGCTTCCGGTACGGGCAGGAGTGAAGGCTCCCGTCCCACCCGCAAGCCGGAACCGCACACCTTTAATTTCCGACGCCAGTTTCACAGCCTCGTTTCTCGAGGATTCATCCTTGGGTTGATAAACAAACACTTGCAGCCCGCTTTCACGGACCGCTTTGGAAACGTCTTCATTTACATTCTCCGGCACGACCGCCGCTACAAATTCGCTGAGATAAACCGGACGCTCGAATTTGGTCTCAAAATACATGGCGGGACATTCGTTCTGTATGGCAGCAACCATCTCTTTAAGTTGCCGTACATCCTCCCCGGTCAGTTCCACCCCGTACTCACGTTTGGCAAAACTCCCGGGATCAGGTTTCAACGCGATATCCTCCACACGGTAAAGGCCGGTATCATCAAAGGCATTGCCCCCCGGGTTAAGTTTGATTCCCAGATCAAAATAGACCTCCTGCCATTTGTCCCTGAATGCCTCCAGGTCACTATGGTCAGTGATCAGTTTCCCCTTCTGCCGGCGAATACCGTCCAGTGTGCCGACCGGCTTCATAAGAGCGGCTGCAAATTTGGAGAAGGAGCCTCCCCAGCCGGTTGCAGCGGCCAGGCCCTGCCGTTTCATTAACCCGGAGACATTCTCCAGGGTATGGGGAAGATAGATCCTGATACCATCCGGAGTGTAACCTTTAAAAAGTACCTCTTTGATACCGTATTTGCCCGCAAGGCTTTCCTTCCACTCCGCATACTGCCTGCCCAGCGCTTCCGATCCGTTGATCTTATCCAAAGCGTCCTGCAGGGTATGATAGGTATCAACACTGCCGGCCTGGCGGATATCCGTCTTCACCCTGTCATAGAAGTCTTGTACGGAACTGTATTCATAGCCCCTTTCTTCTATATCATTCAGCTTCTCCACAGCTTTTCTGTAAGCCAAACCTTTTTGTTTTTGTTCCGGGAACGCTTGTATTTTATCCTGTAATACCCGTTTCCTTGTTTCGATATAATCTTTGAATTTTGTTTGATCACCACCGAAGTTCTCTTCTATATAAACCTCCAACAGGGCCGTGTTGCGTTCATCATAGTCATCGAGCGCGTCGATGGCGGATATCCGGTTCCGCAGATGTTCCCCAAAGAGCGGCTCTATCTTCCTGAATTCGGGTGCCTCGCCTCTTTCATATAAAAACTGATAAGCGAACGCACTCCCCTCGTCTCGCCCGTCCATGTAGCTGTTCCAGGCACTGCGTACATTCGGTTGCATCTCTTGTGGCAGCCTGGAAATGGCATCCCGGACACGCCCGCTGCCGTCACCGGAAAACTGCCTTTCTATTTGCGGATAGACGGGGGTCCACGCGTCTCCGCTGAATGTTCCGGCATTCCTTCCGGTACGTTTGTCAATCATGGAAGAAGGGAGTATCAGGGAGATCTCGCCGTATCCTTCATGTGACTGCCTGGCTATATCAATCACGGCGGCGCTGGGATTGGCAAGTCCTCCAAGTTTCAAGGCTTTAAGCAACTTCTCCTCACTGATATTATGAAGGCCCACCAAGGACTTGCCGCCGTCTTTTTCTTTGACCTCACGAAAGAGTATATCACCATTCTCTTTTTTGAACGCTTCCATTACTTTTTCATCAGTGGCATTCAATGCTGCAACGGCTTCTTCTTTCATCTTCCTGAGTGTTTTGTCTTTTTTCATTGCCTCCCTCTCCTTCAGTCCTTCCGGAGATCTTGTCTGTGCGGAAACGGTCGTTTGTGTAAGATAATTCTCTGCGATATAATCAAGAATCCTGTCCTGCCATTCCTGTTCCGTATCCTCCAGCTTCTCACGGAGGGCATCTAAGGTGGCAGGAATATTGTCATCGCGGACCGTTTCCGTTTTCATACTCCTGTAACCGGTAAAGGAGGCGGGGGTGCCATGATGGACTTCCCGAAAACGTATGTCGTTGTTGCCCGGTGAAAAAACACCTGTGTTCCGTTCGGAATATAAATATTTACCGGATGCCTTTAATTGGTTTGGAGCGAATACCGCCATATATTGAACACCTTCATCCAAGGCATGGATGGCGTCATATCCCCGTGACCGGATGATTTCCTGCATGGAAGGTGTCTCAACCACACGCCATGAATTTCCCCCTTCCAATATCTTTTCCGCCTCTTCCCGGGAAACGGGAACTTCCATGCCAAGATAGAAATCATAGGCCGTGAGCTGTCCTTTCAATGCGTCCAGGACATCTTTTACGGCATTTGGATTCTTTACGTCAAATGGTTTCCCGGCATTGACGAAGAGGTCATACACATAACTGTCCGTTGTCCACTGCTCCCTTCCGTCTTTACTGTCCGGAATACCCATACTGCGCGTTTCACCGATACTTCTGGCTTTTTCTTCCGTCAAAGAGGTAAAGATCAGTCCATTGTATGCACCACCCCTGAACGTATGGAAAGGTGCGTTAATTGTTTGAATCTCCCAATCATCGGCAATTCTGAATTTACTCCTGTCAGCCGCCTGATCCCGTGAAATCGGAGTACCATGATACACCACCAGAGGCTCCCCATTGGCATCTCTGACCTTGGATGCTTCATCCGGACAGTTCTCCCAATCCCCGAACCAATCCCTGAATGCCCGGGTACGTACCTGTGCCCACTGCTTTTCATTCAGATTGGTTGCCTGCCCGTTCGGGGCCTTCATGTAACTGCCTTCCGCCTTACTGCGGGCTATGACAGCCTGCTCCTCGGTTGTAAAAAGATATTCGGATATTTGTTCCATCCCATGAAAGAATAAGTATGTTACTTGATTGGTTATTAAAGAGAAATACTTGTTTACTTAAGCAGGACTCAAGTAAACAAGTAAATTCAAAAAACATGTTTTTATTGGTCGCACATTGGTACGTTACATGTCGGCACTGGCCTGCCGGGTCAGACTGTTGACCGTATTCACAGCTTTTACCGCATACCCGACCGGGGTCTTGGTAAGCATGAAGGGGGCTCCCTTTGCGGCCGGCTTGGACGCTCCGGATATAAGGGAGGGCCGGATGGCCTTTCCATTCATCAGGGAGTGCCACTCTTCAGCTTTCATGGCTTCCACCTTGACTCCCTTCCCGCGAAGGTCCTTGAGGATACTCTCCACGTCACATCCTTTCTTTTCGGGGACGGCGGATGAATTGAATTCCTCTAAAGCCTTGATGAGTTTTTCATCCCTGTTTTTAACCTGCGGGATTTCCTGGATCTCCCGAAGGTCCTTGTCCAACTTCTCTATTGCCGTCTTAACCTGCCTGGCGGAAGGTTTTCGCGTGGATTGCGTACTCTGTTCGGTCTTTTTTCTGGGTGTGCGCCGTGTCGCGGAAGATTCCGGCGCTTCGGATGACGGCTCCGCTTCCCGGTCCGCAGGCTTCTCCAGCTTCAGCCCGTACATCTCTTCAGCCTGTTTCCTGACTGCCTCTGAAGGAGAGCTGATAAGCGCAGCCGCCTCCCTGTCGGCATGCAGGACAGACAGCTGAACCTTTTCCGTAGGGTTCTCAATATACCGGATATTCATTGGATTGTTCCTGACAGCGGCCAGCTGTACAGCCTCCGATGGTTCGGACACATACCTGATGGTTTCTCCTTTGGCTTGGACTGCCGCCAACTGTACGGTATCTGCCGGGGACTTGATGTGCCGCAGGGTATCCACGTTGCCTTGGATAGCCATATGCTGTACTTTCACCGTAGGTGATTCAATGTGGCGGATGTATTCCGGGTTCTTTTGCACGGTTGCCAGCTGTACCTTTTCGGCCGGTTCTTTGATGGAGGCAATATGTACCGGATCTTTCAGGACAGCCATTAACTGTACCTTTACCGCAGGCTTATTTATCAGGGAGATACATTCAGGCCTCCTTTCAACGGCTGTCAATTGTGCTTTTTCCGTAGGGTTGGAAATAAAACCGATGTAGCCCGGTTTATGCCGGATGACGGATAGTTGTACCTTCTCACCGGGCGAAGCGATGAAATGAATATTGTGTGGTGCATTCCTGACTGCGGCGAGCTGTACTTTTTCCACCGGCTTGTCTATAAAGCAGATGACACTTTTATCCCTCCGGATGGCGGCCATTTGGACCCGTATGGAAGGATTCTCAATCATACTGATGGCACGCGGATTGTGGAGGACGGCCCGCATATCCCGGCTGAACAATGCGGCCAGGCGTTCTAAAATGGTAGGCATGGCGATTAGTTTTTAATGGGTTTGACTTCATCCAGGAATTTCTCAATGGCGGCTCCGCTTGATCTTCCATCGGCTTTATCCTTCTTCATCTGCAGTATCAACTCCCTTGCCGCATTCAGGACACCCGGCACGGGAAGAAGTTCCTCCTTGAGCATCCGTTCCACGGCCATGAAGCAGGCGGCAGGTGCGGGAGTATCTACAAGCAGGATGCTTTCCGGGCAGGCGATAACCGCCGCAAGCTGCACCTTTTCTCCCGCAAGCGGCAAGCTGGCGATCAGCTCAGGTTTCTTCTGTACGGCAGCCATCTGCTGCTTCAGGGAAGGATTCTCAATTTTCAGGATCATGTCTGGATCGTCCAGGATCCTCTCGGTCAGGATCCGGTCCGAGGACCGGTTGTTTTCATTCAACATAACATGGTTTGTTTGGGGTTATACATTTATGATTTCGGGGGCAAGATACGGCGGTTCGTTGCAATTATATTGCGACATGCGTTTTTTCTCAGGAAAGAAGCATTTTTATCGTTAGAACAGTTTTCTGTAATTGGCTGATAATAAAAAATACCTGAGCCTATCCGGCCGGACACAAAAAACGGCAAGGTACTGAACTTACTGCCTAATGTTATTTTTTATGGTATCTTTTTATTATTCTACAATTCGCGATCGTTTTTCCAAACTGTTGTGGATCCTAGATTGAATCATATTCTATACAAAAATGTAATATATATTGTTATAAGAAAAAATTTTGTGAGAGCCCCCAATGATTGGCATCGCAACAGCTTCAATTGTCAGCCGCTTGATATCACCGAATAATAAACAATAGGGAAAAGGCATATACATGTAAACGTTTTTAGGAGGTAATACTACTTTCCTCTAGTTAAGAATGGATACTGAAAGAAATATGCAGTCAGATTGTTACTTTTGCAAAAAAAAACTATTTTTGCGAATTGTTTATCTTAAAAATACATAGAATGTCGACACATGGTAGCCTTTCGGAAGTGGAACGATTCAATCTTTTGTATAAAAGTTCGTTTAATAAGGTTTGCAACTTTGCATGCTTTTATGTGCGCAATAAGCAAGCTTCTGAAGACATCACTATGGACGCCTTCCTGCAACTGCTCGAAACCATGAAGGTGGAATCGGTTGATAATCCCATGGCTCTCCTTATCACCATCGTGAAACATAAATCGTTGGATTATCTCAAAACACAAGTACGACGGGAAGATACCAAAGATGATCTTATACAATGGAAACAGCGCGAACTAGCCATCCGAATCTCAAACTTGGAAGGCTGTAATCCCAGTTATATTTTCTCACAGGAAATCAAATCTATCGTAATGAAAACTCTCAATCAATTACCGGAACAAACCAAAAAGGTATTCATTATGAGCCGCTTTGAAAATAAATCGGGAAAGGAAATTGCTCAAACTTTGGGCATCTCGGTCAAAGGGGTAGATTATCACATAAACAAGGCCCTTAAGGAACTTCGTGCTGCCCTCAAAGACTACCTCCCTATCTTAACTTGGCTCTGTTTTATGAACCCAATCAATAAAGTGTGGATTTCTTAATAGAAGTTAATTTTATGAATCTACACTAGGGAATCCCTTCCTTCAGTCGCCATTATTACAAACGATAAAGAATTATGGACGACGAATTATTAATAGCTTATTTTAAAGGAGAGGTTTCGGATGAAGAAACTCAACGAATTACTGAATGGATAGAAGCGGAGATAGAACACCAGCGTTACTACCAACAGCTTTGCCGTCTGTTTGAAATGAGTTACTGGATTGAGGACATGCCCGAACAAACAGAAGTTGCCCTCCCCCAAAAAGCTAAAATCCTCCCGTGGAAACATTATGCCATATCTTTCATGAAGGTAGCGGCTATCTTCGTGCTGGGCTTTGCCCTGCACTTCTTCTTGAACCGGCAGACAACAACAACCCACCACGAACTACAACACCAAATCCATGTACCAACTGGACAGCATGTAGAAATAATGCTGGCCGACGGATCCAAGGTATGGCTGAACTCCGGCAGTACCCTGACCTTCCCCTCGAAATTTAACGGAAAAAAACGCCTGGTAGAACTTGACGGTGAAGGATTCTTCGAAGTAAAATCCGACAAGGAGCATCCCTTTATCGTTTCTACTTCTAAATATCAAGTAAAAGCGGTAGGTACTTCCTTTAATGTATACGACTATCAGGATTCTCCTCAATTTGAAGCGGCCCTATTGAACGGTAAAGTGGAAGTCACTACTAATGCAAAAAAATCATCGGCCGTAATTCTTACCCCCAACCAGCGTGCAGCGCTATGCCAAGGAGTATTGAAGGTCAAACCGATTGAAAATACTAACAATTATCTGTGGCGCAAAGGGATACTCTATTTTAACGAACCTCTGTTGGAAGTGTTCGACAAACTGCAAGAATACTATGATGTTGAATTCCAAATCAGAAATACTTCTTTAACCAGAAAATCACCCTACTGCACCGGTAAGTTCCGTGCCAAAGATGGACTGGAACACATCATACGAGTGCTGAAAGAAACCAATCATTTTGACTACCAAATTGATTACGAAAATAAAAAAATTATCATCTTATAAATTGTGTAACTTATAAATTATAAAATGCCTATGTAAAACACCCTATTGTAGCGTAACGTAAGGCGGTTCCGAAAATAATACCGCCCGTGGCTTGAAGCCATCTGATCTTAAACAAAATACTAATGATTAAATTAAAGTAAATTATGGATTTTAATTCCTACAAAAAAGTTATTTCAAACTGTAACCATATCGTTAAAGTTGGTATGGTTTCGGCTTATGCTCTTTTTTTAGGCGTAAATACTGCCCTGGCGAGCGTAACCGAGTACATGGATCAAAAAGTATCCCTTAAGACACAGAATTATACCATTGAATCTGTGATTCAACAAGTTGAGAAACAAACGGATTATTTGTTTGTATATGACAAGAACGATGTGGACGTAAAACGCACCGTATATGTAAATGGAAGCAATACCGATGTAATAGAGCTGCTGAAAGGCATCTTTGACAACACCGATATTGATTGCAAGGTGCTAGGTAACAATATAACTCTCTCTAAAATTACTAACGTAGCGACTAGAATTGCTCAACAAGACAAGAAAACAGCCAAAGGTAACGTTATCGATTCTACTGGTGAACCGGTAATCGGTGCTTCAGTAGTAGAGCAAGGTACTACCAACGGCACTGTGACCGACATCAACGGTAACTTTACACTGAATTTGAGTACCCCAAATGCCAAAATTGAAATTTCTTTCATCGGCTACAAAACTCAGGTACTGACTGCCCAATTTGGCAAACAGATGGCTGTAAAGCTGGTGGACGATACCGAATTGCTGGAGGAAGTTGTTGTAGTAGGTTACGGTTCGCAGAAGAAAGTTAACATGACCGGTGCTGTTGCTACGATTGACTCTAAATCATTGGCTTCTAGACCAATATCCAATATATCTCAGGGATTGCAAGGTTTAGCACCGGGTGTAACTGTAACCAATGCCGGCGGTCAGCCAGGTCAGGATACCGGTAAAATTCTAATCCGTGGTTTGGGTTCATTCAATGCTTCTTCTCCGATGGTTTTGATTGACGGTGTAGAAGGCGATATGAACGTGGTTGACCCGAGCGATATCGAAAGCATCTCTGTATTGAAGGATGCTTCTTCAGCTGCCATCTACGGTTCGAAAGCTGCTAACGGTGTAATCTTGATTACTACCAAGCGCGGACAGAGTGGTAAACCCAAATTGACTTACAGTGCTTTGTTCGGATGGTCAAAACCTGCCGATTTGATGGACCGTACCAACTCTGCTGAATTGGCTGAATTGACCAATGAAGCTGAATACTGGGATGCCATCTCTCAAGGTGCTTCTCCTGAACAAGCTGAAAAGAGAAAACCCTACACTCAAGAAGACATCCGTAAATATGCCGAGGGTTCTGACCCATACGGTCATCCCAACACTGACTGGTACGACTTGTTCTATACCGGCTCTGGTTTCATGAACCGCCATAACATAGGTATGGACGGTGGTTCTGAATGGGCGAAGTATAGAGCTTCCCTGGGTTATGTAAAACAAGAAGGTATCGTTGAAAACGCTTCTAACAGACAGTTCAATGTTCGTACCAACTTAGATCTGAAGCTGACTGAACGCTTGAAATCAAGAATCAATCTGGACTTCGCTAATACATTGATGAAAGAGCCTACTGACCCGATTTCTTGGTCAAACGGTGCTGCTTATCAAGTATTCAGACAAGTAAACCGTATCTCTCCGATGGTTCCTTACAAAAATGAAGATGGTACTTATGGTACCATTGCCGATGGTAACCCCATTGCATTCCAAGACTTGGGTTCTACCGGTGATACAGACAAAGATTACTTGAATGCTTTCGCTGAATTTTCATACGATATCTGGGACGGTTTGAAAATTACCGCCAACGGTTCTTACAACGTAGTGAACAAGAGTTACAAGCTGTACAGAAAAGACTTGCAATATAATGCAAACAAATATGACGGTCCAATCCGCCTGACTAAGAGCCACACTAAGGAAATCCGCAGACGAGGTGATATCTTGTTGAACTACGACAAGACCTTCGCCCAGAAGCACACCGTAAACACTTTGGCTGGTTTCCACACAGAACTCTATTCTTATGAATATGATGATGCTTACAGACAAAACTTCCCGTCGTCAGACGTAACTGATATGAATGGTGGTTCAGTAGTAGGTATGAGAAACTCTGGTTATACTCGTGAACTAGCAATGAATTCTGTATTCGGCCGCTTGAAATACAACTACATGGACAAATATCTGTTCGAAGCTAACGCGAGAGGTGACGGTTCTTCCCGTTTTGCAGAAGGCAACCGTTGGGGATGGTTCCCCTCATTCTCAGGTGCTTGGCGCGTAACTAACGAAGATTTTATACAAGGTACTGCTTTCAACGAAGTAGTAACCGACATGAAAGTAAGAGGTTCTTGGGGAATGCTCGGTAACCAACAGATTGGTAACGACTACTATCCGTACATCAATACATATGCTACCAACGCGAAATATCCATTCGACAACAAGGTAAGCGGTGGTGCAGTACAAACTGAAAATAAAATCCAGGATATCTCTTGGGAAAAGACTACTACTTGGGGTGCAGCTGTAGACATGACTTTATTCAACGAACTGCAGGTCACTTTGGAATACTACAACAGAAAGACAACTGGTATCTTGATGCAGGTAAATGTACCGAATACTTATGGGTATCCTGGTTACTGGGACAATGTGGGAGCTATGAGAAACCAAGGACTTGAGGTTTCTTTGGCTTGGCATAAAACACTGGGTGGAGTTCAGCTGAACTTTGGCGGTAACTTTACTTACAACAAGAACGAAATTTTATCACTAGGTAATGTAGACGTTCAGAAAGATGCCCGTACTATTCGCATGGTAGGTAAGGAATTTAATGCCTTCTATGGTTACAAATCAGACGGTATCTTCCAAAGCAAGGAAGAAATAGCAAATGCTCCGAAATACACAATGATAAGCAACGACCGTTTAATTCCTGGTGATATCAAATTGGTCGACATAAACGGAGATGGTGAAATCAACCCTGATGATAAGGTAATCTTGAGCTCAGAAAACCCGAAATATACTTTCGCATTCAATCTGGGTGCCAGGTGGAAAATGTTTGATATCAACTTGTTCTTCCAAGGTGCTGCTGGCGTATCACGCTACTTCACTGATGAATTCTACGGTGAATTTAACGGTGACTCTGGTCATCCTTCAAATCACTGGTTAGGCCGCTGGACCCCGGAAAACCCAACCAACAAATGGCCTAGAGCTTCTAAATTCAGAACATATAACTTGCCGGAAACTACCTGCTCAGACTTCTGGTTGGTAAATACCAACTACTTGCGTCTGAAAGATATCCAAGTTGGTTTCAATGTTCCTAAAGAATGGCTGCAAGCTGTACGCCTGGGATCTGCTAGAATTTACTATAGCGGTACTAACCTGCTTACATTCAGCAAGACTCCTCAAGGTATCGACCCTGAAGCTCCGGCAGGATGGGGTGCATACTATCCGCACGTGAAGACTCACTCTATTGGTATTAATATTACATTATAATTTAACAACTATGAGAAATATATATTTGTCACTTATTTCAGGTCTCTTATTCACAGCTTGTTCGCTGGATAGAGTGCCGTACGATGCCTTATCTACCGCTACTTTCCCAAAAACAGAAGCAGATGTAGAAATGTTAGCTGTAGGTTGTTATGATGACTATGCCAACCAAGATTATACTATATACAATGACGTGTTCAGTGATAACGGTTATTGTGCCATCAATACTAACTGGGCTGTTTTTGCCAATGGTACAGCTACTCATGCCGTTCCAGGCATCAACTGGTATAACTACACTCTAATTACCCGTTGTAACAACTTCTTGCATCAGGTTACTACCAAAGAAATTCATTTCAATGATCCCAAACGTTTGGAAGTGTTGAAAAACGAAGTTCGCTTTCTACGGGCTTGGCGTTACTACATGATGGTAACTGCATATGGTGACATCCCCTTGGTTACAGAAGTGGTTCCTTCTTTGGAAGATGCCAAACTGCCGGCTACTCCAGAAACTGATGTAGTGGAATTCATCCTTGATGAACTAAATGACATCACCAAAGACGGAGCACTGGACGTAAGTCCAAAACAGAAAGGAAGAATTACACGCGGTGCTGCTTTGGCCTTGAAGGTAAGATTGTGTCTGTTCTACAAAAAGTATGATGAAGTGATTGACGCTGCCAATGAAATCAATAGCTTGGGTGTGTATAATCTGTACCAAGAAGGTGAAGTTCCTTACTCTGAATTGTTCAAAGAAGCCAATGAAGACAACTGCGAAATCATTCTGGCTGTAAAGAAAGTAATGAACGACTACAAAAACCAAACCATCATTGAATTCTGTAACGTAATTGATGGCGGTTGGTCGGCATTCGTACCCATCCAATCTCTGATTGATGCATATGAAATGAAGGATGGTCTGACAATCGAAGAAGCTCAGGCTAAAGGTGAGTATAATCCAGAACATCCTTACAAAGATAGAGATCCTCGTTTCTATGCTACAATCCTTTACTCGGGTGCTGATTGGATGGATAACAAGGGTAGAAAGAGAATCTATAATACGCTGGACAGAAACATTAACGGTGAACCTAACAAAGATCATCGTCTTGATTCTAGAAATGCTTCTCAAACTAGCTATTCTATCTGTAAATACATGAAACCACTGACTCAATATTCAGATATAAACAACACTGGTCTGGATATGATTGTATTCCGTTATGCTGAAATCCTACTCTCAAAGGCTGAAGCTATGATTGAAAAGAATACAGACCTTTCGGGTGCTACTGACTTGATTGACCTGATCAGAGAAAGAGCTGGCATGCCAAAAGTAGACAGAGCAAAATATAATACACAAGCTAAACTGAGAGAATTGCTCAGAAGAGAGCGCCGTGTAGAATTTGCTTTCGAGGGCTTGAGAAGAGATGATATCATCCGTTGGGACATTGCCAAGGACGTACTGAATGGTCCAATCTATGCTTCTAACCAAGGTACCGTAGATATGGATACAAGCATTCCCCAAGAGGAGCGTGCTACAATTTTCCAAGGTGAAAAGAACCAGGTGGTACTCGAGATCCGTAAATTCAGGAACCGTTACATGCCGATTCCACAAGCTGAATTGGATAAGAACCCGAACTTGAAACAAACTAACTTCAAAATATAATTTTATTAAGTAGTCCTAATATTTGTTGGGTCCCTATGCTATGATGGATGCTTGGTGTCGTCATCGAGTATAGGGACTTACTTTTTAATTGTATACCATGAAAAAAATATCAATTTTAATTGCGGCTTTAACCCTCAGCATAAGCCTGAAACCACTTGCCGCTCAGAATAAAAAGGTTTTTATCATCGATAAACAGACCGTCTATCAAGAAATAGACAACTTCAGCGCCTCAGACGCTTGGCGCTGCGCCTTCATTGGTAAAAACTGGCCTCAAGAGAAAAAAGAAAAAATTGCCGACTTACTATTCAAACGTGAATTTGACGAAAAAGGTAACCCCATCGGTATGGCCTTGACTAACTGGCGCGTAAACATCGGAGCCGGAAGCTACGAAAACCGTGAAGCAAAGGAGGTGGATAACTCCTGGAACCGTACCGAATGTTTCCTCTCACCCGATGGTAAATATGACTTTACCAAACAAGCTGGACAACAATGGTTCATGAAAGCGGCCCGTGAACGAGGCATGAACAACTTTCTGTTTTTCACGAACTCAGCTCCCTACTTTATGACTCGTAGCGCTTCTACAGTTTCTACTGACCAAGATTGCATCAATCTGCAAAATGATAAATTCGATGACTTTGCCCGTTTCTTGGTGAAGAGTGCCCAACATTTCCGTGAACAAGGCTTTCACGTAAATTACATCAGCCCGAACAATGAGCCAAACGGGCAATGGCATGCCAATTCCTTCCAAGAAGGCAGCTTTGCCACCAAGGCCGACCTTTACCGCATGGTAGAAGAATTGGATAAAGCAATCAGCGAAGCTCAAATCGACACAAAAATTCTAATTCCAGAAGTAGGTGACATGAAATATCTATTTGAAATTGATTCGATAGCTAAAACTCCAGATGATATCATCCACTCTATGTTCTACAAAGACGGACAATACAGCGTGCTGAAGTTCAAAAACCTGTTTAACTGTGTAGCAGCACACGACTATTGGTCGGCCTACCCCGCTACCTTGCTGGTGGATATACGTAACCGAATTCACAAAGAGCTCTCAGCCAACGGTCACAACACCAAATTTTGGGCATCAGAATACTGCATTCTGGAAAAGAATGAAGAAATTACTATGCCAGCCTCTCCGGAACGCAGCATTAACCTAGGCTTGTATGTAGCCCGCATCATCCACAATGATCTAACTTTGGCAAATGCTTCGGCTTGGCAATGGTGGACTGCCGTATCACTAGGCGAGGATGTGCCCATTCAGCTATTGCCACTTGAAGGTTCAAACGGATTGTCACTACAATATGACGGTGAAATCTCTACCACCAAAATGCTGTGGACTACTGCCAACTACAGTTTCTTTGTACGTCCGGGTATGAAACGTATCGCCATAAAACCTACCTATAAGATAAGTGACTTGGAAGCCGCTACTTCACTGATGATTTCATCGTATACTGATGGGAAAGAAGTGGTGACCGTAGCCATCAACTATTCAAAGGAAAATCAGGTGATTAGCCTAAACTGTGACCATGCCCAAAAAGGAAAAGTTTATCTGACCACCATCGACAAGAATCTGCGATACATGGGTGAACAACCGCTGAAAAAGTTGCAGCTGCCAGCACGTTCGGTAGCTACCATTGTAGTCGAAGACAACTAATTAAACCCGTTGGCGGAATTAACTTAGTATATATTTAACTCTGCCAACGGGTATCTTAAATAAAATAGAATAATAAAAACGAACTCTATTGATCTGTAAATTGGCCATTCCAAACGGAGAGCCACAGAAAAAAGAATAATTCAAAAGATTGGATAATCAATGCACTAAAGAGAAAAATAAAAGATAAATAATTAATTTTACATATTAACTTTTAATCATTTCTTTTGTATACTTGTGAAATCTCACACCTAAAAATACATAATAAAAGCCTATTGTTTATTTTTATCTTTTCTTTATTAGTTCTTGTAACAAAAACTCTTTAAATGAGAATGTAGCTCAATAAGAAGAAGCTAAGTTTTCTATTTCTAAAGGTGATAATTACAGAAGCTATCAAACAACTTTTTTCTTCTCACACATCCCAAACGCTCTCCCTTGAAAGTAGGACATTATTAGACGAATATAATTTCACAAAATCCATGATAGCAAATCTTTTGGATAAACAAGAAAAACTCTACCTTGTACCCTCTACTAAAAAGGAAAATGAACTTTTAGCAGGGATTATCCTTAATGATGAAATTATTTATCTACTAAAATTTTCAAAGGCATCTGATAACATTTATACTCTTTACAACGAAACAAACGAACCTATATGCGATGTCAAATATGATTTTGAAAAACAAAATATAGTTATTATTAGCAACTATGGAAATGATGCTATCCCCCCTACAACACAAGTTGGTACAGTTTTGTTTGTAATATAGGCATTGGATCGCTGCAGGTGCACTTGTGGCACCAACAATGAGAGCCAGTGTTGGTATAGTTGTATATAAGGTATTAGTACAGATGTTGATGTGCTAATAGCTACTTTTTTATTCAAGTCGCTTCAAATATAAAAAATGAAAAACAAACAATTAAAATAAAAAGCGATATTGATTATATTGGATTCTATCGTTTTTTTACACTATCTACATTGCAATACCTATTTCCAGAACATAAATTATCTCTGTTCTCCAACTCATAGTCAATACCGACTTCCTATTCCGCCTGCACCACTCCTGTTAAAGGATCAGTAGCTATTTTATCACTTTCATTTCCACCGGTTGCTCCTTCGTTTCATCCAAAGGATCCGCTTGATATTTTACATTGTCGAAATTTATCGTTTTCAAATCAATGCAACGGATGTTGCTGTTGTACATGGTACGATAATAAACCTTCTGGTCCCGTATATCGCACGCAACGGTAAACTGGGTGGCACTCGGTACATTGGCTGACGCCTTTCCCCAGGGCTGTTCACTACCCGTCGGAATATCAAAGTTGTTCAGAATATGGAACGCTTGGAACACACTTCCTTTTGCATCGGGTTGTTGTGGTGCCGTAAGTTGGAAAAAGGTGGCACGCACAAAACGGGATGGAGGTGTAAAATCACCGGGAAGTCCCAGCAGACCACTGCCATGCCCGAAAGACTTCGGCTCCAACGGCCCGAAGTTATGTTCAGGTAACGTGCCCGGTTGTAGGTTGATGTAATTGTTCAGATTGGTCCAATGCCATTCAAGACCCGGTGAATTGGTTAACACGCCCAATGGATTGTCGTAGAAGTTCATCATTTCATTTACAATCTCCAACACCACCTGTCTTCCGGATGCTTCGGTAAAGCGCCAATGCACCGTGGACGAACGGGGATCAATATTGATGACACGCACCTGCGAAAGGGCCTCCTTCACTTCATCTATCGTGCTGCATTCTGCCAGCACATATGATACCAACTGAAAATCCGCAAGACTCTTGTCCCTCTGTGCCGCATCATAAACAGGATACCTACCATAGTTCGGAAAATAGTATAATCCGGCGGAAAGTCCCTTTTCGTTCATGCCCTCCACCACAAATTCCTTCTGCTCTACCGCCAGGCCCACAAAGCCATGCTTTGCCCTGAACTTAAGTCCATCCATACCGGAGGGAGTCAGTGACTGCAACTCTTGAGCGCGCGGCACAACCACATACATACAGTTCATTACACTTTCCGCCCATTCAATGGTACGTGCGACAACGGTTGCACCATCCTTGCTCTTCAAGGTAATACCCGTACAGGCTCCCGCCGGTATTTGCGGAACGCTACATAAAACTGACATCAATAATGCTGATAATTTTGTATTCATACTTTCTATTTTAATGGTCGTTTATGGTAGTGTAACACATTCCATTCCCGAAAGGTTGATTACAATAGAGAGTAATTATTCATTTTAAACAGACAGGGAGATATGAATATATTTTCCTTAAATGGCAGCATACAGCAGAAAAATGCAAGGAAGAGGACATATCCCCAAGGAATAGACCACTCTAAATATTACGTTTGAGTATTATTTGTAAAAGCTGGTTTTACAAACTTATCTTTTGTCGTGGTGAATTTTACCAGTGGTGAGATACGAATATCAAAATTAGATGTCTGAATATCACGAGGTGTTACTGCCCGACCACAGATAGGGCCCATAAAACTGTCATCTGTAATTAGTTATTGATAATAAAAGGTGACAAAATTGAATCAAATTGCTCTTCTGTATATTCCAACCCTGTGTGGACTGTATACGTCATTTGTTGCTTTCGTTGTGCTGCAACATAGCCAATCTGCTAACCACAGAACTGTATACATGGCAAATGGTAAAGAGAATGTCAAGCGTAACCGTATGAAAGGGTCGGACAAGACAAAGTACTAATTTTACGATATGTACAAAACGGAAGCTGGCAGGTACGGTAATTGAAGCGTGTTTGTTGCCAGCATGAAACGGCAGGGTGTAGAAGTGCATTTCAGGCACATGGAACAGAGCAATAAGCTACAGGACATCGTATTCACTATGGACAGCTACCATTTCAATGGTTCCAAAGTGGGCAGGCGTTTCAGTTATTCTAAGTTTGGTACAACTCTTTTTTCGTGGGCTGTACCGCCTCTGTTTGCCAGTGGAAGCCTCTGCTGCCGGATATGAGTTTATTTCCATATGATATGTCTCTTTGGCTGTACTTCTTGCGACATGCCCAAAAACAGCGGTCCCCGTCTACATCCGGAGTATCCGCTGGAGAAGAATTCAAGGTGGAGTATAGGGCTTTCTCAGGCCGCCCTTGGCAGGTCTTTGTAGAGCATGATATCGGTATAGGAGGAGTTGTAATTCATCCGTGCGGTAAGTGTGGACCGGCCGGCTCCCTTGAAAGGATTACCGATCCCGGGATGCTCTTCCATCCAGCGGCAAAAATCCAGTATGGGGGATTTCCCGGAAGTGAAATAGACAAACGGGTGTCCTTTCAGTACCAGCAGGACATCCAGGTAATCCGCCAGCTTCCAGTCCATCTTGTATGTACTGATATCCGTTCCCATATAGGGGGGATCAACCAGGAATACCACTCCCGGAAACACCCCGTATGTGTCTGCCAGTTCCTTATAGTCGTAGCAGACTACCTCAAGCCCGTCCAGATAGCCGTCACACCGGTAGTCAGACTGGCGTATCTTGTTATAAAAATACAATCCTTCAAGTTCCTCCATGTTTTGTGCGTATTTTCCGGAAAACAGTAGGGAAGTAGAGAGGGTAAGATAGTCCACGAAACCGGTTGTCTCCTCAAGCCTGA
>OGXE01001690.1_pt1 | contig 18297 bp, 19 predicted proteins | sample 1576181 | NCBI WGS metagenome assembly OGXE01 (sample SAMEA3541478, study PRJEB24748) | human gut metagenome | biome: human gut; feature: human-associated habitat; material: faeces | place: China | collected 2012 | reverse complement strand
TACCAGACAGGCATTCCACCTGTTAGACTACTCGCCCTTGTCTGGGCGCACAATTCCGATCGCACGGATTTTTCCTTCCTCGTACATCTCTTCCAGTGCACGGTAAGCTCCATATGCGTCTGCAAACGGCTGATGAAGAAGTACCAGATCCAGATAATCTGTCTTTAATTTTCTCATGGATTCTTCTACTGATTTTCTTGCATTCTCATAACCGTAGTGTTCTACCCATACTTTTGTTGTAAGGAAAATTTTTTCTCTCGGAATACCTGATTTTGCGATCGCATTTCCGACTTCCTCTTCGTTAAAATAACTCTGTGCAGTATCAATTGCTCTGTATCCTACTTTTAAAGCATCCAGTACGCATTTTTCACATTCTTCTTTCGTGACCTGATATACGCCATATCCAAGGATTGGCATCTTTACTCCATTGCTTAATGTAACATGCTCCATCTTTCTTTCCTCCTGACTGTTTATTTACAATTTCTTTGTTCTGATTATCATTATAAATAGTATCATTTGCTTTTAGAAGTCTCTGTTTGTTTTGCAGTTTAAACCATTGGGTTATTATTCATTTGCGAATACAGCTGTTAAAAAATTATCAAACGCATCAAACCAGTTTTCCGTATATCCAAGCCCATGCGGTCTTCCTTCCAGTTCCAGCCGTTCCACTCTTACTCCCGCAGCTTCCACTGCATCTCTCCTTCTTACTTCTTCTTTATTTTGTACTCTAATGTAAGTATAAGAAAAAGAGACCTCTAAAAGAAGTCTCTTTTGGTTTGCCAGTCTAAACCTAAAGGTTATGATTTATTTTGCAAGTCCAAGTTCTTCCACCCATGCCTGCACATCGGAAGCTGATGCATTTGAGCGGAATCTCTGTCCATCCTGCCAGTCGCCTGTACCTGCCATCTCTTCTAACAGGTTACCACTGTCGCCAATTCCTGACGAAGCTGATGTACAGAATGGGATAACTGTTTTTCCAGTGAAATCATTGTCTTTCACAAAGTTGTCAAGTGGCCATGCTGCAATTCCCCACCAGATTGGATATCCGATCAATACAGTATCATAAGAATCCCAGTCCGGTACCTCTGTCGTAGTAAGTTCGACGTCACGAAGACTTTCATCATCGTGTTCTCTTGATACACGGCTGTCATTATTCGTCCAGTTTAAATCCTCATCCGTATAAGGTTCTGTCGGAACAACTTCAAAAATATCTGCGCCTGCGGCATCTGCGATTGCTTCCGCTACGTCTCTCGTTCTTCCTGAAGCAGAATAATAAACAACGAGTGTCTTTCCACCTTCTGAAGCTGTTTCTTCTGTTCCCTGTGTTCCGCTCTCTGTCGTTTCCACACTTTCCGTCTCTGCCACTGTATTGTCTGTCTCTGATGCCTCACTCTGTGATGTCTGTGTAGTACTTGTACTGGAAGTGCTTCCACCACCTGCACTTGATGTATTATTCGCAGAACCACATCCTACAAGCAGTCCAACTGCCGTCACACCTGCCAAAACTACTGAAATATATTTTTTCGTTCTCATGTTATATTTCCTCCTGTTATTTTCTTAACACAGTAAAAGTAAGTTTCTGATCTTTATTCTCATCCACTTCCTTTTTACAACGCCATTATAAATAACATCCTGTTCTTTTGGAAGTCTCCATTTGTTATGCAGTTTAAACCATGAGGTTATCTTATTCTCCAACAGAATAATCCTCCAACAGCTTCATCAGCTCCCTGTCATGTCCGTATACCAAAGTGGACATTTCATCTAAGATCATAGTTGCACCCTTCTCGTTGTCATAAGTTTCCCACTCTGGCATTCCGTCTGCGGATGGTACTCCGGTTTTGGCAAAGTTAACCCATGCCTGGCTGATCTGGTCTGCAAATTTCTGTGCTGCCTGATCATTTTGTATGTGATCGAATACATAGGAAATTTCTGCGCCATGATAAACACCGGTTCCATCGTTTGAACCATTTTCATAGGTAAACACATACGCATATATATTCGAACCTCCCTGCATTGCCTTATGTGACATAATCTTAAGCATTGGAATACGAATCAAAGTATCCACTTTGTCAGCATTCTCCGGATTCTTGTCTGGATACGCACTCTCATAGGCAGCTACTTCTTCCTCTGTTAGTGTACCCTGATCCCCACCCATCATTGTTGTCCATTCATTTAAATTACTTCCAATCAGAAGATCAATATTCTTTCCATTTTCTGCAAAGCCATCTTCTGTCACCGGATTTTCCGGCATATAATCGCCTTCAATGACCGGTCCCCATTCCATCGCATATCCATCCGATAAAGGTGCCGGTATCTGGTATTCTGCCGCTGTCTCCTGCATTGCTTCCTGTGACGCACTTTCTATCTTACTGATATCCACATTCTGGATATTCTCAATATGGTCTGCTGTGATTCCAAGCTTGTCCAAAATGCGCTCCGTAAGGCTCTGGCTCGCCTCTTCACTTGTGAATGTAACACCCATTGTCTCAGTCGCACCACTCTGTACGATACCTCTCTCAAACAGTCCTTTGGCATTTGGAGTTGTCATAAGCGCAAGCACTTTTGCACCGCCGCCAGACTGTCCAAATACTGTCACGTTCGAAGGATCACCACCGAACTGCTCAATATTTTCCTGGATCCATTTCAATGCCTTTACAATATCATCAAGTCCTGCATTGGCAGAATACTGATACTTTTCTCCATATGCGGATAAGTCTAAAAAGCCGGAAGCACCAAGTCTGTGATTGACGGATACAACCACCACATCACCGCTTTTACTTAAATCTTTTCCATTATACTGTTCTGAATTGGCTGTTCCGGTCGAAAATCCACCACCGTGCAGCCATACCATAACTGCTCTTTTCTCTCCGTCTCCAATGCCCGGTGTCCAGATATTCAGATTCTGACAATTATTGTCTGTTCCTTCCTGATCTCCGGCTGACATTCCAAGCATACCGCTCTGCGGTGACATCGCGCCAACTTTTGTAGCCTCAAAAACACCATCCCACGGTTCCACTTCTTCTGCTAAAGTAAAACGTTCTTTTGCAACTGCATAAGGAATACCGAGATACTGGTACACACCATCTTCAAGGCTGCCCATAATCTCTCCCTTGTCTGTTTCTACAATGGTCTCGTCTGTTCCTTTTGCTGCTTCAATATCCGGCTGGCTGAACATATTCCGGATGATAAAATACGCTGCGATAAGAAGAATCACCAGAACGATCACCATTCCAATCACAATTTTTTTCCAGAGTTTCATTTTTTTCTTTTCTTTTTTCTCACTCATTGGTTTTCCCTCCTTTATTTATTCCAGAAAAAACGTAACCCATTATAGGTATATTCATCACAGGCGGTTCCGTTATGCTCATATCCTTCCCGCTCTAAGAAAGACATATTTCCGTCCGCATCATGCCCCTGTTGTTTTACCAGCTCTGCCATATACTGTCCATCCACCATGGCTCAGATAAAACACATTGTATTTTTCGTTTTCATCGTAACCGTATGGCAAATATACCACGCCTCTTTTGTCAGTTTCTGTGAATGATCTTCATAGGAAAATGATTCCCAGCTTTTCTGCCTCTGCCTTGCCGGTTGCCATGCCTTTGTACTCCATGCCATACAGTCCGGCAAACCGTTTCATCGTGTATTCACCGGCCTCTAACATCCATTTTTCCGGTGCAGCTCCCTGAAAAAGAAAATACATATCTTTTCCTGCAAGTTCGCTTTCACTTACCAGACCATAGAAACGATCCAGCACATTGCGGACAGCTCCACAGATATTGTGCCAGTATAACGGTGAACCGATCACGATCACATCTGCCTCTTTCATTTTTGCGATCACAGTGCCAAGCTGATCTTCCTCAAAATTCTGTCCGTAACTGTAGATTTTATAATCTGTCAGATTTAATGTTTCATATTCCCTGCCGTTTAACAATACATCTGCAAGGGCTTTCGTATTTCCATTCTTATTTGGACTTCCATTGATAAATAATATCTTCATTACTTCTCCTTTTTCACTCTACATTTTTCTCAATCCAGTTTTCAATATGATCTGCAATTACATCATTATTCAAATCCTGAAACATAAAATGATCATTACCTGTAATTCCTTCTTTCGGCAGATCAACAACCGTGCAGTTTCCACCTTCTGCTGTATACGCATCTGCGAAATCATAACATGCCTGACGCATCATCTGCCACATTCCGGTTGCCTGAAGTGTCTCATCTCCATTATCAATATAATCGCCAAAATACATAGTAATCGGTATATTTTTTTCTGCAACCGCCTTAAAATCATCTGTATCTGCCGCTGGCGCACCACCTGGTTCAATTGCAATGATAGCCGCAATATGTTCTGTATAATTGGCTGCCGTCCAGCCTGGACCTCCACCCTGGGAATGTGTTACCAGAATTGAATTTTTTCCAGTTCTTTCATAAACTTCATCAATTGTTGCTGCTACAGCCTTAGCAACCGTTTCATTATCAAAATCTCCACCCATATCAGACGTCATTCCGGTGTCAGGTGTCATCTGGCGGAAAAACTGATCAATAGAATTTTCATCATTTGGAAACTGGGAGCCTTCGTTTACTACAGATTGTCCATTCTCCCAACGTCCGATACGAAATTGCGTATACCAACGCTGATCCAGTGTTTTTGTGCTGATATCTCCACTCACGGAGGTTGCTCCTGCTTCTCCACGATGTGGTTCATCTATCAAAAATACACTGTGTCCTTTTCTGAGAAACATATCAGACCAGCCTTCCCTTCCATCCGGTGTTGTCATCCATCCCATTCTTGACTGACCATATCCATGCAAAAATACCATAGGCAGACCTATTTCCTCTTTGTTCAGAAACAGTATTTTCCGCCCGTGTATCTGCCTGCGTATTACTGCCACATCCTGCAAACAGCATTACCGTCATAGCACCGGTAAGAACTGCTGATAAAAATCTTTTTTGTTTCATTGTTTCACCTTTTCCTTTATTTTTTATTCCTGTGTATCAACCGGAGGAACCATTTCTGCATATTTTTTTAAAAGCTCCGGCGTACTTGTATAATAACGCTTGTTTCTGTCAAGTGCGGCAATCTCTGCCATCTCTTCATCATCAAGTGTAAAATCAAATACATCGAAGTTATCTTTAATATGTTCTGGATTTTTAGAACCAGGAATTACAATATTTCCTGCCTGAATATGCCAGCGCAGAATAATCTGTGCGGAAGATTTTTTATATTTTTCACCAAGTTTTGCAAACACCGGTTCATTTAAAAGTCCTGCGTCTCCATGTCCTAATGGATACCATGCCTGAATGAACATACCCTGCTCTTTTAAAAATTCTTTCATGTCATTTTCCTGATAATACGGATGGACTTCCGTCTGAAGTACTGCCGGTTTCACCTCACAGATGGAAAGGATTTCTTCTATCTGTTCTTTATTGAAATTGGAAAGTCCGATTGCTTTTACCTTTCCTTCTTTGTAGGCTTTTTCCATAAGTTTATAGCCTGCGATATAGTTTCCTGCTGGCTGATGGATGAGGAGCAGATCAATATAATCTGTATCCAGTCTTTTCAGTGTTTTTTCCACTGCATTTTCATGCTCATAAAAGGACGGCCACAATTTTGTTTCCAGAAAAATTTCTTTCCGGTCAAGCCCTGATTTTTTCATCGCACGTCCAACTGCTTTTTCATTCATGTATGCATTTGCGGTATCTACCAGACGGTATCCATCTTTTAAAGCACTAAGAACTGCTGCCTCCGCGTCCTTCGGTGATAAAAGGAATGTTCCGATTCCTGCCATTGGTATTTTAACTCCATTATTTAATACTGCGTATTCCATTCTTACTTCCTCCATATCTGTTATTTTTCTACCTTCGAACCACCAAAAACCTGTGACATTGGGATATTATCTAGCATTTCATCAATTTCTTTTATTTCATCTTCTGTCAGCTTCTCATTCTCTCTGATTCCTTCTTCTGAAAACTGCGGCATGACCTTGCGGTAATCACCTGTTTTTTCAAACTGTGTATTTTGATCATATTTTCCGGTTAAAAATCCATTTGCCAACGGAGAAAACGCTACAAAACCAATGTTTAATTCTTCCAGCACCGGAAATAAGGTCTCATAATCCCGGTACATCATGGAATAACGGTTCTGAATTGCTGTGACCGGACAGATTTTATGTGCCCGTCTTATGATTTCTTCATTTGCTTCTGACAGTCCCCAGTGTGTGATTTTTCCCTGCTCTATCAGCTCCTTCATCGCACCTGCTGTCTCTTCAATTGGAACTTTCTCATCAATACGGTGAATATAATACAAATCCAGATCCTTTCCCAGTATTCTCTTATCCAAAATTCCACCTCTTCTTCCATGAACAGGTCCGCGCAAAAATGCGCAGACCTGTTTTTCTGTTGACATTTATCTTGTTTTCAGTATAAAAGAAAATACGCGAAAGAAGAAGTTTCTCTTCGTTTTGCAGTTTATACCTTTCGGTTAATTCATGATCATAGAATATTCGCAACACATGCATTCTATTGTTTATTCTTTATCCTCGATCGTGATCACCGGCACTTTCTTTTTGTCCCTGCGATATAACAGGATCACTGCTATCTCTGCCAGAACCCAGAGAATTGCCAGAACTGCATCGACCACATAAATCGTCTGTAACCATCCTGGAATTGTTCCCGGAACATAGTTCTCATAAGCACTGCTGTTCACTGTCGTATATAAAATATTTTTTACAGCATTCCGCATTGCGATTACAGAAGTTGCACTTAAATCTGTCATAATTGCTTCATTACCCGCAGTTCCAAGCATCATATCCGTACCGCCTCTCACTGCTCTGTCTGCATCCATGTATCCATAGTTTCCAAAGTAATCAGAGATCACCATACCTTTGAATCCCCATTCACCGCGCAATACGTCCTTCAGCAATGGTGCACAGCTTCCTGCCCACTCAGTTCCAATAAAATTATAAGAGGTCATCACTGCAATTTTTCCATCTGGATAACTTTTTACTGCTTCCTCAAATGGTTTTAAATAAATCTCTCTCATTGCCTGTTCTGTTGTCCATGTAGTAAGAAAAGCATTCCGGTTGATTTCCTGTTCATTTAATGCGAAATGTTTGATAAATGGGTACATGCCGCTTTCCACAGCTCCTTCTACCTCTCCCTTTGCCATTTCCGCACTTAAAAGGCTGTCCTCTGAATAATACTCAAAGTTACGTCCACCGAAAGCACTCCTGTGCATGTTCATAGATGGTGCATACCATCCTGTTACATGATAATCTGAAAATTCTTCGCCCATTGCCTTTGCATATTCCACTGCAAGGTCTGTATTCCATGTCTGGGCAAGAATAATTTGCGAACAATAACCGGTTCCAAATATACCGAGTGTACTTGAATTCACACCTGCCGGTCCATCCGTATCAAGGATTCTTATTTTTCCAACAGAATCTACCGCTGCATTCTGATGACCACCAAACGCGATCAGATTCACCATCTCATCTACTGTAATCTCATCAAGTAATGATTCCCATCGCTCGTCATCATAATCAGCGCCTCTTAAATCGAATACTTCCAATCCATTATCTGCTCCTGTAACCGGCATTTCATCATCCGCATTGTCATATGCTGTCGGATCATAGGTTCCATTTCCATAAATGGTTCCATCCAGTTCAAAATCGGTCGGCGCAGCGGTTGCTTCACTGTAATTTGCAAATCCATTTTCTCTGGAAAGATAAGTCACATTTCCCTCAGCAAATTCAAACTTATTGTCTGCAACTTCAACATCTCCATTGTGTTTCTTATTTTCATCATAAACAACCATTTCAGGAACACTATATGTCTTTGTATCTACTACGGTATGACTGTCTGTTCTTAGGCTGATCTCATAATCCCCCTGCTCTAATACGTAGTATCCTGTTCCATATGTATCATAAGATGCCATATCTTCTGTATCGAATGTGAGTGTTACTGTCTCTGACTGACCTGGCTCTAAAAGCCCTGTTTTGTCAAAAGCTGCCAGATTCACACTCGATTTTTCGATTCCACCATTATAATAAGGTGGGTTATAGTATAATTCCACAACATCTTTTCCTGCCGTATCTCCTGTGTTTGTTACAGTGACATCCACACTGATACTGTCATCAGAAACCTGTAATTCTCCCATCGACTGTTCAAAGGTCGTGTAACTTAATCCATAACCAAAAGGATACAATACTGTATCATCATAATTGATCAGTCCTTCCTCTGCTGCAGTCTCATAGAACCTGTATCCCACATAAATTCCTTCTACATAATCTACAAACGATACAATTCCATCTGCTCTTTCCCATGCTTCTTTTGCCGCATCAGAAACATCACTTGTATTGGTATAAGCAAAATGACCAATATTATTAATATATGGTGCACTGTTTAAATCTTTCAGCCATGTATCCGCTGTCTTTCCGGAAGGATTGACTTCTCCGGCAATAATATTTCCCAATGCATTAAATCCTGTCGCACCGGCACCGGCACAAAGCAATACGCTCTTAATCTGGTCATAATCATTTGTCCAGCCAAGCTCCATTGTATTTGCTCCGTTGTATACAACAATGACATTGTCAAACAAACCACATACCATATCCACAAGGTCTTTTTCTGTTTTACTTAATTCCAGATAAGACTGTCCAGCTTCAAAATCATCATATTTTGTGGAATTATTGGTATAAGTTCCTTTCGTGTATTTTGTTCCGATCTCCATTGTAGAACCATCCATGATCGGTCCCATATCTTCTGGAAGGTCGGTTCCCTCACCTCCGGTTCTGGAAAAAACCAGCACTGCTACATCTGAAAATTCTTTTGCCCTGTCAAGTACTTCCTGCGGATAATCGGCAACAGGAATTTCCGGAAGTGTCCAGTCCTGTCCGTTATTGATACTGATAACCGGTCTGTCTGCCCTGTAATTCACATACATATCTGACAATTCACTGTTTGTCTCAAATCCGGCATTTTGAAGTCCCTGTAAAATACCAACAGCTGTTGTAGTATCAACGGTTCCGGAACCCGTCCCTCCATAAATCGGATTCGTTGATGCCCAGCCAAATACATTGATCTTTTGAGATGCAATTGGAAGAAAAGAATCATTATTTTTTGTCATAACCACACCTTCATCCGTTACCGCCTCAATCACCCTTTTTGAATTTTCTTCATGCGACGGATCAAGTGTTCCTTTATCTGCCAATACAACATTTAATGTGTTATACAAGGTTCCTGTCACTGCAATATTTAACGTGATCACAGTAACCAGTAAAAAAGCAAGAACCGATTGCACACGAAACAGACGTCTTTTGCTCCTTTCCATCTTCCTCACGGCTATGATCACAACGATCATTGCAATGAGCACAGCTGCGATTATGATAAGATGTGCTCTCATCATGTTAATAACACTTATGACATCTTCCCATGCCACTTCTACATTTCCCATAAGTCTTTCTCCTTTTCTGATTTATTTTGTTGTACTGACTATAACAAAAAAAGAACCGGAAATGTCCATTTTGGTTTTCCTGGTTCTTTTTTAGGTAAAGTTGGTATTATTTTTCCGGATAAAAAATGATATCTGTCAAAAAACGTTCTTTTTCCGACCGCATAAAAATGGTTCCATGATATCGTTCCACAATATATCGTATACTTTTCACTCCGAAACCATGATAATTTTTATCCTCTTTTGTTGTTTCTGGCAATCCATCAGAAAAAACAATCTCATCTTTGCAATAATTCTCACTGTGGATATGTACTCCATGATTTTGTATCTTTATACTCACACTGATGATCCTTTTTTCTTCGTCCGCTTCTTTTATGACACTTTCAATCGCGTTATCCATCAGATTTCCAAACAGGGCATACACATCGGTTGTATTCATAAAATTCAACAGTTTTCCATCTACCATAGTGCTCAGCTTGATATTATATTCTGTACAAAGAAGGCTTTTCTCTGTCAATACAAGATCTAATGCTTCATTTCCTGTCTGAAAAATATTATCATAGATCGTCAGTGTATTTCTTACATCTTCAATATACTTTTTCTGCTCCTCGCCGTCCTCTATTTTGGGGATTTTGGAAATCCTGTATTTTAAGTCATGACATTTTATATTGATAATATCAATCGTTTCTTTCGACAGTTTCTGTTTTTCCCCCATGTTTTTTATCATTTGCTCCATTGTCTCTTTTTCCCGGAGGATCTGATTCTGTCTTGACATAGAATAAGCCATAAAAATTGCAAGGAAACAGCACGCAATTGCATATAATTTGCAGAATACATTTTGCAGCAGGGCACTTTCTCCCCGAAACATCCTGCTGTCTACTAACACACTGTTCACCACTACAATAAACAGGATCACAAGTGACAGCAGAATCATCCGGATATCCCTGCTCTTATGTTCTGCCTTTCCTTCGTAACGCCGCACGATTGTCCAGTAAATTACAATGGAAACGATCAGATACGGCAGCACCCGGATCAGCAGGAATTCCCAGAATATTGAAAATTCAATCCCTGTAAGTTCAACAATGATTGTAACAGCTGCGTATGAAATATGCTGTGTTGCATAACCACAGACACCTGAAAATAATAATTCTTCCCGCTTTTCATCAAAACACAAATTCATCGTGATAAGACTGTAAACAAACATACAGCTGTAATATATAATTGAAATGAAAGGATTTTCACTCGGAATCCCTGCTAACAGGTAAAAAGTTGTCAGTGCCAGACCAAAGTATAAAACTATCCCAAGTAAACTCCTCCAGAAAAAATATTTTTTCCGTTTTAATCCAAATGTATAAATACTTTCCGTGATCAGAAGCTGTAAGGAAAATCTTATACAGGATATCATGTGCATTCCTGTCATGAAAAATCACCTCCAAGATATCGCATAAAATCTTCTTTGAACTCTTTCTTCCGCTGTCTGCTGATAGGAAGTTGTATCTCATCAATCCATACCGTATCTTTTTCCAGCTTTGAAACACATTTCAAATTTACCAGACAGCCATTAATGCATTTGGAAAATCCTTCCTGACTCAACTCCTTTTCCACATCTAACATCGTTCCTCTTGCCTGTAAATTTCCCTTTGTGGTATGGAACACAAGATAATTCTTATCTTTTTCTACATAAAGGATCTGAGAAGAACCAATCCTCATCATTTCTCCATTTCCATGAACCACAACCATTTTTTCTTTATTTAAATTTAAATACCGGAGTGCTTTTTTCAGTTTGTCCACAAACACATAATAGCTGATCGGCTTTACAATAAAGTCCACTGCATCCACTTCATAACCATGGATTGCATACTGCGCCATATTCGTCACAAAAATAATTTTTATACCAGTATCTTTTTCCCTCAGTTTTCTTGCTGCTGTCATTCCATCCATATGCGGCATTTCTATATCCAGAAATACCACATCCAGATTGCCTTCATACTCTTCTAAAAACTGAAGTCCATCGGAATATTCTTTCACACAGATCTTCGTCTGTTCTTCTTTCTCATACCGGCAAATAAACTGCCTGATCAATTTCTGATGTTCTTTATCATCATCCACTAATCCGATTCGAATCATAATCCATCCCCTTATAAAAAATCACTTTTTTTCAATCACACTACAAGTATAGTATGTAATAAATACAAACAGCCCCATAATCGCAATATAATCCAGAAGAAACCAGATCAGATTTTCTCCAAAATTAAAAAATACAAAATGTGAAATTAAAAACAAATATTCGTGAATCCTTCTTTTCCAGAAAGCATAGATTCCATAACACGCGACCGCGGCTGCAATGCACCGTGGCACCCATATTAGTTTCTTATGATTTTTACCATCTTTTTTCATTGCTTTTCCTGCCATGTCTATCATCATATTCCAATGCATCCCAAGGTGTACCGACATCAGAAGAAATCCCCAGTACGCACAGAGCATATGGACATTTCTCGCCAGATTGGCTGCTCCCTTTATCCTGACAAACTTAAAAACATAATTGGATAAAATGATACCGCTTAACATGGATCCTGCCATACAGAGCAAAAGAAGAACAACCAGAATTGTCTGCATGACCCTGCGCATGGTGTATTTTCCTTTCCGCAGATTTCCAGTCCACTTTCTGTTTAAAACATGATGCACCACAAAAAGAAAGAACATCGCCATTCCAAGCCATTCATGCGCTGCATCACCGATCAGCTCGAATGACATAAGAAACAGAAGCGAAATTGTCATAAGCATATCAACCGCTATTTTGATTTTAAATTTTCTGTTCATTGTAATCCTCAATTTTTCCTGTTTTATGTGTTACTGTTTTCTTCCCAGAAACTTACCGCATGGTCGATCCATCCTTCTGCGACCGTTCCATCTCCCAGTCCAAAACCATGGGAAAGTCCCTTAAACACCTCCACTTCGGCATTTGTTCCAGCACTTTCCAACCTCGCAATATAATACTCCACACTGCGGTAAGAAGCAATATTGTCCTTCGTACCAACACACGCATAAGTGGACGGCTCATTTCCGGTTACCTGTGTCAGTCCCGTGTACTGCATAATGACTGCTGCCGGTGCCGGATACTTCTGTATCATCCGCTTCTGGTTCTGATACTGCAGAAAATGTGTTTTTTGCACTCTGCTCTCCACATCCTGATAACAGAAATGAAGCACCTATAAGCAGGAATATCTTTCTTACCTGATTTCCTATCTTCATGAATTTTATGAATCTCCTTTTTCTGATGCTTTCAATAGGTATTTACAATAATTTATAATTTTGCATATTCTGACAACATTATTATAGAAAAAACGGAACCTCACAAGAAGTCCCGTTTTGTTATGCAGTATAAACCTGCCGGTTATAAGTATTCATGAAAATGTTATCCAAAAATACAGTGATCTTTCGTTTTCCTACAGACTCTGCAGCAGCCCGTCCAGTCCCTGTTCCTCATAAATGCCCTTATAATAAGCCACTTCCTCTTTGATCACCTGATCAATGACCTGCATACCGAGCAGTTCCACCGGAGCTTTGTCGTCCGTCATAATGTAGTCACCACCGTCATACTGCGTGCTTGTATCCGCAACTGCAAGCATCATATTCTGCAGATCTGCATTTGCAAGATTTCCTGCATTATTTTTCAGTGTATCGAGCATATCTTCTTGATTAGATGCAAAAAGTTCCCGGTTTGTAGAGCCTTTCACATCTGCTGTGTAAACGGTTCCAAACACAGAAGCAATCGTGTCCGCGAGATACTGGTTAATGTTTCCCTCGCCACTTCCGCGCATGTTCATATTTACAACCATCACACCATTTTCAGTCAGATGATCTTTTACCATATTGAAAAATTCTACCGACGACATCTGGAAAGGGATTGTGATATCCTGATAAGCATCCACCATAATGACGTCATACTTTTCATCAACCGCCTGCAGATAAGCTCTTCCATCATAGGTTGTGACCGGCACATCCTCCGGCAGAGAAAAATATTTTCTGGAAAGGTCTGTGATCTTCTCATCAATCTCCACTCCTTCGATTGCCATATCGCCAAAATACTTTCTGCACTGTGTCGCATAAGTTCCGGTTCCCATGCCAAGGATCAGTACCTTCATATCAGAGGGTGCTTTGTCCGAAACCATAAGCGGCGCTGCCATCGCGTAATCATAGTACATACCGGTCAGACCGCCCTCTTTCATGTACACAGACTGCACTCCGAAAAGGACATTTGTGGAAAGTACCACACGCTTGTCTGTCTCAGACACCTGCAAATAGTTGTAAATCGATTCCCCTTCGTAGGTCAGGTCATTCTCCCAGAATGCAAAAGAATCTGAATATCCCAATGCACAGCAAAGTGCAAAAATTACGACTGATACAATTACTTTCTTTTTTCCAGTGTGACTCCCAATGAAGTATACAACAGACAAAGCCAGTAAAATTCCTGCAAAAATAAGGAATGTAATGGAAGTTCCGACTGCCGGTATGGAGATAAAAGTTGGCACGAACGTTCCGATAATGCTTCCGATCGTATTGAATGCACCTAACGTTCCGACCGTCTGTCCGCTGTCATCCAGACTGTCCACCGAATATTTTACGAGGGACGGTGTGACGGTTCCAAGTAAAAATAACGGAAATACGAAGATCACCATACACGCCACAAACGCTGCGACAATCAGGAAATTATTGCTCACCGTAAAAATGAGCAGTGCAGAGATTCCAAGTACAATGTATTTTCCGACAACCGGAATCAGTGCAATCCAGATTGCTGCGATCATGATCCTTCCATACAATTTGTCCGGATTTGGTGACTTGTCCGCACTTTTTCCACCATAAATATTGCCAAGTGCCATCGCAATCATGATCGTTCCAATGATGATTGTCCACACGATCTGTGAAGAGCTGAAATACGGTGCCAGAAGACGGCTCGCGCCAAGCTCCACTGCCATGACAGACATTCCTGCGAAAAATTCTGTCAGGTATAAAAATAATTTATTTTTTAAAATTCCCGATTGTTTCATACGTCTCCTATTCCTCCACTCCTGTTAATTTTATCAGCTTTTCTTTTGTAAAATGATTAAATACCGCAATAATCCTGCCGACTACGACCATTGCAATTATGGTTCCGATACCGATTCCATGCAATTTCCCACTGCCCACCAGGCTTATTATGACCGTGATCGTGACGCAGGTCACATCCACACAGTTTTTCGTAAATCCGATGCTTTTATGGATACAATCTGCGATCGCCTGCACAATCCCATCGCCAGGGTTTGGGACAATTCTCATGTTTAAAGACAACGCTGCTCCGATTCCGGTTAAGATTAATGCCAACGCCAGAACCAGCAGACGGATTTCAAACAACACAGCCGCATTTTTTCCCTCTGCCTGAATGTCTGGAACCATAGCTGAAAACAGATTCAGAAATCTTGTAAATACAATACTCAATGGAATCTGCAAAAAATCCATCAGAAAAATCAGTTTTGCATCTGTTTTTTCCGCATGCTTTAATATCTCATTACTGTGTTTTTTCTGTCGTTTGATGCGGATCGCATGCAGGATCATTTCGGTCAGTACAAAGAAGGCATATAACGCCAGCGTTGTGTTTCCGAAATTGTGCCCCGAAATCTCTGATACAGCATACGATATGGAAATGATCGGCGATACACCAAGTCCTGCCTTTGTGTTCAATGTGAGTCCCATTGCAAGAACTAATAAGCCAAGGATATATACCAGTGCCCGATATCCAGTTTCTTTTGTTCTCATCACTGCTTTAAACCTCTTTCATTTTTATATCAAGGCTATTATAAAACATTTTATTTAAAATTGTCTCTACTATATCGTACGATTTTTGTATATTTTTTCATTCAAAAAACACCTGAATTTTTCCCTTCATATTACAGGAAAAACAGGTGCTTTTGAAATAACTATGTAATTTTATCTACTTCCTGCATGATCACATTTCTGACACTGTGTCATCGTATTCTCCGTATCTTCCCTGTAAAAAATACCGGCTCACTGACAGATACTCTGCAAAATCAGGACAACGGATTTTCCCTTTTCTGTCAGCGAATACTCTACCCTTGGCGGAATCTCATCATAAGATTTTCGCTCGACGATCTCATCTGTAATCATCTCTTTTAATGTTGCAGCAAGAACTGCATCTGTAATATTATACATTTCTTTTCTGATCTGACTGTAACGCAGTGTTTCCTTCGCTGCAAGTACACAGATAATTCTGGATTTCCACTTACCTCCAAAAATTGCAAGTCCATACTCTAATGGACAGCGGATATCGTCTTCTAATTTTTTCTTATACATATAGTTTCACACACTTTCTTCATTTACACATAATAATAAGCACAAACTCTATATTTTCATAGAATCTGTGCTTATTATAGCTTAGTATTGTTCCTTTTTGAAGTAACTATGAAATTAAATAGCGGATTACAATTCTTTCTTGTTATCTGCACCAGGTGTTGTCACAATGACTTTTTCAGGAGTAATGATGAGTGCTCCCTTTGCTGTAGCTGCGCCGTTGAACATTTTTTCTACCATTGCTTTGAATGTCTCATCAACATCATATGGTACTTGACTATGCCTCCCTTGTCCATTCCATTACAAGCGGATCCTCTGCAAGCCCTCTGGTGCGTACTGTCAGTGCCTATGTGCAGGAACACCTTACAGAAAATATTACAGCAGATGGAATCGCACAGTCACTTTATCTGTCGCCAAATTACCTTTCCTCCAGATTCCACCGGGAAAGCGGCATGACTTTAAGAACCTTCATCAATCAGCAAAGAATCAGTAAAGCAAAAGATTATCTGAAAAATACAGACCGCTCTATTTTAGATATCAGCACCTTTTTGGGATTTTCATCACAGGCCTATTTCCAGAATGTATTTAAAAAATAACCGGTATGACGCCAAAAGAATATCGGGAGAGGCGGTAAACCTCTCCCGATATTCTTTACGCTTGGATGATTTCAAAATAATGTCAGTTGCTCGTAAGTCTGTTCTTTCATTACAGCTTCAACAAACTCTTCAAGCCTTTTTTTATCTTCAATAACGGATATTTGTCCCGCTTCTTCTAATTTTCTGTTTCCTGACGACAGCTCTACTAATTTATGATAATAACAGGCAATCCTTTTATATTGATTTTGGGCAAACTCAACTGTATGCATTGTACCACTTTGTTCTTCTGCCTCAACAATTAAAACTCCATCACTTAAGCCGCTTTGCAACCTGTCCCGGCGCACATACTGATATTTTTTTACCGGTGTACCAACTGGATACTCACTTATCAGACATCCATCCTTCATCACTATTTCGTCTGCAAGCTTCTGATTGGATTTTGGCAGTATATCATCCAGACCTGCTGGCAGAATTCCTATACATCTTCCCCCACCGGCAATAGTTCCTTTTAACGCCTCTGTATCACAGCCAAGTGCAAGACCATTTACAAGATTAAAACCATTTTTGCCTATAATACTGCCCGCATTATAAGCCAACTTAGCACCTACAGCCGATATCTTACGTGATCCTACAACCGCAATACTTTTATGCTCATTCAAAATATCAATATTTCCTCTATAGTACAAAACCTCTGGCCGGTCTTTTATTTTTTTCAAATCATGTGGATAATTTGTTTCATCAACTCGACAGATTTTTATTTCCTGCCATAGTGTTGTTTTCTTTTCTTCCATAAGCTTTTCCATTTTATATTGCCTTACCCAATGCAAACATTTCTACATTAGCGGCTCCACGATTTAATAAAATTTCTTTGCAGACATACAGAGAGTTTCCAGTTGTAGTTACGTCATCCATCAATAATACAATGTCTCCGCTTATGTCTATATCCTCTACCGTATCAATAGACTGCATATGAACTGACAGATTCCTGCTTCCTCCTGTTGCAAGCTTGTTGATTGAATGGCTTCTTCTTAAAAAATATACTTTATTATCCCTTCCATTGGCAGCAAGCATTTCTCCTAGTTTTCCAATTCCGGATTCTCTTTTTTCCGCATTACTGGAAGGTACCACACAAATAGTTACTCCGGGGCATATCTCACAATCCAGTAAATTGTAAAAATATTTAATCGCCGATGGTTTCTTATCCTTCAAATCCAATATTTTCCCGCTAAACACATCAAACAATGGATTCTTTATCTTTCGTTCTCTGTCCAGCCAATATTTATGATAGTTACTGTAAACTACAATTTCACCAGTTCCGTTCCATGCTTCATTTACAAACACCATGTTTATAGCCTCCTTCGAACAAATGTTTTCTTTATTTTATCAGATTGCTGCTCACATTTCAACCGGATGATCATTATATTTCTCAAACTCCTTTTCCATCTTTTCCAGAATATTGGAGTATTGGAGGAGTTCGGCTACACGTTGTTCTTTGTTGTCGTAGTGTTTCTTGTAGGAGACGCGGTGTTCCATGGCGGCCCAGAAGTCCATGGAGATGGTGCGCAGCTGGATTTCTACCGGATAGTATTCGTTTGCATCCAGACAGCAGACATTTACGCCGAGAATGACATGATGGCTGCGATAACCGTTGGGCTTGGGGTTCTCAATATAGTTTCTCTCACGGATGAAAATAAGGTCTAGCTGCTTCTTTAACATGTTTATCAGATTATTTACATCACCAACAAAATAGCAGATAATACGCACCCCCGCAATATCCTGCAACTGATCCTTGGCATTTTCCAAGGTTGGCTCGAAGCCATGACGCACCAGTTTTTCCTCAATGCTGTCCTTCTTTTTGATCCGGTACTGTACGTTATGAACGGGTTTCCCCGTCTTTGT
>OGXE01001687.1_pt1 | contig 18327 bp, 17 predicted proteins | sample 1576181 | NCBI WGS metagenome assembly OGXE01 (sample SAMEA3541478, study PRJEB24748) | human gut metagenome | biome: human gut; feature: human-associated habitat; material: faeces | place: China | collected 2012 | reverse complement strand
TGGCATAAATCGCTATTTTGTTAGCTGAAATATTGAATTTTCAAGGAACAAGTCCCATTTGGGGTATGGGAAGTCTTAGTAATTAAAAGAAATTGTGTTATATCAACTTGTCACAACCATTTTTCACAATCACTTTGATTCTATTTCATACTTCTTAAAAAGTTCGGGACATTCCTTTTTATATCTCTCAGTTGGTGATAAACCACCTTCATCCGGCAACAATCCTTCTCCACTGCTAACAGAATGGGGCAAATACTTGCATTTAAAATATACTGTCGGATATGTGTAAATAATACTCATATTTCCAAACAGTTCTTTCATTAGGTAAATTTCAATAATATAAAGTGAAGCCAATGCTAATACTGCATTTTCAAATGTTGCATTTTTTATAGATTCCTTTTCGTCATGCTTTATCGAATTATATGCAAACCACCAGTCCAAGCCTTCTACTTTTACATTCTTTCCATTATCAATACGTGTCGTCTTCCAATCATGTAAAGGTGTATTAATCCAAAAAGGTGTACTTACTTCAAAATCAATAATTTTAGGGAATACTCCTAGTATTGTTTCGCTTATATCTCCTATCCTCTTGGTTTTTACTCCCTTAGCACTACATAAGGCCTTACTCATTATTTCAAATTCAGAGGCTGCTAAAACAATTATTTGTTTAAAAATATCAGAGTATACTTTTCCATGTACAAGTTCTCTTATTCCATCATGTTCTTGCAAACCATGGTCTATATAATGCTTTGTATCATCCAATCGTTCAGCAAGGGAACAAAAATAATTCCAATGCTGTATAAGTTCGATTTGCTCCATACATTCTTTTCTGCTTTCTAGTTTTGAAAGCATTCCCCCATTCTCTATGATTTCTAATTCTTGTTATATCCAAATTGTCGAGTCATTAAGAGCTCTTTCCACCAGGATTCCCTCTCTAATATCGCATCATCATCTGTTGTACTTTTATATATTTCCAAGATGCTATATCTGAAATTCTTCTGGATATATTCAAAATCCAAACTCTTCAACTCAATATTTCCACCATTTCCATTGGCTATGTAATCCTTCCATCTTCCCCAAATCATATTTTCACCTGTTGCAGAGCCAACATATTTCTTTCCATTTGAAGAATCCGTAATATAACATGTTTATTTCATCTCAATATTTTTCACGCAGGAATGTAAACTGCTCATCATTCTTTATTACTTCCAATAGCCCTTTATGACAGTTATCCATTATTATCAGTTACCACTCGTACCGTTTCCTAGGAAAACCTAATCCATGTATTCCTATTTCTTCACAAATTGAAGATAATATCTTTAATATTTCTTCCCTTGTTGAATCAAACCATATTGCCAAATCTCTGTCATAGAAACAATACATCACATCATCTTCTCCATATAATGAATATGCTCCAGTGTCTTTTGCAATTTTTAATCGTTTTCTTAGTGCAACCAACATATCACAAATTGTATTAAGCTTCTCCCGCCACTCTATATTTACAACAGACGATTTTCCGTCTGCTTTTTTTAAGATACTTCCGTCTCTGGTTCTAAGAACTCCCGTATTTAAAGCGATAATAGTATCCTCAATAGCCTTATCAAAATCTTCCATTCTTCCTTCTTGATATATTCTATCCTGAAATGCTGGACGATCAAAACATTGCACAAAGAACTTTATAAGTTCTTTATCTTCATGTTGCTCCTCTGCTGTTGCTTCTTCCAAATCAAGAACTGCCATTTGCTCTGAAATTTCCTTCCATTTTTTCAATTTAGCAATCGTATATCTATTCACATCTGAATCTATTAATTTTGAACACGACTGGCATAACCATATTCCATTTTCTGCTGATGCTCTCTCTTGAGACGTTATGTTCTCATCATACCTTGGTCCGCCTTTAGAAGCTGCTGTAATATGAGATGCAACTCCAATATTTATGATATTCTCTTTTCCTATTCCTGCTCCACGAGTTGCTTTTCTACAATTAGGATTGCTGCATTTCCATCCAACTCTATTAGCTAACAAATCCTTTGTTCTTTGTGAAAAATCATCTCTCATATAATTTTACCTCCACCTTACACTTTATCATCTTTAAATTTTCTATAATCAACGAAAAGCTCCCGAAAGAGCTTTCCATTACCTTAAATATACACTAATTCTTTTAACACAATCTCTTCTGTCCTACTACGAATACCATTTACCACTCTGACCCATTCCATCTGATCACGAACTTTCAATTCCTCCGTAATCCCCTGCTTCTCCATCATCTGACGCACCAGAATATCCATCCTTTCCTGTGCTTCATCGTCTACAACATTCAGATGTTCTGTCAATCTGTCTTCCAACATATACAGTGAATACATTGCCGGACGATGCTCTTTCAGATATGTTTTCCGCATCATTCCATATTTCCCATAATGCGGTTCTTCATCTGTACTGACAAGATTCGGATAGTAAATTCCGTCTGCGCCAAGTGTGTAGGTTCCACCCATTTTTTCAAATGTGCTTTTCATGTGTTATTCCTCCTTGAAATCAGCGATGTCCTTAGATCATCGCAAAATATTTCAGGGCAGCCTTGATAGCATCTTCTTTCTCTTTCGGGCATTGTGGAACTCTTGCATTTTCTGATTTTGGAAGATTATAGTTTTCTCCCACTTCAATTCCACATTTGCGTTTTACCTGAGAAATATATAAATTTGAAACCTTCAAGCCAAATTCTTTCAGCACATAATCTTTGATTTCCTGATAGGTTGCTTTCAACTCGGCACTGGTGGCATCCAGCTCGTCCAGGTCTAAGTCTATCTCTATCGTGTCATCTGGTTTTTATTGGGACAAAAGAACAACCGTCTCGACGTGTGTGGTCACCGCAGTTGAAACACATATCCTCTGCCTCGTGTCCTGAAAAAGAACACATATCATTATCATTCAACAAGTCGTGATTATCGCTCATTTTAAGCTCCTCCTTGTTGTTTTATACTGCCTGCTTATGAAGATTTTTGTACCTGTCCCTCGCATCCGACACACTACAATCATCCATACCCTTTAATACAAAGGTAAGCTTGTATGGGTCAGTACTGCCATCCTCTGCAATCTCTCCGACAATCACCTTCTCCACAATGCTTTCAAATACCAGTCTGTCAAATTCATCCGTCACATCGGCATTCTTAAGCTTTGCTCTAATGGTTTTCATACGGCTTACAATATTCTTCTGGGACAGAGCATTCTCGGAAAACAACAGCTTCTCTTCCTCACGCTTGTCCAGTTTGTGATTCAATTCACTGTATTTTTCCTCATAAGCCTCTTTAGAAATTTTATCATCCAGATACATGTCGGTCAATTTCTTTCTCTTTTTTTCAAGAGTCGAAATTTCCTTCTCCACCCGCTTTAGCTTCTCAGTGCTGTCATCCTTTGAAATAGCAGCTTCCAATGAGGAAAGCACCGATTCCAGCACATCATCGAAATTCTCAGCCAGTAGCCGAAACATCTCCAGAAATGCATTCTCTATGATAACCTCATCAATTGCCTTGCTATGCGGACAGTTTTCAATTCCTTTATTGGCCGCTGTCCTGCATTTCCATACAGGCTTTTTATGCTGTGTATCCTGATGATGGGAACGCCTGGTAAGATTCGTTCCACAGAAACCACACTGACACATACTGCTGAATGCGTACTTCCTTGCAAACTTGGTTCTTGCTCCATCGGACACATTCTCATTGGTACGATATCTGCTCTCACGGATTTCCTGTGCCTTGTTCCATATTTCTTCCGAAATAATGGGCTCATGATGATTCCTTGTATAATACTTATTGGATTCCCCACGATTATCAAGCCTCCTCTTGGAAATCGGATCAACGGTATAAGTCTTACCCATAAGCAGGTCGCCCTTATACTTCTCATTCTTTAGAATGCCTCGGATACCACTATCCGTCCACTTAACCTCACCCTTCTTATTCACTTTTCCCAATCTCGTAAGCTCCTTCGCAATCGTATAAGCACCATATCCCTGCACATACAAATCATAAATCATACGGACTGTCTCAGCCTCTTTTTCATTGATGGTAATGCTTTTGTCTTCCAGGTGATAATCATAGCCAAGACAACCATTGAACCCCATCAGCTCCCCTCTGGACATCTTCATCTGAACGCCCAGGGAAACATTCTGTGACAAAGATTCCACCTCATTCTGCGCCAGTGCGGATAGGAGTGATAACTGCATTTCACTCTCCATGGTGGAAGTGTCAATATTTTCTTTTTCAAATATGACTGTCACTCCCTTTGCCTTCAGCATTCTTGTATAAGAAAGCACATCCACAAGATTTCTCGAAAATCTGGATACCGACTTGGTAATGACAATATCCACCAGACCGTTCATACAGTCATCAATCATGCGCAAAAACTCATCTCTCTTGGTGGTCTTTGTTCCCGTAATACCCTCGTCCGCATAAATGCCTACAAGCGCCCACTCCTTATTTGCAGAAATTTTGTCCTGATAATATTCCTTCTGAGACTTAAAACTCTGCAACTGCTCCTCTGCATTTGTACTGACACGCACATATGCCGCCACTCGTTTTCTTGTGATGGTAAGTGGCTTCCCCACCAGTCTTCGATCCCTGATAACAGGACCTTCAACTTTCTTAATTACTTCTACCTGTCTTTCTTCCATGCAAAAACTCCTTTCAAAAATCTGTCTGTATACGTTAAGTAGGCAGCAACAAAATATCTGCTACTGCCTACACTATAAATCATAATGAAAATGTTAACGAATGTGCGGATTATGCAGTCATAAAACTGATAACATCATATTCGCCCATAATATGAATTCTTGTTCTGTTGTACTCATCTTCCGTAATCAGTCCCTTACGAAAAATCCATCCCAACACCGCAAGCTTCTTACTCAACTCCAGCTCCTTCGTCATAAGCTAACACCCCTCTTTCCTAATAATCTGACTTATCACCTTCTTTCTGCATAAATGCTGTGATAATACACGAATTGCTGATAAGATAAAGTTCTTTTGGCTTCCATTCGTATCCTATGCCGTCAGCGTTACAGCTGACCTTTAGCAATTTGCCTGCGGGCTACTCCTGCTCGAGTTCCTTTCCCACCCTTGACGGAAGTGTCTTCCCTCGCTCCTCCTGATTTCCCAGTTCTCCTCGCAAGGTCTGTTGGCATAAAATACAGCTCATGAATCCGTTTCCGGATTGTTTATCAATGTTCAAAATACAAAAAGATTTGGTAGAACATTTGTTCTTTTTATGTTATAATCTTCTTGTAGCCAAACCATTTCTCTCATGGCTCCTAGTGGCTACGTTTTCATGGGTTAATGATACGAAATTTTGTCTTGGATTATCATTGACGGAAAGTTGACCGGAAGTTGACGAAAAAGATAGGAAGTGATGAATTGCAAAACCGCATTACATTCTCCAACGTAATCGGAGTGTTATTGGAAAATAAAAAGAAAACTTATGCACAGTACCAGATGATTGAAGACATCTTCTATGACTGCCTGTACAACATGGATTTATTTGAAAAAGAAGATTTTGAGAAAAATGTTACCTACAGCAGGTGGTGTACCGGAGAACGCCCGATACCCAAGGAAATATTGTGCTTTTATGACAATTGTGGATTTGACGGCATTCAGGATAATATTCAGGATGATGTAATTCCAAATCTTATCAATGTGCCAGCCACAAGGAAACTGCTTTTAGAATTGGTTATGGACAGTGTGGATGTAATTGGTACAAAAAAGGCGGATGAATTTGCCCGGATAACAGATGATGCCGAGTTTATTACTGCTCTTGTCCGTTACTCCATATTAAATAATCACGACAGCAGACACACCCTGTTATCTCCTGATTTGTCGGATATTCTGCTGAGTAACAAGCTTCCTTCTGTAAACCGCCATTTTCTCGGAAGAAAAGAGGAATTAAAGGTCGTTAGCAAAGCTTTGCAGGAAAACAATCTTGTATTTATCACCGGCACTGCTGGTATGGGTAAAAGTGAACTGGCAAAGACTTATGCTAAGAAGAGTGAAAAGAAATACACCAACATAATTCACTTATTTTACGATGGTGATTTAAAGAAATGTGTTGCTCAGATGGAATTTAGTGATGATACCGTGGACATGAGCGAAGATATGCTCTTTGACAGGCACATGAAACTATTTAAAAAGCTCCACTCTGACAGTCTCATTATTATTGACAACTTCAATGTTCTGCCAAAAGAGGATACTTTCTTTAAAGAATTTATAAAATTGAACTGTAAGATACTGGTTACCAGTAGGTGTAATATTTCACAGTACGAGACGGTAAAGGTTTCTGAAATGGACGCAGATACAGAGCTTATAGAACTGTTTTATAAGCATTGCCCTTCTGCAAAGAGTTCTGAAGATGTAGTAAAGGACATTATCCAGACTGTGGGCTGTCACACCCTTACTGTATGCCTGTCTGCATTATCCCTGATAGCCAGCGGCATGGAACCGGAAGAACTGCTTGCTGAACTGAGAACCTGTGGACTGAATATCGCCTCGGGGGAAGATGTGGAACTGTATAAAGATGATGATTTTACTAACGGACTGATAATCGAACATTTACGAAGGCTCCTACAACTTGGCAAATTGTCCAATCAGCAATTAGATATTCTTCGCAATCTGTCTCTGCTACCGGTTGCCGGCATATTAAAGAATAGCTTCAAGAACTGGATGAGACTTGATAACCTTGCGGATGTAAACCACCTTATCAAGTACGGATTTATCAACGAAGATACAGATAACAAGAAAATCAGCCTGCATCCACTGTTACAGGAAGTAATTTCCATTGAAACCATACCAACCGTGACTGCCTGCCGGACTCTGCTTAATAGCCTCCACCTTATCTGCCTGGCACATGGCTTGGAACTTCGCAGACCGGAAAATATCATTACTTCCCTTATCAGTGTATCAGAGCGCATTATAGTAGATGATGGTGCATATTTCTTACTGTTTTTACAGGATATGTTCCCATATCTGGACAAATACCTTGTATCGGATTACCTGACGAAACTAACTGATAAAATCAGCTACCTTATGGAAAAATACAAGCTGGAGTCTCCATGTGACAGGGCGTTGCTACTGGATTATAAGGCAGAGTGTTTTATGTTGAAAAAGGATTATGGAAATGCAGTTAAGAAGCGTGAAAAGGCAATCAACATCATGGAAAAGCTTCATACTAAAGATGCAGATATGCGAACTGCAAACCTGCTATCCAATCTGTACAACAACCTTTCCAACATTTATCTGCTAATGAAGCGTGGAAATGAAGCAGCCAATGCACTCCGTACAGCCTTTGATATCCGTATGGAATATGCACACTTGGGACTAACCGAATCCCATGATACCTTGCAGCAGATGATGAACCTTATCAATATACTATTGCTGGCAAAGGATATGGACAATGCCAAGATTGTATTGGAACAGTATGAATCATTAGTGCAGGAGCATCTGTTAGATACCTCTCTTGATTATGGAATCTGCAAGCTGAGCAAAGGCATCATTAATATGATGGAAGGAACGCCGGAATCGGCTGAGGTTAACCTACTTGCGGCAGAAAGCATTATTGGTAATGCTGTTGGTACGGATAATGACTATATGAAAACTACTTATAGATATTTGAATAATCTGTATGCACGGTGGAAGAAGCCGGAAAAGGCGATTGAATATAGGGATAAGTTTCTTGGAGTGAAACAATCGGTTTTAAAACAATTAGAATAATATTAGTTTGTGACGCATAAACTACTACCACCACTAAAAATCCATTTGACAGTTTTTGCTTTCAATGGTATATTATCTTTAGTGGTTGCGCTGCGGAAACTTGCGATGCCCGCAGCCGGTGGAGTTCCATGCGTGGGCTCCACTTTTTTTATGCCCCAAAACAAAGGAGGATTCAGAGATGGCTAACAAAACATTTTTCACATATGATGAGCAAATTGAAAAACTGGAAAAAGAAAAACAGCTTGTTATTTCTGATCCTGAATTTGCCAAAATAACATTACAAAAACTTAGCTATTTTTCATTAATTGGCGGATATAAAGATTTATTTAAGCATAAGCCATCAGGGAATTACCTACATGGTGTCACCTTTGAAGAAATTACCGCCTTATATTACTTTGATGAAGAATTGAGAACGCTCTTTCTTAAATACATATTACATGTGGAAAGACAGCTAAAATCCATGTTGTCATATTACTTCTGTAAAAAATATGGTGAACAGCAAACAGCATATTTAACCGCTGGAAATTATAACTATACACGCAAAAATTCCAGCAAAATAAATCGCCTGATTACAACCTTAAGCAAAACTATAGCCTTGCCTAGCAACTATAGTTATATCACGCACCATGCAAGGGTATATGGTAATGTACCTTTGTGGGTAGCAACCAATGCGCTTACATTTGGACAGATTTCAAAAATGTATCAATATTCAACTTCTGATATCCGCACTAAGGTCAGTCTTAATTTCGCCAACATGTCAGAGGTTCAGTTACATCAGCTCATTCGTATTCTTGCAAGCTGTAGAAATGTATGTGCCCATAATGAAAGGCTTTATTCCTTCCAGGTAAATGAAGCAATTCCTGATATGGTTTTACATAGTAAATTGCAGTTACCACAGAAAAATGGTCAATATACTATCGGCAAGAAAGACTTGTTTGCAGTAGTAATAGATCTACGTTATCTCATAGATAATCAAGAATTTAAGCTGTTTAAAACAGACCTCAAGCGATTGATTAATTCTGTTCTCAAAAACTGCCCTCATATCAGTCAGGAATTGCTATTTTCGAAAATGGGGTTCCCTGCGAACTGGGAGAAAATTGTGCGTTATAAAAAGTAGTTGATTTCTTGCCATTTACAATTTATAGTATATGTGGTTGTGCTGTGTTGCTTGCGAGGCGCATGGCCGGTGGAGCTTCATGCGTGAACTCCACTTTATCATAGAAATTAAGCAAAAAATGAGGTTTGCCCAAGATTGTGGGGCAAACCTCATTTGATTCTTTCATCCCAATTAGGGTTATAGCAACTCCCGATTACACTATTCATTCGAGTCTAATACATATTTATGTATCATCATCATTACACCGACAACCATATCAATTACACTTAAAATTTCATATACCGCTTCTTCATTGAAAATTTTCTCACTAAACTCTTTAACATATTCCCAAAAGTCTTTTAATGCATTAGCCGCCTCTTGTAAATCTCCCGAAACCCTTCCTACAACATATTCTATCAAATCCTCACTCTCTACAATTTCATGAAGTAGAATTAAAAGGTCTCGATAAAATGAATCTTTAAAAGACTCTATGCCATCTACACATTTTTCACATATATCAACTGAAATCACTTGCTTATATCGTTGTAAATATGTTTTTAATGTACTGACTTTTGCAATAGTACTGCACCAATTTTCATTTGCCATACTATTCTTAAATATTGTATCCTTGAATTCTTCTTCAAGCTCACATGGAATCATAGGTTTGGAAATTAAAGATTTTTCAGTATCCAAAATTTTATATAAAGGGACTTCAAATCCTATCATATTAACTGCATTGAATAAAACAGGAATATATACTATGGGTTTTTCTTTCATTTCCATGTGCCATCTATTACTTGAAAATTCAATAGCTTCTTTATATATCTCTCTTAGTCTCAGAACAAATTGAGCATATGCTTCTTCTAGAGAATCCTCTTCTGTCATTTCGCATTTGGATAAAACATATATTTTTTCCTTTGTTTCATATACTGTACCATCAATGAAAGTTGCAATTTTTTCTTTAATATCATCCGGATACAATACTCCCTTTCGAAAAGTTTGTTTTGCATTGTATGCTATTGCTTGCCCCCTTGGAACACTATCCAATACAATTCGCCAGACATTAACCATAGTCAACAAATTTTCCGCCTCTTGCTGACAAAAATTCTTATCAAGTGTACTATATGGCAAAAAAAGTGCATTGTATTCTTGTTGTAACTTAGAAATATCTCTTGCAGCACAAAACAAATTATACATTGCTAATCGTGGATTTTTTATATCATCCATACTCTTTTTGTTTAATCTAACCAACAGCCATTCTGCAAACTGATTATAGAAATTATCAAGCGATGTATATACATTTCCAAAAACTTTTCTGAATTTCTTATATTTTTCTACTGAAAGCAATTGCTGCACAGGATAGTCATCATCCGCTATATGCTGAGCAGTTCCTTCCGAGTATAAACAATAGGGATCCATTATTGTTTTGGGTAACATATTTTCATAAAAGATATGCTCACGAAAAATCATCATCTGCGATTCAACATGAGTCCATCGATCCTTTGTATAACGTCCCTTCTTGTATATATCATCAACTAATTTCATTGTATTTATAAGCAATGTATTTACACTACTTCGTACCAAATCTATTTCTTTCACATATTCCATCCACGAAGCTGGTCTTAGTCCATATTCTATCCTGATTTTTACCCATCCATTTACTTCTGAAGTCCATCGACTGTGCCTGTTACTTTTATGCATATGTAATTTATAATCCATAGCTTGTATCCCGACATCTGCAAGAAGATTAACTCCCAGCAACTCGATATCAATATATTCTTTATTCGGATATAGTTGCTGCAAAATATTCAGCATTTTTATTCTCCAATATTGATTTATGTTCTTTTCATCTTTCGGTGTAGCCTTCTCATTTAATATTGGAGGTACAAATTTACAACGCACTTCCTCATCCGTCTCAACATAAGAAACTATTTGATGCTCTCTTATTAAGCGTTGTACGAATTGCTCTATAGCAATATTACAAACTTCCAATAATGTTGATTGTTCATTCAAGCCTCTTATTGTATCAGCGCATGCCTGTATATCACCAAAGCATATAATGTTAGATATATCCTCTTTATTCATCTGTAACTCAACACTATAATTACGTTTTGCCATCCAAAATAACGAATACCCAAACATTGTTTTTTCATCATCTGACTTAGGCATAACTATTGGATGTTTACTTCCTCTAAAAAAGCAATCCAGCAATTTGTATTCAAGAGATAACGAGGATAATGTTTCTCTTACTTCATGAATTGTAGCTATAATGCTTTCTTTGTTCCCAGGCATATGCTCTAGCATTCTTTCTGCAATTATTTCATTTGATCTATCTATTCCTGTAGGATCCAATGGTATAAAACACAACCACCCCTTTCCTTTTTCTTCATTAAGTTTCCGAAAACAATGAATATTACTTTCAACATATTGTTTTACTTCTAGCCACAAAATTGCTTTAATTACTTTTCCAAATACAATCCAATCTTTATAGTCATTTTTTGCAATCATTTGAATGTCATCCAATGAATACTCGTAATTTGTAAAATATTCCATTAAGATAATGCTCACATATTTTGATTCAACACAATTAAGAGCTTTCATAAGCGCTTCCTTTATGTTTATAACAGTCTTTGTCCGTAAAACATTGTAGATTATGTTTGCTCGTACTGGATGTAAAGCCTCCAATCTATTTCCATCAGTAGTAATTCTAAGTAAATACTCATCTGAAAACCTTTTAACTGCGGCATTCATACTATCGCACTTCAAAACACCCTTGACAGCATTAAAGTCTACCGAACACCCCAAGCTACCTGTAAAACATACTAGATGCAAAAGTTCTAACCATGAATCCGAAATTCTTTCCAACATCATTGCATCTATTTGCTGTTCAATACGTTGAGTTAATGTCTGGTTGTTTGTAAGCAAATATACAAATTCAATCAATGGACCCTTTCCGCCATACACATTCCACGCATCTTCAAAAGTTCTAAATGTTGCATGTGGTTGATTCTCTGTGTAAAAATCATATATCCAATGCGCTTCACCTTCTGTTAATTCTAATTCGATCACATTATACTGAACTGCTTTTCCGTTAAACGATGTAATATTATAATCTTCATCTCGAATCGAAATCAAAATAGGAATTTTAATTCCCCTCATTTGTAATTCTTGAAGTAAATATGCCCATCTGTTTTCCCCCGGTTGAACATCTATATAAATAATAAAATCATCCAAGTACTTTGAAAGTGCTATTAATGCTGAAGCAAGATTTTGAGCTTGTCCCTCAGATATAATGGAACGAATACAAAACACAAATTCTTCCGGATACATCTCTAATAGATATCTATAACATAATGCTGATTTTCCTTGTCCCGAAACACCTTTAACAATAGTTGCTTCATAGTTAAGCACCGAATTTTTAATCTCTTCGATCCACGTAGTTCTTAAAAAATCAAGATTAGACCTGATATGCATAGGATGCACTGAAACACCTTGCAAAAACTCATCTTTTAATTCGATATAATCCTTGTCCATTGTTAACTCACTTAAACGAATTAAAGACTTATCATACTCTTTAAAATAACCATCAATACCTGCTATGCTTGTACCTATTTTATGTATTTCTTCTTCCCAACTCTTTAAACAAGTATATCCTTTTTCCTTTGAAAGTTTGGAAATATATTGAACTAGCAACGACTGTGCCAGATAAGGAGCCGCCATAATAGGCATATAACTCTTTATCTGCTGATGAATTCCATCAGTTAATTGTTTTTCTTCTACTTTTTCAAATTTTAATGAATTTAATAACCATTCTGCTTCGTCATCTAATAAACCATGATTATCAACAAGTTTTTCTCTTATGTTCTCCTTTGTTTTTTCGACACCCTTTTCTAAGTCCTGTAATTCAACTCCTAAGTCTCCAAAATATACAACTTTTATAGTTTTGAAATTGGAATATTTAGAATGCAGACTACACATTCGCTTGAAAAAACCTTCACCGCCTTTTGATGTTTTTGTTGAAGATAAATGAGAAATTGTAAGAGCAGCTGTAATATTTTTTACTTGAACAGCTTCTATAACTTCCCCGTTATACTTAACTACTAAATCTTCAATATCTTCCGGATAATACTCGTAACCTTGAATATCTGTAACAAGTCTATATGCTATATAGAGCGTCTGTGACGAAAATCCTTTCCATGCTGCCTGAGCTCCTATATCAGATTTTATAAAAACATCTTTATCCATTCACAATCACCTTTCCTTACATTTAATCCATTTTATACATCTGCAATCACCTATCCCACTCTTGAAACCTATGACACTCAAGAATCTGATTTGGCGGAATCTCAACACCATTTTTACACAAAATTTCCTTTGTATCCGGTCCTATACAGATACACATATACGCATCATACAAATAACTCTTTACCATCTCTGATTCTGTATCAGAATTCCAACCATTATAAATAGTATCACTTACAGGAACCTTAAAAACTATGGCATATGATTCTTTAGATGCTTTCCACTCATCTGATAATCTTGTACCAAGCAGTGTATCGACATCACTTAATATCTCTGGTCTACAATGAACCCATCCACCATATACATCTTTTTCACTTATTGATAAAAAACCACATACCGTAAAATCATAGTAGAATTTTCTCCCTACAGACCATGCAGCATGTGCTTCAATGTCACAATGCGGTGGACATTTCCCATAAGATATGTCATAAACTCTTTTTTTGTATGTTAAGCGACAGGCTTCAATATCTATATTTATTTCATAATTTTCCAAAAATTGTCTCAATTCACTATTTGCAAATTCATATGCCTTTACCAAGTCAACAATTCCATGTTGACGTATCTGCCTACATTTTTCACTACTTGTGGTAATATGGGTTACAACCATCTCTAAATCATTTAAATCTGGATAATGACCTCCATGTTTAGTAATAATATTTCTCACATCATCATCAGCATATGTATAATCTATTCTGCCATAATTCTTATATTGTTCTGCCAACCAAATTGTCCTATTTACACCTGTTAATGTTTCAAGTGTGGTAGCTGCCTTCTCACTTGTTCTAATGTCGTACAGCATCTTCTACCTCCCAGAAAATTTATGTTCACTGTTAATATCAATTTTATCATAGATTTTTTCTATCATATACAAAAAATCTCAACATATTATTGCTATAAAACAAAAAACACCCCACTAACCATCACAGTTAGCAGGGTATTCATAGAACGCATAATCTCCAATTTACACCATAGTAAACTGAGTGACTTTCCACAATTTATACTTTTTTCTTTTTTGGTTTTCTCTCCGGTAACTCCTGATACATCTCTTCCACCATTGCCTGCAACGAAACTCTATCATCCAAAATGGTTACTGGTAACATAGGTTTTGCACCTTCATATGGTGGTTCCGGCTCACTGTCCGGCATATATTTCTTACTTGCCTCTGTAATCTTTACAAGAAAACCCTTACCGTAAATCCCGCCAAATATCCGTTCTTTATAATAAAAAATGTATCCACCCATCATAGGAATGTTTCGTATATCTCCCAAATCAGATAGTTGGTCCATTATGTAATCTGCAAGTTCTTTATTCTTTGACATAAATACCTATTCCTTTTTCAACGCTTGTACTCTCATTGCTACATTTTCATTAAATTCTTCATCTGAAAACTTTGGGTCTCTGGTATTAAACCATATCTTACACGGAACATCTCCACATTCTCCACAGTTTTGCATACATTTACTGTTTCTAACACAGTCATAAATCGGACAAGCTTTTCCTTCCGGTGCATGAAACACTTTTCCCGCACACGAATTACAACCATTACACATTTTTCCAAAGCAATAACACGCACTACAATCCGTACCGCAGACACTTATTAACTCTTTTTGATGCTCTTCATACCAACCCCTGACTACCTCTATCGGATGTTGAACTAATTTCACTGTTTCCTCTATGGTTTTCCCTACTTTAAACTGCTTACAGGCAACAGAATACATACTCTCTGAAACCTCAATCAAATGTCCATCCGGATCAAAGATGTGAATTCCTCTCTGGAGCCAAGAAAATGTTCTCGGTTCATGAAGCCTTTCCACCTGTGGATAAGAATCCAACAACTGCAAAAACGCATCAAAATCTTCTGTTTCAAAATACAACTCCATGGTATTGGAACGAAATTTCATTGTAGCTGCATCAAAACCGGCTATATGCTCCAATCCCTGCTGCAATGCCAATCCACAAGTCAAAGTCTTATTTTTACCTAAATCCACAAGTACATCCTGATGAAATAAATCCTTATAAAACTGCAAGGATTTTTCCATATCTCGCACTGCTATTACGGTGGTACAGTATTTCATAGTTCTTCATCCTCTCCTGCCTGTCAGAATTTGAAACTATTATACTAAATTTATACGAAAACATCTTGTATATTTCCGACATCCTTGAAAGCAGTGATTCTTGCCTTATGTATATCCATAGAATGATATCTCTTGAATTCCCGTAATAAATGAGATTGGTCTGTATATCCAAATTTGTGAACCATACTTAATACGTCAAAATCCGGCTCACACAAAATATCTCTCCACAAGAATTGATACCTTATCAGGTTACTTAACTTTTTAGGCGTAATGCCAACATACTCATGAAACAATCGCTCCAATTGCCTAGTGCTCACAAAGGATTCTTTTGCTAATTTTGCTATATCCAAAGAACCTTTCTGTATCAAAATATTCTGTATCGTATCATTAATAACTGCATTTTCTCTCACATTTGGTAATTTTTTAAGTAATACTTGTTCTGTAAAAGAAGCTTTTTCCTGTAAAGTTCTCAGTTTTAACAATTTAGGACGAATAATCTTATCCAGCCATTCAAACCTTGAACCCACATCAAAGTATCCATTCATGGTAGATTGCAAAGAATCATCGGCAAATGCATATGCACTCCACGCATAAAAACGAATAGCAAATGTTGATACCATGTGCCCCATGGTTCCGCTACTATGTGTGTGAAAACTGCAATCATTTACCCCGCAGAATCCACCAGTCACAGTATGATTTGTGTAATCTATGTGGTATATAATATCCACACAAGTATCCGGAATTACTAATTCTGGTGTATCATCATTTTCAATTTGTATAAGAGGATTTTCCGTTCCCCAATAGCATCTGATGTAGGATTGTAATTCTTTACACGGAAACAACTCAGTATAAAAGCTATTTCTTTTGAATGGAGTTGCTGTCAATGGATAATACATTATTCTATTGTTCATATTCTACAACTCCTTTCGCATAAATTACTGTTTTCTTTTAATCGGATGTCTGATAACCGTTTCCCATTTCTCCGGCACAACCTTTCTTGCATCAGACATATATATTTCATGATGTAAACGCTTTTCATTTATATCATTTTCATATCCATTCTCTTCTAAAAACGCATCCATAGTTGCTACCGACTCTGGTTCATTATCAAATGATCCTATATGCCTAATTTGAACACATAGTCCTTCTTCAATAGTCAGAAATTCTGCTTCGCTGCAATCAAGATTTTTCTTTCTTGTTGCTTTTTCTATCGCCCACTCAAAATCCTTCTTTGTTATAAAGTCAGGTAATCGAATCACAGAAATCCAGTTAAAAGAATCCTTATTCCCATAGTCTGCGCCTCTTACATTGTCTTGCCACCAGAAACCTTCTAAGGGTGGGACTACATATTCAAAAAATCCTTCTATCTCATAATTTGTTTTATAACTCATTTTTAATGTATATGCAATCGCATACAACACTCCTATTGCCTGCTGGTATTCGCCATCCCGAGTGTTCGGATTACCTTTCCCTCTGACAGCAATATAATTAGCCGTCGGAACATTGACTATTTCAGGTTTATTCTTAGGCATATAAAATTCTTTATATTCTTTCTTGAAATCAAAAGCCATTCCCTACACCTCCCGAACATAATAGGAATTGTACTTCGTTCCATCATATCCTATTAAAGCTTCCTCCGATAGACAAAATCCCATATATTCTAAAGCCTGTATACGCTCTTGGGCAATTGAAACTGCCTTAGTGGCAATCATTTCACAAGCAAACATATCTCTCGTTTTAGGAATAATAATCCCAAGAATATTTTCTATCGCATCTTGTTTTTCATAATCACTTCTTAAATCCGTATTGTGTTATGCGTGGAACTGCACTTGCAGAAGGAATTGGAGAGAAGCTGACCAGACTTCCGGGACTGCCGAAATGCTATGTGTTGGTTGGTAAACCGGGAATCAATGTTTCCACAAAACTTGCCTATGAAAATCTTCATCTGGATCAGATTCAGTCGCACCCGGATATTGATGGAATGATCAGTGACATTGAGAATCAGGATCTTCACAGTCTTACTGCGAAAATGCAAAATGTTTTTGAACCGGGAATCATCAGTCAGTATCCGGTTATTCAGGAGATTAAAGATCTTATGGAAGCGAACGGTGCGCTTAAGGCAATGATGAGCGGAAGCGGACCGACCGTCTTTGGAATATTTGATGACCGCAGTAAACTTCGGGAAGCTACGGAAGCGCTTCGCAACAGTCATCTGGCGAAAACTGTATTTGCAACACAGATATACAATAAAAAGTAAGAAAGGGGAAGTACTTATGATAAATGATTTTTCTGTAGACATGAATGAATATCTGCCATTACGCGATGTTGTATTTAATACACTCCGTAAAGCAATTTTAAAAGGTGAACTGAAGCCAGGAGAACGACTGATGGAAATTGCACTTGCAGAACGTCTTGTAAGGGAAGCTATGCGAAAACTGGAACTGGAAGGTCTGGTTGTGATGATTCCCCGAAGAGGTGCACAGGTTGCCAATATCACAGAAAAAGATCTGAATGATGTTCTGGAAGTTCGAATTGCTCTGGAAAATCTTTCTATTGAAAATGCATGTGCACGTATGACAGAGGAACAGCTGGCGGAATTGTGGAAAGCGGCCAAAGACTTCGAAGCAACTATGGCAGAGGGTAATCTGGTCAAGCTTGCAGAGGCCGATGTGGCATTTCACGAAGTGATTTATAAATCTTCTGATAACAGAAGACTGAATCAGGTATTGAATAATCTTCGGGAACAGATTTATCGTTACCGTGTGGAGTATCTGAAGGATGAAGAGACAAGAAATCTTCTCGTCAAAGAACATGAAGAAATTTACGAAGCAATCCGTAATCGTGATGTAAAACAGGCACAGGAGATTTCCTATCAGCATATTGAGAATCAGCGGGAGGCAATCATACGGTCTATCCGTGAAGAGACACAGAACCGACAGGTTCATAAATAAAACGGTCAGCAGTGTCTGCACACATAAAATCTTATAATCTGGTTATTCTAAAAGAGATGCAAAAAGTGTATCTCTTTTTTTATTCTCAATTTTATTATAGCAGGTATCTGTCTTCAGGAGGAAATGATGAGAGAAGCAGTAGAAGGACCAGTAGAAGG
>OGXE01001685.1_pt1 | contig 18338 bp, 18 predicted proteins | sample 1576181 | NCBI WGS metagenome assembly OGXE01 (sample SAMEA3541478, study PRJEB24748) | human gut metagenome | biome: human gut; feature: human-associated habitat; material: faeces | place: China | collected 2012 | reverse complement strand
CGAGGTAGTAGAAGCCGAAACCCATACCCGAATACTCGGTGTGATAGCCGGCTGTGAGCTCCGACCGTTCTTCAGCGTCTCCTGATCGTAATCCTCGGCGATCGCAGATGCGTTCCAGTAAGCATAATCGCCCTCGAACCAGCTCTGCAGGTCATCGAGATCCTCCGCATAGCGGAACTCCAGGTGATAGGTGGTCGCCATCGTGTCCGGAGAGAAGGCAAAGTAGGTGAATTCGCCGGAGTTTTCGTCCTCGCTCTGATAGAAAATGAAGCCGTTTTCATTTTCCTTGTCCAGCTTTCGATAAGTGTGGGAGAAAACTTTCTTGCCCTGCGTGTCCAGACCGGTGATCTTGTGGCCGTCCATCACGAACTTCGAAACCCCGCCCAGGAAATAGCAGTCGAAGGCCATGCTGTCCGGATCGGCCGCATATTTTTCGGCAGCGTCTGCGCCGTAGATCTTTGCCGTGCACATCCCGAACAGCTTGTCCGTGGCGGCGTCCGCATTGTCCTCGCCCACCAGCGGCACGGTGGCATCATGCCAGATGCTCCGGTAATCCGCCTTCGACAGCTCCGGGAACAGCTAAACATACGTCCCGCTGATGGTCGTCAGGTAGTCATCCGTGACCGTCTGCTGATTGGCCGCCGAGGGGGTGTTCGTGTCCGCTTTGGTCTGTCCGCAGCCGACGACCGACAGCAGGCAGATCACGCACATCAAAAATGCAGCAATTCTCTGTTTCATTGTATACCTCCTGTTATTAGTTAGTCTCGTCTAACCAACAGGAAGTCTACCATATTGTGCCGCCCCGGGCTACTCCGTTTTGGTTTCACTGCTCCGTTTTGACGCATATCTTCCCCGTGGTCACCATTTTCCTCGCAAAGTCGCGCCGTATGTCCGCAACGCTCGTGGGAGCTATCGGCGGCATTTTCACCCCCGGCTCGTTCCTCGCGCTTCACCTCTTCGGCTCGGCAACGGGACTGTGGGGCGTTTGGAACTTCTCGTATTTTGAGCTGATGAAGGGCGTTACCTATCAGGGCAATTTCTATCAGGGCGTTGACTGGATAAGCTGGGTGCTGCTGCTGCATATGCTGCCGTGCTGCATCCCCTGCGCGGTCATCGGCTTTAAGCACTGGGCACGCCTTAAAAAGGAAGCCAAGCGTGGATAAGCAGAGCGTTGTGCTCGGCTGCGGCTGCGAGGTGTTCGGAGACAAGGCGCAGGAGCTCAAGCAGCGCTTCAAGCTGCTTCGTCTGCTCATTGCCTCGACCGCGCTGAGTATGCCGCTGCTTTGGAACCTGCCGCCGATGGTGCAGCTCGTGTTTGCTACGGCGCTGCAGCTTTACCCGGGGATGTATTTTGTGCGCAATGCCCTGCGGGGGCTGAGAAGCCTGACGATGGGCATGGATCTGCTCGTGGCGCTGTCCACGACGGCAATTTATGCTTACAGTACGGTCGTCGTGTTCACTGTGACGGAGGATATAAAGCTCTATTATCTGTGCGACGGCGTTCTCATTTCGCTTTTGCTGTTCGGGCGCTATCTCGAATCGGTCGCGATCTATCAGAGCGGTGAGGCTGTGCGCAGCTTAATGCGCTTGCAGCCCAAGACGGCGATCGTCCTGCGCGACGGTACGGAGCGGGAGATAGACGCGCAGGAGATCGTTTCCGGCGACACCGTCGTGCTGCGCCCGGGCGAGCGCGTACCCGCCGACGGCGTGATAATTGAGGGCGGCTGCCTTGTGGACGAATCGCTTCTGACCGGCGAAAGCGAGCCCGTTTCAAAGTGCGCGGGAGACCGCGTGACGGGCGGAACACTCAACCGCGAGGGCAGGGCGGTATATACCGCAACCGCCGTAGGTGAAAGCTCGACCCTTCGGCAGATGGCCGATTTCGTGCGCCGCGCACAGAGCGAGAAGGCTCCGGTGCAGCGCTTTGCTGATAAAATAGCTTCCGTGTTCGTTCCGTCCGTCATCGGTCTGGCGGCGTTGGTGTTCGTGCTGTGGTTTTTCGTGTTCGCGCCCCATGACTGGGGCAAGGCGGTCTCGACCGTGTGCGGCGTGCTCGTGATCGCCTGTCCCTGTGCGCTAGGGCTTGCTACTCCCGCGGCGCTCATGACCGCGTCCGGACGCGGCGCGGAGCTGGGCATTTTGTTCAAGGGCGCCTCGGCGATAGAAAAGGCGTGGGGCGTGGATACGGTCGTGTTTGACAAGACCGGCACCCTCACTCAGGGGCGCGATGTATGCCGCGTGGCTGTGCGCCATGTCGAGCGGGAGCGCAGGCTCGGGCGCTGCGGTGATGCTGGCGTTTGCTCTCGGAACGGTGCCGCTGCTGCTGGCATTCGCAATGCTCGGAGCACTGATGCCGCGGGCGTGGACGAAGTATCTGCGCAAGCTCGGCGCGGTGCTCGTAACGGCGATGGGACTGAAAATGCTCCTCGGCGGGCTGCTGCTTTTGAGGTGATATAATAAAAACCGGAGTGCGGAATCTTGTCTGCACTCCGGTTTTTACGTTTGTTTTATTTCGCCGCGACGCCGTCGATATATGGCTTGCCGCGCTGCGCCTCGCGGCGGATATCCGGATGCTCAACGTCTCCCGAGACGAAGGCGATGTCGCAGCTTTGGCACCGTTAGTTTTGCTCTCGGTTTCGGGTGGCTAACAGCCCCAAGACGGCTCCGAAAGCGGCGGTCAAAGTCAAAATGAGCAGCACGCTCTGCACGGAAAGCCGATCCAGCATTATGCCGCCGGCAAGGGTTGCCGCTATGGTGCCCAAAGAAGCCGCCGCGGCAGTCATGGTTTGCCCTTTGGCCGAATCCGCAGCCGGCACGGTGCGTTCGACATAGTCCACTATCGCAGGGGTATACAGGCCAAACGAAAGACCGTGGAAAAGGTATGCCGCAAACAGCGCGGGCACACTGCCTGCCAAGCTGATAGCCAATAGCTTGATCGGAAAGAACAGCAGGCTCAGCCTTAGACAGCGCTTGCGCATTTTTGTGCTTACCCGACTGTAAGCCAGCATGGCGGGAAACTCAATGACGGCCGAGAAGAAGCTGAGTCGTCCGAGATCTGCATAATTACCTCGCAGATTTTGCACCACGTTGATCAAGAAATTGTTTACCGTGTTATTTGCCGCAAAAATGACCGCAATACCTAACAGCAAAAGACAAAAGCGCGGCATGGCGCGCATGAAGGAGAGCAGGGAAGCCTTGCCCTCTTCCTTTTTTTCACCCAAGTCAACATGGGCGCAGACCCGATGCAGGGACAGGAGAACGGGCAGCTGTATTACCGCAGTGCAGACAATGGCAATAGGAATAATTGACGTTGAGAGCATCTGCACCAGCGCACCCATCGCCAATGCCGTCAGTGCGAAAGCCAAAGAGCCGACGCCTCTGGAAAGACCGAAGCTAAGGTCTGAATCAGCCTTTTGTATCAGCCCGGCAATCTTAATATATAACGGGTTTAACGACAGGCTGCACGCAAAACAAATGATCAGGATGAGTCCCGTAAACAGATCTCTGCCGGAGTGAAGCACAAGGGAACAGGCTGCGGCAATCAGTAAGCCGAGTGCTGCCGTTGCTGCTGAAAACAGACGCAAGCGTCCGCGGTCTATTTCTGCACCGAGAAGGATAGAGCCCGAAAAACCCAGCAGATTTCCAAGCGCCGCGACCAATCCGACCTGCGCGTTGGAAAAGCCCAGCGCCCGCATAAAACTGACGGCAAAGCAGAACAGGGAGGCTGCACTGCACCAGTAGAGTGCTTGCAGCAGAGTGTATTTTCTTCTGTTCACGGCACATCTCCCTTTAAAATGCAGGAACGGATCTTGTCACGAGTCATATCCGGACATAAGCTCCGTTTCTGTTTTGCCTGACTCGGTCAGAGCTTCAGCTCCAACTCTGCCTCCGGCTCTCTGGACCTGATGAGCCGGCTGTTTAACTGCCGGAGCGCACTGGCCAAGGCAGATATCTGTTCGTCGCTGAAAGACTCCAGCTCGTCGAAAAATGCCTCGAAAGTGTTCCAATTCAAGCTGGCGGAGTAATTTCGGTATACTTCCAGCCCCTTCTCCGAGGGCCTCAGCAGAATGTTCTTTCGGTTGCGTGTGGTCTGATACTTGTTCACCAGCCCATACGCACACAGCGCCTTAACGATTTTTGAGAAGGTGCTTTGAGCAATGCCCAGCCGCTCGGATATCATGTTCATATTCATATAAGCATCGTCATCCGAGTGCTCCAGAATATATTCAAACACCTGCCACTCCTGAGAGTTAAGGCAAATATCATCTGCCACGGAAAAACGTGTTGCAGACAATCTTTGTGTAATATTCGAGTGGCGAACGAGCTCTGCCACCAGCGGCCGATAACGGCCCATCCATCCGGTTTCCATTAGCATCTTCCTTTTCTCGGCCTAAATAAACTGTGTCCGAACCTATGCTTATTATGCCATTTTTTCGTTGTTTGTCAAGTTCCACAAAACAGCTATCCATATTTTGTGCAGTAAAAATACTTGACGGCCGTGCCGTCGACGATATATTATATGTGTAGCAAATACATTCTATAGAATATTTTAGTGCTGCAACAATTTATTTAGGAGGAACAAGAGATGAAACGAAGAAGTATCATTCTGGCGATCGCGCTGGTGATTATTCTGCTTGGCGGAATTCTTTCAGTGGCGGTCGACAATGACTTCGGAAGAATGCACACCCAAAGACTATACCTTGTAAACGACAACGGCTACACGGTTACGGCCAATTTGTTTATTCCGAATGCAGCGACGGCTGAGGCACCGGCTCCGGCATTTATCGTTGTGCCCGGCGGTGACTGCCCGTCTGACATCGGAAGCCCGTGGGCAACGGAGCTGGCTCGCCGCGGCTTTGTGGTGGCCCTGGTAGACTATTCCGGATGCGGCGATACCGAGGCAGACCCGAGCTCTCAGTATTGGACCAATCCCGACGGCGCGATGGAGCTGGACACCGTATATGATTTCGTGGAGTCCTTGGATTTCGTTGACTCTGACAACATAGGCGTCGGCGGTCACTCGATGGGCTCCCTCTACAGCTACCGCCTTTCGTTAGTGCGCCCGGTGAGCATGGTCGTGTCGGATGTTCGCTTCAACGATGCCCCCGCTGAGTATGATTTCAATTTCGTCCAGATATCCGCCACGCACGACGAAGGTCTTCTGGCCCGACTCAGCACATTCGACGAAATGTATACCGATCCTTTCCTCTGCGGCATATTCGGAACGGAGCAGATCGTTCCCAACCAGCTTTATGGCTCGTGGGAAAACCGTACCGGACGCATCTTCATTCCCCTGAACCAAACTCATCAGGATGATATGATTTCCGGTCAGTTCCTGAAGGCTCTGACGGAATCGGTTTCCACCGCCATGGGTGCACCGAATCCTCTGCCCGGCGATGACCTGGTCTATGGCTGGAAGGTCGTTGCCCATATTTTGATGATTATCGGCCTTGTGGGCGCTCTCTTTGCACTGGGCGGTCTGCTGGTAGACTCTCGCCTTTTTGAGAGCCTGAAGCTCAAGGCTCCCGAACACTCCGGCGGACTGAAGGCCGGCACCAAGGGCTTTTGGATCGCGGCCGTCATTCTCACGCTGATTCCCGTTGCACTCTTTTTCCCGGGGACGGCAGTGGGCAACGCAATGGCCTCCAATGCCCTATTCCAACTGGGCACTACCCCCAACGGATATGTGGTATGGATGCTGTTCTCGGCTTGTGCGCTGCTTGTATATCTGCTGGTCTATCACTTTGCCGTGGGCAAAAAGCTTGGCGCTACCGCGAAGTCCTACGGCCTTGCTACCTCGGACGGAGAGGGGTTCCGCTTCGGCCATATCCTGAAATCCGCCATCCTGGCTTTGGCGCTGTTCCTCTTTGCTTATGGGGTGCTCCTCATGATTTTCCGCCACGCCAACACGGATATCCATGTCTGGACCAACAGCCTGCGTCCCTTCAACGCGGCGCGTTCTCAGACCATGCCTTGGTACTTCCTGGCGATTCTGCCCTACTTCGCGCTGTTCCAGCTCTGCGGCAGTGTTTTGGACTTCGGGGATGATCGCAAGGGCAAGGTGAAGAGCATCGTTCTGGGCACTTTGATCTGCCTGGCGGGCATGATCCTTTTGCTGGCCTTCCATGAGATAACGCTCCGAACCAATCGGCCTTTCTATACCGGCCACTTTGCGCACTTCTACTTAGACCTGCTCACCAACCTGCTGCCGCAGTTCGCCATCGCATCCGCATTGGCATCTTATCTGCGCAAAAAGACGAACAGCGTTTATGTCGGTGTGTTCCTCGGAACTGCCATGCTGGCCTTCGGAATGGTGAGCACAAACAGCCTTGCCATGATCATCTCCTGACGAATATGGTGAAAAGAATTCGTTTTGGGATTATGGATTTATAATTAATTGATTTGAGGACCGAGAGCAACTGCTCTCGGTCCTCTTTGACGGAGTGAGCCTTGTTGCGGTCCTTCAAGGAAGACCGCCGGACGGACGAGGAAATACCGGATTTTATGAAATCGTTCGGCTGGGCGAGGCGGACAAAAAATCAATAGCAGACCGCGGGTACACCGTTGTGGACTTAAATGACGCCACAGCGGAGCCCGCGGTTTTTGCGTTTATTTTATTTTGCCGCGACGCCGTCGAATATATGGCTTGCCGCGCTGCGCCTCGCGGATGAGCTCCTTCATGGGCTTTGTCAGATACGTGTCCTTGCGGCATATGAGCGACCACTCCATGCGGGTGTACGGCTCGGGCAGCTCGTAGGAATAGACGGGGAAACGCGTTTTGTAAAAGCTGATGCAGCTTTTCGGGAAGCAGGCGACGCCCATTCCCGCAACAACGTTTGAAAAAATCGTGCTGAGACTCGACGATTCGAGCACCTGCTTGGACTTCACTCCTATATGCTCGGCAAAGCGGTCGTACAGGATGCGGCACACGCAGCCGGTCGGAAACGACAGAATTTGATTTTGCAGGAGCTTTTTGAAATCGACGGTCTCGCCGCAGTCCTTATTCGTGACGATGACGACGTGGTCCTCGCCGATGACCCATTTGCGGATATCCGGATGCTCGACGTCTCCCGATATGAAGGCGAGGTCGCAGCTGTGACCCAGCACCCTTTCCACCAGCCCGTTGGGACCGAAGGTGGGACCGTTTTCAATCTGAACCGAGACCTTGGGGTGCTTGTCGCTGTAGCCTGTGAGTATTTCGGGGAGGATGGAGACCGCGATAGACTCAAGCGTTCCGATGTTTATGCAGCAGCCCGAGGCGTGGTTTTCCATCGCCTTGGTCATCTCGCCCGACATATGCAGCATTTTGACGGCATGGCAAAGCGCCTCTCACGCGCGATAGTGCCGCAAGAGTTGCTAATTATTTTAAGGATATAAATGCTGCATGGCTAATGGGCGAAAGTAAGTTTAAAACAAAATTTGAGCAAGCGTGTTATGATGAATGCCCGACACATGAAGAATGTGCCTGGACGTAAGACTGACATGAAGGATGCCCAGTGGATCGCCACATTGCTTAGGGCGGGATTGCTCAAAGGCAGCTTTATCCCGGATAAAGCATTCCGAGAGCTGCGGCATCTGACCCGGTATCGCAAGAGCGTTGTCCATGACATTACGGCACAAAAGAACCGGATCGATAAATTCCTGCAAAGTTCCGGATTCCGCTTCACTGCATTCCTTTCGGATACCTTTGGTGCTTCCGGAAGAAACATCGTTCGGCATCTTATTGAGCACGGCAGCATTGACCGGGAAGCGTTGGATAAGTGTCTGAAGACCAAAACCAGAAACCGAATTGACGAGATACTTGTTGCACTGAATGGATCACTTTCCGAGCATCAGCGCAGATTCCTGAATATGGTGTTTCGGCATCTGGAAGATTTGGAAGCACATAAGCATACTGTTGAGGACGAAATCACCGAGGAAGTTCTGAAACATACTGATGCACTGAATCTCCTTTGCTCCATTCCCGGAATTGATGTCACTGCAGCAGCTGCTATCATTGCGGAAATCGGTACTGATATGAGTTCATTCCCGGATTCCCAACACATTTGCTCCTGGGTGGGACTGAGTCCAGGCAACAACGAGAGTGCTGGTAAACGAAAGAGCGTCCATATCAATAAAGGCAATCCTTATCTGAAGAACATGCTGTGCGAGGTCGCGTGGATCATGGCATCTCACCGCAAACTGTATCTTTCCGGCTGGTACTGGAAAGTGAAACAGCGGAAGGGAGCGAAGCGGGCAACGATTGCGTTGGCCCGGAAGATCCTTTCCATCATCTACACCATGCTGAAAACCGGAACTCCCTATAATGAGGAATGCTTTGAACAGCGCAGACTGCGATGCGAACGGAAACGTGCAAACCGCTTGGTGAATGAATTGCAGAAGCTGGGCTACGTAGTGGTAGCACCCGACTGATGCTTACTCCCATATTGCTCCGCCAGCGACAGGCAAGGCCTGCCGCTATTTGTGCTGTGAATCTTTCATCTATGAGGCGTTGAAAAACGCTTTGTCAAGGTTCACGCTACGACTTATTTTCGTAGCAAGGTGCAGTTGAGAGGGTTTATCCCCTCAAGGGGTAGAACACGAGAAAGGCAAAAATATAAGGGTCCGAGAAATTTTTCTAAAATTTTTTCATACAACCTTCATTTGCTTGTTCTATGGAATCAGCAGATACAAAAAAAGGCCCAACTACCATGACTGGCAACTGGGTCTTAAACTTTATGATATGGAATATATGGGAATAAACTTCGGCAAAGAGATTCAAACCGAAACAAAAGCACTAAAAGTTAAAAATTGATCTCTGCACAGGTTTCCCCAAACGAGGAAAGCAGGCAAATTTTCCCCTATTTTTTAACCCATTATGGGTCTAAAAACAAGTTTTCCCCTATGGTTAACCCATTAAAAAGGGGATAAAGAGCATCAAATTTCCTCAAACAGAAACAGAAGTATCAAAAATAAAAAGCCCCGAAAACGTAGTGTTTTCAGGGCTTTTGAGCATTTTGTAAGAGAAATTATCTCTTGCTGAACTGAGGTGCGCGACGAGCGGCTTTGAGGCCGTATTAAACATCTCTATGGTGCGTTTTTCCTTGATATTACGGGCTTTTTCGCATTTTCTGTTGTCGGTTGTCCTATTCCTTAACCATGGAAATCGGTGATTTTTCATCGAAATTCTCCTGGTTCAAAGCATCATTCACTACCTCGAAAAGTTCCTCTGGTTTATTATACTTGACCCTCGCGTAAATGTCCATAGTTGTCTTACTATTCTCATGCCCTGCCAGGTACTGAACTGTCTTAGGGTCAACGCCCGCATAGAGCAGATTCGTGATGTAGGTATGCCGCAACAAGTGCGGTGTTACATCGAAATTCAGGGTATAGCGAATCTTGGGATTGTTCCTCTGCGTTGTTCCTAATGTCGGCTTGACGGTATATTTGATGCTCTGTCCATTCACATATTTATAGTAAGTTCTCTCTTTCGCAGAGCGAACAACTACATACTGCCAAACTCTCGTAAACTGAGAATAGGAAAGCGGCTGTCCCTCACTGTCCGCAATCACATACTCCGATATGGAATTGGCTTTTGCTTCCCGCAGGCAGTCCACCAGGCACTTCGGAATGGGAATGTCCCTTTTAGCTGCTTTTGTCTTTAGAACGGTAGAAATCACCGGCCTGTTATGCTCCGCGCGCCATGCACGTCTCACGGAAATGTATGGTGTGGATTCATCCAGGAATACACAATCCCATTGCAATGCAAGAATTTCTTCCCGACGCAAGCCGGAATACAAACCAATCATAATAAAAAGATATGGCGGAAGCTCTTTCACCGTATCCAACAGAACCGCAACCTGTTGATCTGTTAAGGCATCTTTCTTTTTCGATGCTTTTCCGCCCTTTGCTGAAATTCCCACACATGGATTATCGGTTATCAGCTGACTGCGCTCTGCCGAATAAAACACACACTTAATCAGCATATTTACCGTATCATACAGTCCTTTCGATTTTTGAGACAGCGGAACAAGCGCCAGACGAATATCATCCGCAGTCACTTCCTCCATATACATATCTCCCAGAGAGCTAATGACATAATTCTTCATATTCTGTCTGTATCCTTTTATAGTAGCCGCAGACACCTTTGCTGATTGCATCAGCAGCCATTTCTCACAATACTCGGCAACTGTCGGATGCTTTCGGTGAAAGATGATCTCATCCACCTGTCTCCGGGCCTCCAACTGCTTTTCATATAATTCTTCACAGGTGGTCGCATATAAGCTGACCTGCTTTCCATCGGCATCTGTAATTCTGGTTCTGTAATACAGTGTTCCTTTTCTTGTAACCGTTCCGTACTCTGGAACGCTTTGTTTTTTCTTAGCCATACAAATCTTCCTTTCCTGATAATGAGTGTTCTTAAATTCACACCTTCTTTTTATCAGAAAGCACCCACTTAATCAAAGATACGGATTATGTAAAACAAAGAGCGAGACATCCTTGCCTCGCTCCAGCTTTGTTTCCTACTCTTTATAATTGTTATGCCTGTGCTGCATCCCACTGGGCAAATGCACCACCCATTGTTCTTACCAGCTCATCCGGTCTGTTGTATTTGACCTTTGCGTAAATATCCATCGTAATTTTACTACTCTCATGCCCCGCCAGGTATTGAACCGTTTTCGGGTCCACGGACGAATGAATCAGATTCGTAATGTATGTATGACGCAGCTGATGCGGTGTCACTTCAAAATCTAAGCTGTAAATCACTTTTCCGTTATGTGCTGCCTTTTCACCGAGGACCGGCGTAACCGTGTGCTTTTCACGCTTTCCATCCTCGTAGCGATAATAGAAACGCTCCTTGACTGTTCGGGTTACAATGTACTGCCAAAGCCGCTTGAACTGTGTGTAAGACAGCGGATCGCCCTCCCGGTTCGGCACCACATATTCTGACTGTGAATTAGCTTTTGTCTCTTTCAGACAGTCCGCCAGGCAAACCGGCAACGGAATATTTCGATGCGCGGCTTTCGTTTTCAGCTCATCCAGAATCACCGGTCTGTTATTTTCCGTGTGCCATGCCCTGCGTACCGTTAAATAAGGGCAATCCACATCCAGATATACAGAATCCCATTTTAGGGCAAGAATTTCTTCTCGCCGCAATCCTGCATACAGCCCTAACATGACAAATACATACGGCGGAAGTCCCTGAATGGCATCCAGCAGTCTGGCGGCCTGTTCATCCGTCAATGCAGCTTTGTCCTTCTGCGGAACGCCTCCACCTTTGGCCGTAAGGTAAATCGTTGGGTTGTTATCAATAATCTTACTTTCCTTTGCTGCACGGAAAATGGATTTATACAGGATAACCACTGACTTATATACCGAAGCGGACTTCTCGGAAACAGGAACAAGTGCAAGCTGAATGTCATCCAGTGTCACATCTGCCATCCGCATCTGTCCCAGTTCTTTTATAATGTGCCGTCTGACCTTTGAGGTATAATCTATCAGCGTGGTTGCCCTCACATGAACCGACTGCATCAAAAGCCATTTTTCACAGTAGTCTGCAACCGTCGGGGATTTCCGACAGAATGTATCGTTGTCGATCTGCTCTAATGCTCCCAACTCTTTATCATATAATTCTTCCGGTGTTCTCGCATAAAGGGCCACCAGTTTTCCATCTGCGTTCTGAACCCGGGTTCTATAATAATCTATGCCGTTAAGCGTAACTGTACCGTATTGTGGAATTGCTCTTTTTCTTTTTGCCAATTCCGCCACCTCCTAAGAATATACTCCAGCGCTGTATCTATGTTTTATCAGACCATTATGATTTCGACAAGGATACGGACCGGCTCACACTCCAGCTCTGCGAGGTTTACGATAAGTTGCGTTCTTTTCTGCTGGCTTTGCTCTGTGGGTGCATTTTGCGATATACTCCTGAAGGCCCGCTGAAGTAAAGTACACACAGCCATTCTGCACATATTGCACATAAGAAATAAGACCATTGTTACGGGCCGCGTCCAGCGTTGCAATGCTGATACCTAAAATTTCTGCTGCTTCTTTTCGTGTAATAAGTTTTTCCATAAAGCATATTTCCTCCAATCTGTCAAGTTTGTCATCGTGTTTGTTCAAAGCCACATGAATACGCTGGCAGCCGAAACTGCCAGCGCATGGTATCTGATTTTGAACAGGAAGCTGCAAACGCTTCCTATTTATATAACTCAGCTTTCATCACATTTGCCACGCCCCCTGACGATGGGAACACAACAGGTCTCCGCTGGCGCGGCTGTCATAACTCCGCAGCATCGTTCGTATCGTGTGCCGCAGGGTTCCCCCCAAGTCTTTGGCGGGCCGTGAGGAAGTATCTTTAAGCCCCCATGCAGTCATCGCGCCGAATCTGCCACAATCCGTTTTATGAAATCGTAGATCGCTCCGAAGCAGTTCTTTCATCACCTCCCTGACTGCTCCATCTTCGCGGCGTTCCACACTCGCTCGTACACGGGTTATGTACCTGTTATGCTGTCTATGAAATTGTCAAAGTGCTGATGAAGGGGAAAACTTGTCCTTCTTATAAGCACTGACAAAAAGAACAAAAAACAGGCGCTTCAAACGAAAATTTATCAAAAATATTTTGCCAGCTGCTTCAGACCACGCCGAATGCTGTCACGGACACGGCTTGGATCTACCCCCTCTGCTGCGGCTATCTCTCCTACTCTCATGCCCAGATAATACCTGGCATAGATCCGCTTGGCTTGTTTCTCCGGCAAAGCCATTACTGCGGCATAGATCTGCTCCCGCAGCTGCTTTTCCTCCAGAAACATTTCCGGCGTCTGGGGCTTCAGTAGGATCGCATTTTCAATGCCATTGTCACAGTCCAGAGAGTAATGCGCCTTATAACGATACATCCTCCGGTCATAGGCAGCTTCTGCACGCTCAGAGTCTCTGATCGTCTCCAGCACATCTTCTGTTACTTCTACAAAGTGATCGTTTTTGTAAACATCGGGATATAAGTCCCTAAGATTGACTTTCTTCATTATGTACCTCCATTTCGATTCACGGGCGATTGACGAGTGAATCGAAAGGAGGCGGGGATCGGCAGCGACATACTTCGGGAGCTTTCCCGAAAAATCGACAATAAAAAGCGCCAGCTCCCCGCAATGGGAAACTGGCGCAACAAAAATGACTATGATTCTTCTGTTTTAGTTGGAATGATAATACCGATAGGTAATCATATCTCCCCGGAGGAGGGGCAAGGCTTTTTTTAATTGGTGTAGCTCATGGGTGCTGTGAATAACGAAAATTGACATGGCGGTATCCTCCTATATACCGCCCTCCTGATTGCATAAGCATCGGTCCGAAAAGCAAAAAGAAACGGCGGCTCTGATTTTCTCAAAGCCGCCGCTACATAGGCGCGTGGAAATGTATCTGCTGTACGACGGCTTTTTTTCTTTTGCCTTCATACAGTAGAATTTCCAAATTTCTATGTGATTGCCTTTTGTATATTTATGCCACTCGGTGCTTACAATAAGAGCGTATTGCTAAAAATCCAAATACTGGAATCTCTAATGCTGCGGAAATCAAAATAATATATGGCGTCCAAAAACTCATATCTCCGATATACAAAAAGTTAAAGCCATAAAGTTGATAGAGAAAATTGTTTTGCAGGCCAATACCGGCAGAGGGCAAAATTGTAGAAACCCAAACAGAACTACCCAGTGCAGTATAAACAATAGTCGGTAAAAGCATAACAGCAAGTGAAATCAACAGGGCGCTCAATGAATCCTTGCATTTTGCAGATAAGAACAGCGTACAGCTAATACTTGCCAACAACGATAAAAGACCGGATAATACTAAAATGACTTGAAGCTGTCCCAAATTGATATTGGGAAGATTTATGATTGAAAACAGTATCTGGAAAGATGTTTTCAAACACTCTGTTCCAAAGGCAAGGTTGATGATAGATAAATGGATTACCATTCCCACGATAAATACGATTGTAAAAATAGTACCTGCGGCAAGTATTCTAATCACGCTGAATTTTACACGCCCATTTTTGGTACAGCGCATAATGCTGTCACTTCCGGTCTGATATTCATTGGCAAATGTCGGCGCCACCATTGCAATACACAAAATGGTAAGTATAAAAATATACAATTCAATATAATCAAACGCATCTCGGCTCAAACCAGAATAAAGCTGGTAAGGCTTATCAACCTCGGAATACTTTTCGGTTGCAAATTTTATAGCTGATGGATGTTCTTTCTGTTCGAGATTCATTATATCATTCAAGTGAGATACACATTGCCCGTAGAGATTTTGTTCTACCATATCTGGATTAATCTCCATTAGATCAGCGCCTATGCCCGTTTGGGGGTCAGCAAAGGCTTCCGGCAAGCGATCAAGAAGTGGTCGAATAGCCATTACATTTTCTGTGTAAATGTCCAATGGTATGTCATCTACTGTGCCATATTGCTGAACATATTTCTGGTATATTCGTAAAGCATCTGCAACTTTCTGTGGTGTAACTTCTCCATAGGTATCTTTTCGCTATTCCCGCTTAAATTGAATTGCTTCCATTCCGTTCAGTTCTACCACAGAACCATTTTCACCGGGACGATTGATAGATTCAAAACTAATCGGGAGATATGCCATGATTACCGCCAGAAGCAATGCAGCGGCAAGTAAAATGATGGTGCGTCTGGATTTCATAATTCTTCTTATTTCCAAACAAAATAAGCGCATATCAATTTCCCTCCTTTTCATGTTTAGCTTGCGGGAACAACCAAAGATATAAGTCCTCAAGGCGTGGCGATATTGGAGCAGAGCCTTCGATTTCGGATTTTTCAGACAGGTACCGAATGGATACTTGATTGTTATCTTCTCCACGCTGGTTGATGATCGGTAAGCGCATCTCATACTGCCCCAAATCTCTGGCCGGTATAATACAAGACCAGACTTTTCCCTCAATTTGCTTCACAAGCTCGTCTGTTGTCCCTACACCAATAATCTTTCCGTCTTTCATAATCGCATTTTGTGTTGCAATATACTCAATGTCAGAAACAATGTGGGTGGAAATGAGTACAATGCGGTCATGGGAAAATTCCGAAATAAAATTGCGAAAGCGTACTCGCTCTCCAGGATCAAGTCCGGCAGTCGGTTCGTCCATAACTAAAATTCTCGGATCGTTCAGCATAGCTTGGGCAATACCTACACGCCGCTTCATGCCTCCAGATAATTTAGCTATTTTTTTGTGCTTTACATCTGAAAGAGTAAGAATATCCAACAAATAATTGATTTTCCTGCTGGTTTCTCTTGCAGGGACATCCTTTAAAGCAGCCATATATTCGAGATAATCCTTAACAGTAAAATCTCGATTATACCCAAAGTCTTGCGGTAAAAATCCAAACAAATTGCGGTAGTTTTTTCCCATTTTACGAATATCAGTACCATCAAAGTAAATGGTTCCGCTGGTTGGTGTCATAATATCTGCAATCATTCTCATAAGGGTTGTTTTTCCCGCTCCATTTGCGCCAAGCAGTCCCCATACACCATTTGTCAAGGTTAAACTTACATCATCGACAGCTGTTTTATCTTTGAACTGCTTGCGTAGATGCTCAATTTTCAACTCCATTATCATCACTCCTTTTCTATTTTCAAACAAGAACAAAGCCCCTGTTCACTACTTATTGTAGCGAATAGAGGCTTTGTAATCTCTAATTTTGATGTGGAATACTCCTAAGAAAATCCTAAGATTTTCAATTTGAAAGTGGGATAGTAACTGTGAAGATTACCTTCTCGTTTTGACTTTGTGCGATTATCTCTCCACCATGTAGATTTACAATTTCTTTCGCAATCGAAAGACCTAAACCAGCGCCGCCGGTATCGGATGTTCTGGCCGCATCTAAGCGGTTGAATTTATTAAAGATTGTGTTTAACTGATCCTCTGAGATGGTTGGCCCGCAATTTTGAAAAATCACAACAGCGTAGTTGCCTTTCTTTTTTGCAGATATACTTATTTCTGTATTTGCATAGCAATATGATGCTGCATTTCTTAATAAGTTATTGAACACTCTAGCAAGTTTTTCGGGATCACCAATAATAGTTAGGTCATCTTCCATAGATATTTCCGTTGTATTACCTTTTGCTGAAAGAGTGGGGTAAAAATCATCAATGACCTGGGAAAGCAACGCATATAAATCAACCGATTGCTTCTTTATTTGAACGGTATTAGTATGATAGCGCGTAATCTCAAACAATTCATTGATTAGACTTTCTAATCGCTCAGATTTATCAAGCGCAATGCTGATATATTTAGCTTTTTGATCTACTGGCATATCGGTCGCTTCATTTAGTAAGCTCAAATATCCAATCACTGTTGTCAAAGGAGTGCGAATATCATGTGCCAGATACATCACCATTTCGTTTTTCTTATTTTCAGCTTCCTTTGCGGCCTGCTGGCTCAAAAGTACGGACATTTTAATTTGGTTCATTTGGTTTTCAACCGCCCGGAGCGGTTCAGATAATTCAATAGTATGGTCATTCTGCTCATAGACAATTTCTGTGGCATTCATAACCTCATTCAAATATCCCCATGGCTTTTTCCAGTAGAAATAGAAAATACCTGAAAAGCCAATAATCAAATACAACGCAAAGAGTACATCCAACCTTTGAGAAATCCATGTGCAAACCGAGGATGGAAACACTTCCAAAACATAATTTGACAATAGTAATACGGCAAAGCCAATTATTGCATACAAAGCCAAAAAAAGAAATAGTCGTAAACAGAGCCTTCTCTCGATAGAATAACAACTATTCTTCAATACTTTCACCTCCATTAGTTCACTGCAAGTAAGAACAGCAGTCCACCACCAACAACTACTGTTACAATGGTAGCAGAAATAATAATTATTTGATCTATTCTTCTCTGATTATGAAACAGTCGAACAACTGTGTTGTAAAGAAAAATTCCAATCAGACCGCCGGAGATATTGGTGATAAGGTCAGTAATATCAGATCTTCCTACTGCTAAAACATACTGGCAAACTTCCAGCAGCATACTCATCCCCGCAATAAAGAGAAGTTTGCTCCTAAGACGGCTTCTCTGAAAAACCAGACATAGGTATATTCCAAACGGTACAAAAATCAATACATTCTCTAAAACTTCTGTCGCATGGAAACTAATTTCTTCTTTGTAGTAAAAAGGAATCAGATTGATTTCTCGTACCCTATCTAATGCTGTAATAGAAAATTGCAACTTAAACAGAATAATCCATATCAACAATACCAAATATAACAAAAACAGAATTGACGCAATGTAGTATGACTTTTTCTTCATCTCAATCTCCAATCAACTGTTATTTATATCTTATAACCAACACCCCACACCGTTTTTATATATTGTGGTTTTTCTGCAATATCCTGTAACTTTTCTCTTAGATGTCGGACATGAACAGTGATTGTACTGCTATTTTTACTGTAATATTCGTCTTTCCATACCATGTGGAACAAATCTTCAAGGCTTACAACAGTTCCTTGCTTTTCAAGTAGAATACGCAAAATAGAAAACTCTGTTGGGGTCAAAGGAATTGGCGTTCCATTCAATTCACATTCATAAGTTTGTGTATTAAGTGTCAGTTTCTTATAAACCAAAATAGGAACAGAATAATTTTTAGTTTGAACCGGACTATATTTCTTATATCTTCGCAACTGCGCTTTCACTCTTGCAATCAATTCAAGAGGACGAAAGGGCTTTGTTATATAATCGTCTGCTCCTAATGTCAATCCTGTAATCTTATCTGTTTCCTCGTCCTTTGCCGTCAGCATAATAATAGGATAAGTGTACTTCTCTCGAATCTTCTGACAAATTGAAAATCCATTTACATCCGGCAACATTATATCAAGTATAGCTAAATCCACTTCTTGATTCTCGATACAATCTAATGCTTCTCTTGCAGAATAAAACTTATAAACAATATAATTTTCATTTTGCAAGTAAACTTCCAGTAAATCTGCTATATCATGTTCATCGTCAACAACTAAAACTTTTTCTGACATGTAATCCCTCCAATCTATAGACTCCTTTATATCATATCAATTTTTGTCAAAGTAATCTCAATGAATTGCATCAGATTTGATTAAGATTTTCCTAAGTCTACGAATATGAATGCAGATATCTATTTTTCGATAGTACACTGAGTATGATTAAAGCGCACAGTTCTCTGTCATCATCTATAATCAAAATTTTATTCATGACGCAATTCCTTCCCTTGTTTTGTTCGACCATCAATCGGCTTTTCCGCAGTTTTGGGAATCAGTCAAACACCGGCCATCTTCACAGCGCCGGAGATACGCCCACCAGCACAATAATA
>OGXE01001680.1_pt1 | contig 18423 bp, 7 predicted proteins | sample 1576181 | NCBI WGS metagenome assembly OGXE01 (sample SAMEA3541478, study PRJEB24748) | human gut metagenome | biome: human gut; feature: human-associated habitat; material: faeces | place: China | collected 2012 | reverse complement strand
GGATTGCTGATCACGTTCAAACTGGACGAATAATCCTCCAGAAAAAACGTATCCGTCGGCAAGGTATTCGTCGTTGGTCAGCACGTAGCCCGAAAGGGCGCACTGCGCGTCGGGAATGGGATAGTAGCGGTGGCAGGGGCGCATCTTGCCCTTGAGCGTCGCGTTGTTGGTATAGGCGTAGGTCTGGTCGTACCAGATGCCCCAGCGCACGAGGTCGAACTTGCGCTGGAACTCGCCGCCCAGCTCCCGGGCGCGCTCGCAGCGGACAGCCAGCGTGAGGTCCTCGAAGCCCGTGAAGTTGGTGACGGGATCGACGCCCGCACGCTGGCGGACCATGTTCAGGTAACGCATCGTCTCCTCGGCGTTCTCCAGGTTGCAGTAACATTCGGCCATCATCAGAATGGCGTCGGCATAGCGGAAAATGCGGTAGTTGTTCGAATCGTAGTTCTGCTCGATGTCCGGACACCAGAATTTCGGACCTGGCCAGGGCACTCCGTAGTTGTGCGTGATCTTGAAGGTCTCGCCCGCCTCCAGGTCGCCCAGGCCGAGGAAGTACTGCACGCGGCGGTCGATCTTCTGCCCGCGGATCTCCCCGGCGGCCAGCGCCTCGCGGTCGATCTTCACCGTATAGCGGTTCAGCGTCGCGTCGTAGGTGTCGTAGGTCAGGGGCAGGGGGTTGAACAGTGCGTCGACGTAGGCCGCATTCTCGGTCTGCGTATTGCCCGTCGCGGGGCGGAAGATCGCATAGCGGTTGTTGGCCCGCAGCGACGACCAGCCGGGCATCGACGTGCCGTAACCCTTCGGGGGTACGCCGTCGAAGACCCCGTCGCCGTTGTGCGTGGGCATCATAATCGCCGCCACGTTGCCGTTGTACTGCGTGCCGGTGAGCGACCAGGCGTGCTGGATCTCGCAGATGGACTCCGCAGGGTTCTTGTAGCGCCACTGGGTCTCGGCCAGCGGGTATCCTTTAAAGGAATCTCATTCAACAGTTCATCATCCAAATAGAGTTTGATAACTTCTTCATCCCAATCCATCCGCCAAATGTGAAATTTGGAAGCCCATTCCGGATCTTTCTCCGTAAAATGGATATAGGGTGTGGCCTTACTATTCCATTTAGCCCCCCATTGCTTGTCCGTGCCCCACGCAGCATTTGCCAAAATATGAGGAACTCCTTTGATTTGGTAATATTCCATAATATCTATCTCTCCACATGAAGGCCACTCCATATTACTACCCAATGTCCAGATAGCCGGCCATGCACCTTTCGCCACCGGTATGCGGGCACGTACTTCAAAACGCCCATAGAGAAACTCCTTTTTTCCGGCAGTCGTCACCGATGAAGAAGTATATTCTATAAATTCCCGTTCTTTACGCCAATCGTTACTACCGGGTATGTAAAGAGGATTCTGACGATTCCGCTCTTTCCGAGCTTCGATGACAAGGAAGCCTCCTTTACAAACTGCATTGTCCGGCTGATACCATTGAGCCTCCTCATTGCGGACATAACCCTGTTCATAGTTCCATACGGAAGGGGATAATCTCCCCTCCGTATTAAACTCATCGCTCCAGACCAGCCTCCAATCGTCATTCCGCGCAGTTGCGAGCAAAGGCAAGGTCGTCAGTAACAGCAATATAACTGAATAATTTTTCAAATATACCATTGCTTAATCCTATCGTTTATTCAAACTGATAAACACGAACATAATCCACATGATATTCAAGCGGGAACTTAGACAAGTCCGGTTCACCTCCATTGGATCCCAAAGCCAGATTCAACCAGATACATTGTCCGAATCCTTCATCATTCTCTTTACCCGCGTTATTACCTTCATCAAGATATGGATTACGATATGATCCTCTCCACCAATCATCCAGTCCACCAGATCCATTTCCTGTAGTCGCTTTCAAATCCTTAATTTCATTCATCAATTCGTCATCCAAATAAAGTCTCAAGGTATTCTCGTCCTCATCCAGGCACCAGTCCATACGCCAAATATGATACTTCTTCCCCCAATCTTTATCTTTCGCTATAAATTCAGCAACCGGCCTGTTATAAGACTGCCATTTGCCGTTCCAACGGGTGTCCGATCCCCAACAAACATTGGCGTGTACGCTCGGCTTTCCATTTACCAGATAATATTCAAGCAAATCAATTTCGCCTCCCAGCGGCCATTCCCAGCACCAACTGTCAGTGCTTCCACCAGTCGTCCAGATAGCCGGCCATGCTCCCATTGCCGTAGGAATCTTGGCTCTGACGAGCATTCGTCCTTTCCGGAATCTATAATCTTTTGTAATCAGGCAGCTCGAAGTATACTCAGCATATTCACGATTCTTTTTCCAGTCGCTACTTCCAGCTTCATAATTCGTATTTTTTACCCGTTCCTCTTTTCCTGTAATTATCAATGCCCCGTCTTTACAAATAGCATTTTCTTTCTGATACCATTGCAATTCCTGATTACGTTGGAAGCCTTCTTCCCAACGCCATACATTCCAGTCCGGCTCTCCCGTTCCATTAAATTCATCATGAAACTTCAAAACCAGTCCTTCTTCCGTCGTTTCCGGTGCATCATTGGGATCAGGCACATATTCCGGTCCTTTTTCATCTTCAGCCGATTCTACATAGGTCACATTGAAAAGTAACATCAACGTATTTGTTTTAGAATTAATTCCATAAGAGGATGAGCCCTCAATCGCTAACGGAAGTACATACAACAAATTCCTCTCCGCTTCCTGGCAAGCTGCAACCAGTTCACTAGAATAGACTGTTACTGATACGGCATCCGATTTTGTTTCACCAGCTTGTAACGTTAATGTCTGAGAAGATAAATGATAATAGGACTCTGGAAGTAATTCCGCACCGTCATATTTTGCATAAATGCCTCCTTCCGCCACCTTAGCTAGCACTTTATTCAATGTATCTTTATTCACAACCAAGCTAACTTTAGCTTCTTGTCCGGCTGTGCGTCCTTGATAAAGAGACAAGCTCAACTTATAAGTAAAGTTTTTAACAGGCGTTTCATCCTCACTTTGCCGTAAATCCGTAGTCACGTTACATTCCGCACCATCCCACACTTCACGGGCTTGCGTCAGATTCAACAAATTCAGATCTAGTTGACCTTCATAACTAAAATCTTTATCATCGTCACAGCCATATACTCCACCGATGAGGGTGGCCGCCATACAGGCGACCATCCATATTTTATTCATTTTCATCATAAGTCTCATTTTAAATTAATCCAAAGGAACTGTTTCCGGGTCATACTTTTCAATATCCGCATCAAAAAAGGCAATCTCCCCTATATGAAAATATTTCTTGTTCAACGAACTTGTCAATACATTGAAACGGAAATATTTAAACTTCTTACCCGGCATTACAAAATCAGAAGCGTATTTTGTCTGACGTGTTGTGGGCAATCCACTCAAAGTAGAAACAGTTTCCCAATGTTCACCATCCGTACTAATCTGTAATTCCGCAGAAGTAGGGAATCCGTCCGTGTTACCTGTATCCCGCGTATAATACTCGAATGCAAAATTTTCATGTTCTTCCTTTAAATCGATCTGTATATAATGCGGCAGGTCAACTTGCGGAGAATGCCAGTTGGTGTGAAAAAAAGAGGGATCCGCCGTTTTACCATCTATCAAACGGTCAAAATACCCTTCAGACGCGTCCGGATAATTACAAGATAATTGGTCTACTATCAGACTGACCTGTGTACGGGATTTCTCCGTATACGATGCCGGCATCGCTCCCGACCGTGCTTTCAATTCCTGAACTGCTCCTGCTTCATGAGCCGCATTAAAGGTCTGCAAATAAAAAGTATAGTCTCCGAAACGAGCACGAGTATTTTCTATCAACATTTCCGTTGTTCCTTTAGAAGCAATCTTACAGATATTTTTCTTTTGTAAAGGGTCATAATAGCGAATCTGCATATAAGCGTAATCTCCTTCCGGTGCTTTCCAAGTCAGTTTAATCTGTCCCGGCAAAGCCTCCGACACGACCGTAGAAAGTTCAACGGCAGCAGGACTTCCTCCCCCCGATGTTTCAAATTCTTCAAAATTCTTATCACAGCCAACCAGTCCTAAAAGCGCAAAGGCTGCAATCATATATTTAACATTCAACTTCATAGCTTTTATCTTTTATCATTAATAAAACTTACCAACCCGGATTCTGGCTCAGATTCGGATTCTTACGCATTTCCGAAGCCGGAATCGGAAAGAAATACATTTTATCATCCCAAACCAATGATTTATTTGTCCGCTCATAGAGGAAGTTTCCATCCTCTTTTTGGGTAATCTGCATACGCCCGATTTTAGTGAAGCCACCTTCTTTCCAACGGCGAACATCCCAGAAACGATGTTGTTCGAAAGCCAATTCTACCATTCTTTCTTTTTTATATCGTTCCCAAAATTCAGTGTTAGAAATATTATCCGGGAAATCCGGCATTTGTACATCCGAACGCTGACGCACCTTATTGATTGCGGCACAAGCAGACATCCTGAATTCGTTGTCCGTAGCACCGGCCGCTCCCAAATAACGGTAGATTGCCTCTGCATAATTCAGATAAAATTCTCCCAGACGGAAAATAACCCAGTTATGCCGTTTGCCTCCACTGCCACTCTCCGCACTGATGTCGGTAGACGCATCCAAATACTTCTTCAAATAATAACCGGTCGGTGTTGCATAAGGAAGAGGCAGACCATTCTTACCGCCAATAAATGTTTCCAACGGATTCGGATTCGTATTCGGCCATTTGTCACCATTACATGCGATAGTCATGCCGAAACGCGGATCTTTATCTCCATTATCCTTAGATTCGTAAGCATCCACCAATGTTTGTGTCGGGCAATTACCGGAACTGGCATTCTCCATACCAACCGGGAAATTTGTATATTCCGGACTACTTGTATCTCCAATACGACGAACGAAAATCATTTCAGAAGCTTGATAATTATCCGTACCCCAAATATCCGTATATTTTCCAAGCCGGATACCGTTAGCCGTACAATAATCAATAACAGCTTTATTGGCCACAGCAGCTTCACGCCATAAATTCCGGTCTTCACCACCACTGAACAGTTTGCTTGCTCTATATAATGCGGCACGGGCTTTTAATGCCAAAGCAGTTCCCTGCGTGACACGACCGGCCTCCGGGTTGGAACCACCCGCAGCATCATTATCCAAAGCGGAATAAGAAACGGGCAACTCAGGCGCCACTTCCTCACATTCACTAATAATAAAATCAAAGACTTCCGACGCCGGAGTACGTGAAAGAGAATTAGCTTCTTTCTCTGTCAACACATTCACCGTAAAAGGCACATCCCCATACGCACGCACCAACAAGAAATAGTAATACGCACGTAGCAGACGAACTTCATACTGATAACGATTAAACCGGTTCATCTGAGCTTCATAATCCTGCGCATAGCGTAAATCATAAAAATCAAGGTCTTTACTTTCTTCCAGAAAGTAATTAGCGGCACGAATACCCGAATAATACCCCCACAGAGATTTAGGGTTCAATGCACTCCAAGCACCATTTGTATAGTCGAGAACAGATGAATAAGTAACAGCCATTTCTGCTTCATCACAAGCGGAAGCCAATGACTGATAGCTTGGCAAGTCGGAATCCAGATAACTATAGATATTATTCACAAATCCTGCCGTACGGGAAAAATCCGAAAAGACATAATCCTTGTCGTATGACGTGTATTCATGATAATCCATCTTATCGCTGCAAGCTGACACCACCGCTATACAAGCTATTCCTAGGCATATATTTTTCAATTTCATAGTTTCTTTCTTTTTATAGCGTTAAACGTTAAAATCCTACTGACAAACCAACATGAATAGATCGGGTAGCAGGATAAGAGTTATTCATCGCTTCCGGATCCAATTGGTCAATACTATCGAAGCAAAGTAAATCAACCCCTCTTACATATACTTTCGCATTCTTTACCCAAAACCTGTTCAACCAGGATGAAGGAAGCTTGTAGTACACCTCACAATTACGCAACTTCAAAAAAGAACGATCTGCCAACCATAAAGAGCTTGTCTGCAGATTGTTGTCAACAGTTTCCGTCGTCAACCTTGGGAAACGAGCGTTCGGAGTTTCCGGTGTCCAACGATTCCGGTAAACATAATTAGAAATTGTCGTATTATCCACCAATGGATGATAATAAGTTCCCGACAAGATTGCCGTATAATTTCCCACTCCTTGGAATTGTGCACTAAAACCTAATCCCTTCCATTCCAAACCAAGACTGAACGAATAATAAATTTCAGGACATGTACTATTGTATCCCATAGCTACTCTATCATCCGAATTAATTACTTTATCACCATTCATGTCCTTGTATTTAATATCTCCGGCCTTTACCGGTCCAAACTGCTGTGGCAAGCTATTATCTATATCTGCCTGATCTACAAAATATCCAATAGCCTGCAATCCAAAGATTTGTCCTACCGGATTGCCCGTAGAGCGCGTATAGTCATAAGCTGCCGGTTCTTCTAGCATTTCTATAATTTTACTTCGATTGTAAGTGAACGTTCCTCCCAGATTTAATTCCACATTACCCATCTTCTTATAGTAATTGGCGCCGATTTCCGTGCCCCAACTATCTACGATACCCGCATTTACATAAGAACCGGATGCACCCAACACCGCCGAATTCTGTCCGTCTGAACTGACCCAAATATCAGAACGTCTTTCATAAAAGCCATCCACTGTCAAAGTCAATCCCTTGAACAAGGTAGCATCCACACCCGCATTATACTTATAAGCTTTTTCTGTGGTTCCGTTAACAGATGCCAGACGACCTTCATGCCAGCCTCCATCACCACCGAAATTATTATTTATCGGATAGCCATTACCGCCACCTACCGTCTCATTCCAATAGCCGTTACCGGGAATATTATCCGTATTCAACATACCGAAGGAAGCCCGCAGTTTCAGGAAATCCACCACATTCTGGCTTTGCATAAACTTCTCATTAGAAATAAGCCATGCCAGCCCAACTGTAGGAGATACATTCCAGCGATGATCGGGCGCCAATAAGTTGGAGGCAGAAGCCATCAATGTAAAATCTGCAAAATAACGATTCTTAAAGCCATAATGAGTATACCAACCCGCATTCTGACGGTAGAACGTATTATTGATTCCTTTAGCATTATCATATTTATAGGTATAAAGCAACATGGAATACAGACTGTGTACACCAAACTGACGTTGCCAATCGACATTCATTTGGAAGTTAAAGGCGCGATATTGCCAGTCAAGTTTGCTGTCACCCGACATTTCCGTATCTTTTCCTCCCGTTATTTCCTCACCAGCTATCGGCAATCCGTTTTCCCAGGAAGCGACCGATGCCATACCATATTTATATCCTTTTGTGTGATTCTCCCAGTAAGAAGCGAGATTGTCATATCCTATACGGACAGAAGCTCCTAACCCCTTGGTTAAAGAAGACAAATCCTGCCGTAAAGACATATCAGCATATAATCCACGAGTATGTCCTTTTGAGTATGCGCGCCCTTCAGTCAACGCTACCGGATTCCAGTTCTCACCCCAAGTAGTATTTCCTCCCCACAAACCACTTTCCGTACGGATAGGGAAAGCCGCTGAAGGTAATTGATACAGTTTACTTATCAAATTATCGCTGCCCATACCCGGACGACTGAATTCATTCAAAATCCCCATGATATTGGCCTGCATCTTTGTTTTCGGTGACAAATCAATATCCAGATTGGTACGGAAGTTAGCTTTTGAATACTTTTCCTGAGTGGAATAGTCAGCATTCGTATCGAAGTTTTTGATAAATCCACGGTTATTCTGCAAATTCATCATTGTATAATAACGCATCTTGGTAGATCCGCCGCGAAAACTTAATGTTGCGATATCTGACGCCCCACGATCACGAAAAACTTCTTCCCACCAGTTTACATTCGGATAAAGATAAGGAGAAGTGCCATTCTTAAACGCATTCAATTCATTTTGCGAATATCGCACCTGCTTGCCATCATTTGTCAATGCTTCATTTAAGGCAGAAGCATACGTATAGGCATCCGCCAATTCCGGCTTGCGCGTCATATAATTGAAAGCATGGTCATAAGAAAAATTAATCTCACGAGTATCGTATTTACCACGTTTTGTCACAATATTGACTACGCCATTCACTCCCCTATAGCCATAGAGAGCCAACGCGGCCGCATCACGAAGTACACTAACAGATTCCACTTCTTCCGGAGTAATATATTTTAAAGCCTGCCAGTTATTATCCCGTTCAAGTCCGTCCACGACCAACAAGATGCCATTATTACCATTCAGTGTCTTCAGGCCGCGAATATACATCGACGGCATCTGCTCCCATACCACACCGGTACTTTGCATGGTAGTCAGTCCCAGCACATTGCCATATAATGAATTTCCGATTGAAAAAGCCGAGCTTTTATCTATATTCTCTGCATATACAGTAGATACGGCACCAGTAGACTCCGCATTCGTTTGCTGCAATCCAAATCCGTAATTTACTTTCTCTGAAGAGTAATCCATGACAACCGTCAATTCCGAACCGTTTTCTATTTTCACCACCTTCATTGCATCATCACCAGTCTGTACTTTCAAACGGCTTCCTTTCACAGCAGTGATTTCAAAACGTCCATTTTTATCTGTAGCCACCCGCACCAATGGGTTCTCTTCAACCGAAACCAAGGCTCCCGCTACCGGCTTCCCTTTTTCATCAAGAACTCTTCCGGTTACATTATCTTCACTTTGTGCCCAGCCGTTCAAGGTGACGCAAGCGAATATCGCTAAAGCTAGTATCTTATATTTTTTCATTTTATTCTATGATTAATCGTAGTTATTCCACATTAATTCCAACCAGGATTTTGAGTCAATCCGTATTTCTTGTTCACCTCTGATGGTGGGAATGCTGACAAATACCACTTCGGACTAAAATTACTCCACCATGCACGGGAAGGATTCACTAGCGGAAACGCTTCATGAGTGAATTTCGTTGGTTTAGGATAAATACTGCTGTTTCCGGTACTTCCGGACCAAGGCGTATTTCCTCCCCCATCATTTCTATAAATCTTCAATCCATGGAGTTGTTTTCTAAAAAGATCTTCTCTTTTATATCGTGTCATGTCAAACAGACGTACATCTTCCAAGCCTAATTCGCAAGCACGTTCTCTGAGGATCTCTTCCAGCAAGGCATCAGCGTCAGTCGTCAGATTCTTGCCGGGATTGCAAACCGCCAAGTCTCCTAAACCAACACGGGCACGTACTTTATTTACTTGCTCAATAGCACCTGGCAGATCATTCTTCGATTTAAGCAAAGCCTCCGCATAAATCAGATACATTTCTGCCAGACGCAGATATGGCCATTGCAGATATTTATCTTTCAGAGAATTGACACCTTCCTTATAGAACTTGTAACATCCGAATCCGGTAGCATATTTGCCTGTCTCTTTCTCTGTATCATTAATATTGTCACGTCCTCCAATCCATAATTCGGCAGCATGATCTCCAAACTGTGTTCCATTCACCAGCATCGTTTCATACAACCGTGGGTCACGAATCGGTTTGTTGTAATCATTATCCGTATAAAACAGGTCTGTAGCAGTATTCAACTGGAAAGGTTCGCCATTACTCATTGGAAACATCTCCATAAATTCCAGTGTGGGGGTCAATCCACCCGTAATAACTGTACCATTTCCGCTATTGACAAAAATATACTGCCATTCATCCCATGAATTAAATTTACCGAAACGGGAAATATGCGTAGAAATCAACAGTTCTTTATTATTCTCACGGGTAAAATAGGCCTTATTATACGCATCTCTGTAACCTTTTGCCGTAGCTTCCGTTGCCTGTGTCAGTTCATAATACCCTCTTGATTGAAGTTCTGTAAAGAAATCAACACAAGCCTGCAAACACTGGTCCCATAACTCCGGTTTGTAAGCACCATACCACACCTGATGATTAGTCACAGCATCTTGCGGTGGCTCCGTACAATAGGGGACATTGTCATTAAATAATGGGCTGGCTGCAAACAAAAGAATCTTACACTTGAGCCCCATAGCAGCTGCTTTGGTAAAGCGTCCTTGCCAATTCGTGTCATCCGTACCTAAGTCCCACGGAAGTTGAGGAGTAGCAGCAGCCTCATCTAAAAGATTAATCATGTAATTCACCGTTTCTTCCACCGTAGCGCGAGGCAATTCATAAGAAGGCTGCACGTCATAGGTTTCCTTTATTAACGGAAGCCCTCCAAAATGGCGAAACAAATCAAAATAACGAGATGCTACAATCACTTTAGCTTCTGCCGCCAAACGTTTTTTCTCCGCATCTTCCATATCCGGAACCCGCTCTACATTCTCCACAAAAAGTAATGCAGCACGAATCGCCTCCCAACAATTCTCTTTAGTATAACCAAAGCGCGTATCATCGCTACTATCCTCATCACCTGCCTTATAAGAGCCTGAATAGTATTTCCGGTTAATTCCATTCCAATCCGTGTGGCTATGCCAGCAATCGGACATCATTTCAAAGATTCCTGTGTTCATTTTCCCCTCCACCGTATTCCAATATACAGGGAGCGCGTAATAAAGTTTACTATAAGTATTCCACAGGAAAGCACGAGCGTACGTAGCTTTTCCGAAGATTGTATCTTGCGTTACCGCTACCCCCGGAGCCTTTTCTAAAAAGCTATCTCCAAATTTCACTTGATCGACACAAGAAGAGGAAAACAAAGCTACTCCTGCCAATGTCGCTATAAACCATTTACTTAAATGTTTCATCATATTATTCATAAAGTATTAGAATCCAAGTTTCAATCCAATATTAAATACACGTGTCAAAGGATAATTAGGGCGGGAGCTCTGACGAGATTCCGGGTCTCCCCATTTGAATCCGGTAATAGTAATCAAATTATATCCATTTACATACAACCGGCAATTATCCATCTTCAGTTTCTTCATGAAAGGGAAATTGAAATTATAACCTATTTCCACACTTTTCAGACGCAAATAGCTGGCATTAATCAAATACAAGTCAGACCCTGCATAATTATTGGAAGCATGCAAACTAGAAGTACGCGGGAATTTAGCAGTGAATGTATCAGCCGATGAACGCCACGTTGTATCATACTGATAAAGCAACAATCCCTTTTCATTTGTATCACCCAACGGACGTCTGAATTCGTCTAACATCCGATCCACATTCCAAGCTCCTGTCCATTGCATGGAAAAATCAAAATTCTTCCAACTGAATCCGGTATTCAATCCGGCAGTGTATTCCGGCATATCGGTATACCCTATATCGCGCGTAGCATCATTGGAATTTATTTCACCATCGGCATTCAAGTCCACATAAACGCAATCACCCGGCACCAATGTAATACCATGATTAGCTATCGGACGTCCAAACTCCTCTTGATAACGCATATCTGCCGTTTCATCATAGAACCCCCAAAACTTATACATCGAACGGGAACCTATTCTACGTCCAGTCTCATACATCCAAGGCTCATTTTGATCTACCTCATTCTTATAGACAATTTTATTCCTTGAGAAAGAAATATTAAAGTTTGCCCAATATCTGAAATCATTTTTCAGAGTTTCGTTCCATTTCAACTGTACTTCAAATCCTCTATTCAATGTCTCCCCAACGTTAACAGAAGGAAGTGACATACCTAGAATTGCCGGCAAATAATCGGGTTTAGATAAAATATCACTACGATCTTCCCTAAAGTAATCTAAAGAAACCGTCAAACGCTCTGCCAGGAAGGTGGCATCCACTCCATAATTCTGCTTTACTGCAGTTTCCCACTTGGCATCCGGATTAGAACGGCTGACTTCACTGGCACCAGGCATTTTATTTCCAACATTCTGCCCGAAATAATATCCTCCATCACCATATTGATAAGAATCAGGCAAATATAAGAATCGTTGTGATACATCATTACCCACCATTCCTACAGAAGCACGTAGTTTTAAATAATTCACTACACTTTTAATCGGTTGGAAGAAAGATTCCTCACTTACAACCCAGCCCAATGAACCTGCCGGGAAGAAACCATACCGATTTCCTGGACGAAAGTTTTCCGAACCATTATAACCCGCATTAAACTCTGCCATATAACGGGTTTTCCAATCATAAGTCACACGTCCTACCAAACCTACATATCCGGTAGGAATGTCAGAGTACTCTGACGGATAGTATTTCTTTGATTGATTATAGAGTAACAATGCTGTCACATTATGATCCCCAAACTTACGGGCATAATTCAATGCCAGTTCCATATACCAGTTGCGCGCCTTAGAAAAACCGTTATCAGGTTCCCCATAACTTAATTGAGAGTCAGTCCCATATTTACGAAGAGAAATAGATCCATCAGCATTTGCAACAGGTGTATAATAAGCCTTGGATGAACTCGCTTTCTTAGTATTAGCATATTCTGAATTATAAGCACCTTTCAGTTTTACGGACAATCCTTTTGTGATAAAATCCAACTTTTGATTCAATGCAAGGTCTACATTCAACACATTTGTTGTCTTTGTCTGAAAGCCTTTTCCATAATAAGAGCTCAATCCATCCACTCCCGTAAAAGGAAGAACTTCAGAATTAGATACAACACGTTCACCGTTTACAATACCTGCACCCGCAAAAGGAACCGCCCAATAAAGTTTGCGGAACAATTGATTCTGATCTTCACCTGATTCCGGAGTACGCTTTGTCTCTATACGACCGCCAATATTGACTGACAGTAAGGTTGTTTTCGTTACATCAAAATCCAAATTAGCACGATAATTGTATCGTTTGTAATCAAAGTTAAAATCATCTGTCGCATTAAACTGCTTGAACATACCGCCTTGCGTGAACAAACCGGCAGAAACAAAATATTTCATATTACTAGTTCCACCAGATATATTCACATTATGCTGAGACTGAAAAGCTGCCTTATTCATACAATAATCAATCCAATTAATATCCGGATACATCAACGGATTAGAATGATTGCGGAATGTTTCCAACTGTTCATCGCTAAAAGTAGCCACCCCACCATCATTTACTTTCATCATATTATAATAGGAAGCATACTGGTAAGAATTAGCGAACTCCAGATCCTTCGTTCGCACATTGACACCAGCCGATGTAGAGAAAGAAACCTTAGCCTTACCTTCTGCACCACGTTTGGTTGTAATCAAGATAACACCATTGGCACCACGTACACCAAATACAGCCGTAGCTGAAGCGTCTTTCAACACAGTCACGCTCTCAATTTCATTCGGATCAATCTGAGAAAAGTCACGTTCTACACCATCAACCTGAATCAGCGGTTTCGCATTGTTCCATGTAGCGACACCACGCACATAAATATCTGCTGCATCCGCTCCCGGCTCACCGGAATATTGTACAGAAGAAATACCGGTGATTTGCCCGGATAATACATTAGATAAAGATCCTGCCGGAGTCTTCAACAGATCATCCCCCTTCATAGATGAAATAGCTCCTGTGATAGATACTTTTTTCTGTACACCATAAGCTACTACTTGCACTTCACCCAGTGTCTGTGCGTCTTCTTCTAATACTATATTTAGACTAACACCTTTCTTTGCGGTTACCTCTTTATCCTTGTAACCAATAAAACTAATTTTGATTTTCGCACTTGCACCGGATACATTGATTGAAAACTTACCCTCAAAATCGGTAATGGTTCCTTGTGTCGTTCCTACAACCTTTACATTGGCCCCAATCACCGGTTCACCATAGGCATCCTTCACTACACCTGTGATTCTTGTAGAATTCTGTTGTACTACCTCCGGCATGGGAGTATCGTCACCATAGCCGTTCAGAGGAATCAAAAGAAATAAAAACAAAGGGAATACGATTGGGAGTAACCGTTTTTTCCCGACTTGTCTTCCATGGAAGGTCTTTCGCTTTTCCATTCAGTATAAAATTAAGATTAAACATTAAATAAACAAATCTCATGATCCTTAGGAATCACAACGCAAAGATAGAAACCTCCCCTCCTACCAACCTCCAAAGATGCTTTTTAGAGGTAGAATTTTAGACATTCGCCTTTTTTGAATGATAATTCGACATAAAAAAGAGCATAGAAAACCTTCCCTATACAAAGTACAAGGATTAAGCAGAACAAGATAATATAAAATAGAAAGGTAAACCAGAACAGATTTCTACTCGTGCTCTTTTTCAACTACAAATTGGTCGAGGTATTCAGAAGGTAAAACTCCAAACTCTTTCTTGAAGCAAGCACTGAAATATTTTGGATCATTAAATCCGACCGCATAAGCCAATTCGGAGATACGTATACTATTTCCTTTTTCCTCCATAATCCGGCAAGCCGATTTCAAACGGACGTTCCGAATAAAGGCAGAGGTGTTCAGCCCAGTCAAAGACTTTAACTTCTTATATAAAGTAGATTTACTAGTTTTCATTTCATCCGCAAACTGGGGTTGGTCAAATTCACAATCTTCCAAATGATTATTCACACAGTCAATGGCTCGTTGCATAAAATCCTCATCCAGACTGGTATAATTCAAATCTTTTAATTCAAAAACCAGCTGTTTCTTAAATTCGTGCGCCATACGCTCCTTATATTTCAGCAAATTACGAATACGTGCATGCAATACAGCCAAATTGAAAGGTTTGCTTATAAAAGCATCCGCCCCTACCTCATACGCTTCCGCCCTGTCCTCTTCCTTATTTTTAGCAGTCAATAGAATCACAGGAATATGACTGATTTCCAGTTTCCCCTTCACATATTTACAAAACTCCATTCCGTCCATCTCCGGCATCATCACATCAGACACAATCAAATCAATGTCTTCATTCTCCAACACTGCAATGCCTTCTTTTCCATTTTCAGCAGTAAAAACATTGTATTCATGCCTCAAGAGTTTCGTCATTAAATGCAATAGTTCCTCATTATCTTCTATTACTAATATAGAATTTGCCTTTTCGGCCGTAACTAATATTTCATCAGACTGTTTCTCATCCATTTCTTCTTCATAAGCTACTAATTTCTGAACCGGTAAGATTACTTCATCATCAATTTGTTCTTCCCTGAAATAAGAACGGTCAATAGGAAGGCGGATAATAAACTCTGTTCCCTGTCCTTCTTCACTTTCCACAGTAATAGTTCCTTCATGCAACTCTACCAAATCTTTAGTTAATGAAAGCCCGATTCCTGTACCAATGGTATTAAATTTCCGGTAATCACCCTCGTAGAAACGACGGAAAAGTGTCTTTTGTTTCTCTTTCGATATCCCTTTCCCATTGTCCTTTACACGTAAAAGCACCCAATCTTTATTTTCCGCATAGGATAAAGTTACCTGAATAAAACCATCTTCTTTTGTATATTTTGCAGCGTTAGACAGCAGATTATAAAGAATCTTATCCAATTTATCCGTATCAAAATAACCAATGATTGATTCCGGATCACACAACACAGAGAAATGTATCTTTTGTTTCTTAATCAAAGGCTGAAAACTTTCCGCCCCATTTTTCACAAAGGAAGCGATATCTCCCGGAGATACACGAAGCCTCAGATTGCCGGTTTCCGCTTTTCGAAATTCAAGGATTTGTTGTAATAAACGTATCAACCGACGAATATTACTATTCATCACCACATACAAGTCTGTATGCTTTGGCGCTTGTATTTTAAGCTCATCTACGGTAGCTGAAATAATTGTCAACGGAGTCAGCAATTCATGGGTAATATTTGTGAAGAACTGCAACTTGGCATGGTTCAACTCCTCCGCTTTCGCCTTCTCCAATTCACGCAAACGGAGTTCATTCCGTAGTAAAATACGATTTTTCGTTATTCTGTATAGTCCAATGACAGTTCCAATGACAATCAATAAATATAAAATATATGCCCACCAGGTTGCCCAAAATGGAGGAAGCACAACAACCGTCATTTCCCGAATATATCCATTCCAAATACCATTCTCATTTGTCACTTTCAATTTAAATTTATACGTCCCGCTTTTCAAATTATTATAGTAAGCAAAACGACGCTCGGCGCTTGTATAAACCCAATCCTTATCAAATCCCTCTAACTGATAAGCGTATCGGTTAAGTTCGGGATTCTTATATGTCAGTGCCGCAAACTCTATATTGAAGTTATTATATTTATAAGGTAACTCTATTTTCTGAGTAAAAGCAGGAGTTAATGAAGATATTTCCCGTTGCACCTCCAAAGGTAATGTACTTATGGAACGATTGAATATCTTTATATCCGTAATTGCAAACTGAACATCTCCTTGAATATCTTCCATATCCTCAGGAATAAAGCTATTATAGCCTTTATAACCACCAAAAAACAATTCTCCCTCCCGACTGCAAGCAGATTGAGCGATAAAGAAATTTCCTTGTAGCCCATCAGCTTCTGTGTACACACGAACAACCGGTTCGTTACTTTTCATTTGAGCACCCAGTTTTACCAAGCCGACATTCGTCCCCAACCACAAATTTCCATTTTTATCTTCTTCGATACTTCCGACCATATCTCCGGGAATATTATATTCCTGATTTTTCTCTTCAAACCGGTCATTCTGTCTATTATACAGATAAATTCCTCCCCCTTCGGTGCCAACCCATAAACGTCCCGATTTATCTATGTGCAAACACAAAACATTATTGGTCAGCATTCTTTTATTATAAAAACTATAATTATAATATTTCAAGGTAGACGGATTTCGGATGTCACCTTCAATATGAATCAGACCATAATTCGAAGTGGCTATCCACATACTATTATCACTATCGGCAATTATATCCCTTACATAAAACCAATTCAATTGAGCACCATCTACAAAACTCATATTTTCGAATAAAAAGCTATTTCCATCCGCCAACTGTACACCTAAACTTCCACGTGTACCTACCCAACAATTAGCATATTTGTCTTCATAAAGTGCAGAAACACAAGAAGAACCTAAGAATTTACAATTTTCCGGAGTCAGGTTTCTTACCCTTTGTCCTTTGTGGTAAGCAAATATTCCACCATCATACGTTCCAAACCAAATTTCTCCACTACCCTTTCTCTGGACGACAGAAAAAACTGTGGGAATAGTCATTCCGGTAAATTCCGGCATTTGTGAATGCGACTTCAATTTTCCTGTTGCGTATTCCAGACAAGCTAATCCATAGGTACCGATCCCCATCCAAATATTATTGTCAGAATCTGTAAACAAAGACCGTACGGAAGTGGTCGGAATATCATCATCGGCAAAATTCAAACTATGAAAGGTAAACATAGACTGATGTGTATCTGCATTCAGGACTCCTCCTCCAATAGAACCAAGCCACATCATACCGGAGTTATCACGTATAATGGAATTTATTTCATCACAAGAAATATAATGAGAAGAGCCGCGGGATTTATAATTAATAAAGTGTCCGGGAGTATCATTGCTCATAATACTCAACCCGCTACGTGTTCCTACCCACAAAGTATTGGTATTCAAGTCTTCAGATATATCATATACAATATCATCGGATAAACTAATATTGTCACCTAATTTATGCCGATAGTTCACGTAAGATACCCGCTGCAGGTCTTTCGGATTATTGAGTTTAAAAAGTCCGCAATTCCAACTACCTACCCATATATTTTTATTGGTATCTTCGTAAATAACATGAGCAGAATTACGTTCATTCAATTGAGGATAAGCATAAAACTTGCCGGTAGAAGGGACATACCTATATAATCCCGACGACCATGTACCAATCCATAAATCACCTTCCGAGTCTTCGAATAAAGATTTGATAGCAGTATAATCCAGGACTCCATCAGTCTGTTCCCGATGATAAACTACAAATGAATCTTTTTCGGCAATATATTTGCACAGCCCGGAATCCGTTCCCAGCCATACAGAATGATCCCGAGTAACCAACAAACAAGATACGACATTATTAGGAATCTCAGGAGCCAGAATTTTTCTGATCTCCCCTGTTTTTTTATTAAGAATATTCAAGCCTTCCTGAGTGCCAATCCACAAGTTGTGTTTATAATCATCCACCAAACAAAGTATGTTGTTATTAGTCAGTAAACCGGGGGCGTAAAGATTTGATTTATATAACGTTGCCTCATAGCCATCATACTGATAAAACCCGTAACGGCTAGCCAACCAGATAAAGCCATCCTTATCCTGATAAACTTTCTGGATTTCATCTGTAGGCAAATTATTAAGAGCAGGCAGTTTCTTAAAATTCAAATGTGAAACAATATCACCTTCGAATGCGAAAAGTAAAGTTGAAAATAAGGCACAAAAAATAGAGGCATAAAACCTTCTATTGATACAAGAATATTGATTATTTTCCATAATACAATAATTGTAATATTCCTTAATTCCGCAACATAATTGATAATTATTTTTATAAGTTCCTGAGCAACATT
>OGXE01001674.1_pt1 | contig 18458 bp, 17 predicted proteins | sample 1576181 | NCBI WGS metagenome assembly OGXE01 (sample SAMEA3541478, study PRJEB24748) | human gut metagenome | biome: human gut; feature: human-associated habitat; material: faeces | place: China | collected 2012 | reverse complement strand
TGATATGAATAAGATGATAATTCAACTAGCGAATAATTGTTTTTTAGCATGTCTAATTTTCCCTTTATTTCTGGATAATAATAAGGTAATGCCAAAAAATCAATTTTGCGTGCCTCAGACAAATTTGCAAAATGGCCTAACACTTTTTTACAAATAACATCCTTATCTACATATTTAAAAAAATCATATATTTCCCAAAACTGTTCATCTAGTTGATTGTTCCGTCTGTTCAAAATAGAATTTTCCCATATACCGATCAACGTTTCCAGTTCTTCTCTATAAAACATATAGTCTTTATCCAATGTTAGATTATATTTTTTTTGAAATTTTAAACTTGGATGATAATATAATTGTACATTAATTTGCTCACTAGCAGCCTTAATATCATTTATTACGTCTTGTTGAAATTTTTGCTTCTGCATAGCATTACAAATTGTTTTCAAAGTACCTATCAATGATATAATTTGTCCATAATCTTTCATACTCTGTCTCCCTCAGTATGTGCGGTTTCTCTTAACTCTGCTTCTCGTATAATGCGTTCAAATTCACTATCTGTATCTAAAAGTATCTTTGCTCGTTCTTTTGCCCTATTACTCATTTTTAAATAATATTCTTTATCAGTATAATATTTCATTATTTGTTTTTTCATTTCTTCATAATCAGAAACACAAAATTCATCCCCAGCATTTACAGCAACATCCCCATAGTCCATACTAACAACTGGCAGTCCCTTATACATTGCTTCCACGCAGGATGTACCTCCCCCTTTTCTTGTGGGATTAACATATAAATCACAATTTTCTATTCGAGACAGAATATCACTACAAAATCCAATATTGATTGTATATTTTTTCAAATTTGAGTAATCTTTCAATCGTTCCCTCATATGAGCAAAATTTCCAATAATTACCCAATTAACTTCCGATGTGACAACATGTTCTAATATATCTAAAAAATCATCTGTTACTTCGTCATCTAATCGTGTTCCAACTGTAACTAATGCAAATATATTTTTTTCAACATTCATTTCCTCTCTACCAATTATTTCTGTCTGTGGTTTTAAAGAGGATGTAAATATACTTTCTATGACATTTTGTTCCGTATAACCTATTGTATCTAGAATACGTCTGTCTTTTTCCGTTATCTTTCTTCCCAATGTCTGGTATTTACATGTTGTAAATTCTAAATCAGACGGACACAAACCGACAGTTACCACCGGAATCATTTTATTTACAAGATTGCATAACATACCGCTTCCACCAATAGAAACAACTATTTGAGGTGCCATCACTCGAATTTCTCTTAACAGCATATCTAATCTGTTAGTTTCTGGCATACAATGATCACATTGAAAATAAGGTATTATCGTTTGCTTCCATTCCTGATATGTTTCATTTTTCTTCAGTTCATCATAACTACCTTCTATAGCATTGTAAAATGGTATTCTACCAAGTTGGCTTAAAATCTCTGTTGTGTTAAGTAGCAAAACCTGTTTATTCATTTTTTCCATTAAACACTTACATCTATCTAATGCCGTTTTGGTTGGTCCATGTTGAATTGCAATAAACTGCTCTGTGATTATTAATGCTTTTTCCGGATTTCTCTCTTCAAGAGGAATTCTTTCCAATGGAACTGTAATTTCTTTCGAAAAATCCTCAACTATTTCTTCGAAAAAAGCAAGTAATTCTTTTTGCACTTTTTCACTGCTTAATTCTGCAAAACGAAAATACATAGATTTCATTTGATAGAACAAAAAATACTTTGTATTTGCAGAATATGCATTTCTATTTTTTCTAACATATAAAATAAATTCCTCAAATATTTTCTCGTCATGTTTTATATTAAGCAAAACAGAATACCACCACACCACTGCATATGGAGATTCCATTGGTAGCTCTGTTTTAAGTAATTCGATTATCTCATCTTGCAGATTTTCCCACAGGCCTGTAATTTCCGCCACCATTCTGTTTCCAACTGTAATTGCTTCCTGTGGTAAATAGTCTTTATAAAACTTTTTTTCATCACGCATTATGTTTAATGCATCCGATACAATATTTCCAAAACCCATATATTCTCCTTGTCGTTAAAAGTCACTCTATTCTAATTCACTCTGCTTTTCCAACTGTTTCCTTTGTATACTCCTCAAAAAGTTCTGCACACTGTCTTACCATGTCTGTATAAATTATTCCTTGTCTTGCAATTTCTTTTCCTTCTTCTTTCAAAGAATCCTTTTCTTCGTGCTGTTCGCTCTGTACGACGTAATTGGCAAGTGCCAGTGATTCTTTTACCGGTTCATAATATAGCCTGTTATTTTCTAATTTCTTTGTGATTTTTTTAATCTTTTTTAATGTATTCTCATAAGACTTCATATTAATATTCCGGGAAGTGCATATTTTTTTCAGCTTTTGATATTGTGTATTAATATTGACTGCATCCTCTGCCATTTCATGATAGCGCTGTGGTGTATCATGCAGATACTCTAATGATTTTTCTCTTTCCTCTGAGTTTAATACCGGTGTCAGTTTTTGCAGGCATGACGCAATATCGACTTCCTTCACACACTCATTATCTATCGCCTCTCTTAAGCTCATTATCTCTGTATTCTCGATTCTGGCACCGCCCTCTGTAGCATTGATGACACGGAAAGCTTTTCTATATTCCTTGCAGCTTTTAATATAATCATTATACCAGTTCAGATACATCCAGAAATCTCCTCTTATCGGAACCTTTTCTTCCACATTCCCCGGAACGGTTCTATACCGTGAAGTGTCTACCTCTCCCATATGCTCATGAAATGTGCCATCCGCATGTGTTTTATTCCCTGTCAGTGCAAGATCCTGTCCTACTAAAATAACAGTATCAATCCCTATCATAAATGCCAGCGAAAATGCGATTGTTGCCACTGAGCCACCGCATGCCACCGATTCAAAGCTTTTTCCATTCAATGCATAAATCTCGTTAATATATCCATCTCCCTCATTAAAGAAAAACTTCATTCCTTTATGATAGGATAATACGGGATTCGCTGCTGTAATGGAAGTAAGCAATGGTATCTTCTCTGCACCCTCATATTGTATAAGCTCCAATGGCTTTTTACCATCAACAATCGCAAACATATCCGGCATAATGCCTCTTTTCAGCAGCGGTTTTATCGCTGTATCAACTGCAATAATAAATGATCTGCCCTTTGCTCTCTTTAATTCATCTATATTCTTATCTAATGATGGACCTGCGGCAACGACAATTGCCGGAATATCTCTCGGTATCACCTCTGCCAGCTGTCTCGTTTTATATCCATCCAGCAGAAAATGTGCATTGGCAAACATATTCTGCGCATATACTGCTGAGAAACGTACCCTGGTATTAATTGCTGATGCACATGAATCACACTGTTTTCTGATTGCTTTTGCATACTCCATCATCTCATCCGGAAAGATTCTGTAATAATTCGGAAGAAGAAATGTCTTCACACCATCAAATCTTTCTACTGTAATCATCCGCTCAATGACATTATTGATGGAAACTCCGCTTAAGCCTTCTATCACGATAATGCAGTCTGACTGTTCCTTCAATATACCTGTCAGGTCAAATGCTTCCATTGCTGTAAAAAATATTTCTTCTGATGGTTCATATATAATAATGTTTAATTTCTGTCCTTCTATTCTTTTCTGTAATAACTGCTCTATATAATATGGATTGCCGATACCTCCGATAAAATAAAGTGTTGTTCTCTCCAATGAACCTTTTGCATCTGCCCATGTCTCTATCGGTGCCTTGCAGTTTCTCTTTCCGCCGAGATATCTTTGTTTTCCATCTTTTGTTACTTTTAATATGATATTTCCATCTAACGCCTGCATGGCATCAACAGAAATCCCTTTCTCTTTCTTATTCTTCCACTCTTTATATCTATCTTCAATTTTATGCCTGCTGCCCGGATACCTTATCTCCCACGCTTTAAGATTCTGTTCTAATAATAATTCTCTATTCATTCCCTGTCCCATCTTCATCCAAAAAATCTTCTGGCAAAAAAAGCTTCAGATAATTCTGAACCCCATATGCCATGACATCCATCATAAGCACATCATCCTCGTTATCATATGCCTCTAATATATCTTTCATAATGCCCATAATATCTGATATTACATAATCTCTGATATCAGCTTCCCATTCTATCTCCAGCATGCTCTGTAAAAAGCTCTGTATCTGCGAAAAAAGTGGTCTGTATTCCTCCTGTAATCTGTGTCTTGAGTATGCCAGTTCTTTATAATTAATATTCGTTATTGCTATATATAATTGTTTATCATCCATAACCATTCCTTATATCAAAAAAGGGAGCCATAAGACTCCCTCTTTTTCATTTCTTTTAACCTGTTATTACTGTAATAAAGATAATACTCCCTGAGTAGACTGATTAGCCTGTGCGAGCATAGACTGTCCAGCCTGTGCAAGAATGTTGTTCTTGCTGTAGTTTACCATCTCTTTTGCCATATCTGTATCACGGATACGAGACTCAGCAGAAGAGGTATTCTCGGAAATATTATCCAGGTTGTCGATGGTGTGCTCTAATCTGTTCTGTACAGCACCAAGTGCAGATCTCTGGGAAGAAACCTTAGAGATTGCATCGGAAATAGCATCGATTGCGTAGGTTGCTGCTGTACCGTTCTTGTCCGTTACGTTTAAGCCCTTGATTCCAAGGTTTGCAGAGTTCATGGTGTCAATGTCAACTGTGATCTTGTTTGTCATGTCAGCATCTGCACCTACGTGAAGGCTGAAGCTTAATGTGTTGGCAACTTTTGCAGTTCCTGTATGAATTTCAATTGTATTAGTTGCATTTGCAAGTGTCATTGCAGTATAGTTTTTATCAATACCCACTTTTGCCTGATTCTGAGTATCACCAATCTGGTTTGCTTTCAATAATTCAGCTGCCGCAAGACTATATGCTTTTTCTTTAGTGATTACATTTTTGTTGTTATCATCAACTCCATCATTATCCTTATCTGCAATAAGGGACAGTTCCGTTGTACCCACTTTAACAGTTCCAGATGTTACCTTTGTACTAAATTCAGCTGCATCCGCATAATCTGCATCTGCTACAATTCCGGCACCAGTATCCGCTGGTACAACTCCGTCTTTATACCATCCAGCTGCATTTCCATCTGCCTTTGTACCAGTTGTAACTGCTGCTTTTGCAGCCACATATTTATAAGTATCTCCATTTACCACAACATCCTGGTGCTTTGTATCAATATCAGCAGTTGTCAACATGTCCTTTAATTCTTTTGTAGATGCTCCAATGGAAAACGTCTGGCCTCCGATTGAAACTTTATCTCCAGCCTTCAATGCATCCATTTTAAATGTAGCTGTTCCATCACCATTATCGGTCAGAGTTCCCTTTAATCCGGCATCATGTGCCTTCATATTAATTGTCTTCTCACCGTCATCACCCTTTAACAGGTAAATCTCATTGAATTTGGTTGTCTCAGCAACACGGTCGATCTCTGTATTTAACTGATCAATCTCGTCCTGGATAGCCTTACGGTCTGTATCCTTGGAATTTGTACCGTTTGCTGCCTGAACTGCAAGTTCATTCATACGCTGTAACATGCTGTGAACTTCTGTTAAAGCACCTTCAGCAGTCTGTACAGATGATACACCATCCTGTGCATTGGAAGAAGCCTTGTCCAATCCACGGATCTGCTTTCTCATCTTCTCGGAAATAGTAAGTCCTGCTGCGTCATCTGCTGCACGGTTGATTTTGTAACCGGAAGATAACTTCTCGGTTGACTTAGCCTGTGCTCCGGATGTGATACCAAGCATTCTGTTTGCGTTTGCTGCCTGCATGTTGTGTTGTACTACCATACTCATAATAGAATCCTCCTTGAACTCCCACTTTGTGGGGTATTATGTTTTTTCCTCTGGAAATCCTTTTCCTAAGGTGTTCTTATTGCGTCACTTTGCAGTAACGCGTCACAAGCATCTTTTGATGCTTTGCGACCTTGTATCAAATAAGCGAAGCGTCCCGGGTGTGCCCCACCTATTACCAGAATTTAAAACAGATCAGGAGTTAAATTTATCTTTCAAACTCTCTGCATCTTTCTTTGCCTCTGCCTTCATCCGCTCGTTCCACAGGATTCTCTTAATTTCCTGCTGTGCCTCTCTGGAAATGCCCGGCTCTGCATAATAGGTTTCTCTCTTTCGTGCCGGATTTTCTTCCGTGGTACTTCTGGCAATATTGAGTTCTCTCGGGGCATCAATGAGCAGCCTTGCGTGATTACCCGAACCACCTACATAGACCACACGGATGTCATCCCCGATATTTACGTATTGTCCCTGTTTCAATGAAAGTTTCAGCATTTTTTTACCTCCATGCACGCAAAACCTTTTTGCTACGTTTTGTATCTTTTATATCGTCTGTTCGCTACGGTTTGTTAACCTCCATTTTTTATAATTGCTACATTTTGTAACTTTCTAACAAAAAAGAAAATTTAATTTTTCCCTAAAACACTATGTTATTGTGCATCTTTTCTATACGTATGCAACATTTTGTATCAAATTCCACATATTTTTCCAATTGTTTGTTTAACATATGTATACCTATTTGCCACAATTCGTGGCGCAACATAGGGAAAGAAAAAATATATTAATTTTAGAAAAGGTGGTATACAATTTATGAAAGGAAAACTTCTTCCACAAAAACTGAAAGAACTTCGACAAGTAAATAATTACACACAAGATTATGTTGCTGCAGTGCTTGGAGTAGTACGACAAACGTACAGCCATTATGAAACCGGTAAACGTACACCAGATGCAGAAACACTATATAAATTGGCGGGTCTATACAACATTTCGATTGACGATCTCATGCATCTGACTGTTGATATTGACCGCGAAGTTTCTTATGATGCACCGGTTCCTTCCCAGTCCAGCGAAGACTTATCTGAGTTTCTTGAATTTTTTAATGATCCCGCGAATAAAAAAAAGTACATGTTTCATACGAATCTGGAAAAAGAATTGCTTTTTTATTTTAACAAGATATCCGAAGAGGATAAGAAAGAAATTATTGAATTTACAAAAATTAAGGCCCGCAAGCCTTTATAACAGAAAAATTGCTTCTCCAGATACTGTTTTTAATGGTATCTAAAGAAGCAATTTTTAATACTATGGAAATTACAATTTCACTACATGCACTTTATTCCGGCTTCCGCAAGCCTCTTGTATTCTTTTCCACAAGCTTGCGTGTCACCATCATCTGATGTCCACAGCCAGTGCATTTCAGGCGGAAATCCGCGCCCACGCGCAAAATCTCCCATTCATGGCTGCCACACGGATGTGGCTTTTTTAATTTCACAATATCTCCCACTTCATACTGGTACTGATTCATAGCTGGTCTCCTTCTTTTTCTCCCCTTATAGACAATTGTAAAACCCGCGGCGGCAGGAGCCGGAGTATGTTTTGCAATTGTCTATTATTTCTCTGGCTAACACTTGATCTGTGAAAAGACATTTCCAAGTCCATCCTGAATAAGAAGATCCGCACGCGCATCCATTGGAGTTGCACTCTTATTAATCAAAACAAGCTTATTTCCCCTGTAATAATCAATCAGGCCGGCTGCCGGATATACGGCAAGCGAAGTTCCTCCCACAATCAGCATATCCGCATGGCTGATATAAAATACCGCATCCTGCAGTGTTTTCTGGTTCAGCCCTTCTTCATAAAGAACTACGTCAGGCTTCACCGGACCACCACAGACAGGACAGACCGGAACTCCTTCCGAGTGGAGAATATCTTCCGCGCTGACAAACTGTCCACAGCGTTCGCAGTAATTGCGCAATACGCTTCCGTGCAATTCCATGACGTTTTTACTTCCGGCCTTCTGATGCAGACCATCGATATTCTGGGTCACGACCCCTTTCAGTTTTCCTGCTTTTTCCAGCTCTGCCAGTTTGAAATGGGTGATATTTGGCTGTGCATCCAGACAGAGCATTTTGTTCCGGTAAAACCGGTAGAACTCTTCCGGATTCTGCCGGTAAAAACTATGGCTTAAAATAGTCTCCGGCGGATACTTATACTGTTGATTATACAAACCGTCCACACTACGGAAATCCGGGATTCCGCTCTCGGTCGATACCCCTGCTCCACCAAAAAATACAATGTTGCCCGATTCCTCCACCCATTGCAAAAACTGTTCCGTTGCTTCCATTTTTTCTCCTTTCTCCGCGAACAGGGAAAAAAGAGGCTGTCACCGTGTGACAACCCCTGTCTGATTTCCTGTACTATATAGCAGAATTGATATTCTTATAATAAGGCTGCCAGTTGCTGCTATACAGCCTCTGTATTATAAAATACATCTTTCTTCATCTCTCCGGCAATTTGCTTTGCATTCTCCAGGTCATCCAAAATCTGGTGTACCGGTGTTGTTGCATCTTTTAAATTTTCACGGAGTTCTTCCAGTCTCTGTGCATCCTGTTGCTGCTGCTCACACTGCTGCTGGATATGGTTCGCCTGATTTGCCATCTCATCCATGGAACTTGAAATCTCTTCGCTGACAGCTGCCAGGGAACTGATGGAATCGGAAATCTTTCCCACACTCTTCTGGTTCGCATCATTGATCTCCCATGCAGAATTAATCTTCTCGCTCATATCCCCAAGTGCCTCCACCGCGGTGTTTGCACTGTCTGAACTCTTTGCGGATGCTTCTTTGATACGCTCCACGAACTCACTCATGTTGGCTGTCATGTTCTGGGTCTGTTCTGCAAGTTTACGGATCTCTTCCGCAACTACTGCAAATCCTTTTCCGGCTTCTCCTGCACGGGCTGCCTCGATGGATGCATTCAGTGCCAGCAGATTGGTCTGGCTGGAAATGGAATTGATCCCTTCAATGACTTCATTCATATTACTGATAATGTCAAAAAGCTTCTCCATATTCTGTTTCATGGTACTTGATTCACTGATCGTCTTATCGGACAGATCGCGGATAGCCGTCAGCTCCTGCTGTCCCTCTTCGATGTTTTTGTAAATCGCTGCAGATTCTTCCGATGCAGACAATATCGTATTGGTCAGTTCCTCATGCTGGTTGGAAACCTCCCCTGCCACACGCGAACTTTCTGACGCAGACTGCGTAGCGTCCTCCGATGCCTGTGCGATCTGCTGTGAAACAGATTCCATCTTGGAATTATAATCTTTTAAGGCATCCACAACCTCTGCGATCTGTAACGATGCGGATGCATTCTTTGCCAGGATCTGACCGAACTGGCTGCGTCCGTTCACCAGACGGGTATACAGCTGCTGTATCTCCGGATCTTTTGAATAATCTACATTTTTCAATTCCAGAACGGCCTGCAGACCGGCTCTGTCTGTCTTTTTTCCAAATGCCATATTATATACTTCCTCTCTGTTGTAACATACAAATCTCTGTATCTTCTGCCTTTTATTCTGAACTAAAATATGTTTAAAGTCAACATATTTCTATCATAATCCGGATATTTTTTGACAATTTTGCTACTACACACAGGTTGCCATGCGAACAATAACACGATTCTTACAACTTTAGGTTTTCCACACAAGAAATACACTTGCCACAATTCCGGCAGTGGTTGCAAAAAGGGCTCCCGGAAGTGTATATCTTGTCTTTTTTACTTTTACCGACATAAAATAAACCGACATGGTATAAAAAATAGTCTCTGTGCTGCTGAGCATAACCGATGCCGCACGTCCCAGCATCGAATCTGCACCATGTGTTTTGTAGATATCCAGTAAAAGTCCCGTTGCTGCAGAGGAAGAAAACATTTTTACCACAGCAACCGGGATCAGCTCGGTCGGAAATCCTGTCGCCGCCATTAATTTTCCAAGCCACCCGGAAATAAAATCCAAAAAACCCGAAGCCCGCAAAATACCTACTGCTGCCATCAGTCCGATTAGCGTCGGCATAATCTCCACTGCTGTGCGGATTCCGCTTTTTGCCCCTTCCAGGAAATCCTCATATACATGCTGCCGGTGCATCAGGCCATTTCCCACAATGAGCAATACCAGAATCGGAATGACTGCCTCGGATAAGTACAGAATCAAATTCATTTTTCCACCCTCCCAAATGCCTGCCGGAGCTTGATGAAAATGACAGCTGCCAACGTGGAAATACTAGTGGCAATGATGGCCGGTCCTACAATTGCAGCCGGACTTACGGCTCCATACTGGCTGCGATATGCAATGATATTCACAGGTATCAGCTGCAGGGAAGAAATATTAATGATAAGAAAATCACACATCGCGTCTGTCGCCTGATTTGACATTTTCTGCAGCCGCTTTAACTCTTTCATGGCAGAAATCCCTGCCGGGGTTGCCGCCCAGCCCAGCCCCAGAAAATTGGACACCATATTGGTTGCCATATATCTGCCTGCTGTGGAATTTTCCGGAACTGACGGAAACAAAAAACGTAATATCGGTTTCAGTGCAGATGCCGTGCGGTTTACCATCCCCCCCTTTTCCGCAATTTTCATAAGTCCTACCCAGAATGCCATGGCACCTGTCATTGTCAGGCAAAGGCTTACCGCTTCCTTTGCCGAAGCAAGTGCCTGATCGGTCACTGCTCCAAGATTTCCAGTCATTGCAGCATACACCACTCCGACAAGAATCATTCCACCCCATAAATAGTTCATCCGCGCCTCCTGTTTGTGTTCTTAAATCATTGTATGGGCTTTGCTTTTTTCATATTCCTTTTGCAATTACCGGATAAACCCAAAAGGAAAGGCATAGCCCAGGCTTTCCCCGCATAAATTTTCTTAAGTTTTCTTACAGGAGTTTCTGGTATGAAACATCTTTTGAAAAAACACCGGATGCTTTCCGTGGGTATTTTTCTGGCTGCGGTTCTCTCCATTATTTATGCAGCCATCCTCTCCCCTGCCGGAAAAAGTACCGGTTCCTTTTCTGAATTTTGTACCACGCTTTTTCGCGAAGAGATGAAATCCAACACCATGAATCTGCACTTTACGCTAAAAGATCCAAAAGCTGCCGGCATTGACTCTTATGAGATCACGCTTGGCAGTCTGTCCGGTGACAGCCCTCATAACCAGGCCAGACAGCTCAAAAAACTTTCGGAAGAACTCAAAAAATATTCTCACCGCTCTCTCAAAGGAAAAGACCGCTTGACCTGCCGGCTGCTTTCCGATTATATTTCACGCCAGCAGAACCTTGCTGCCTATCCCTATTACGATGAACCTCTGACCCCTTCCGGTGGTGTCACCTCACAGCTGCCTGTGCTTCTGGCAGAGTATACTTTCCGCAATACCAGAGATATTAAAGATTATCTCGGACTGTTGTCGCAGATGGATACTTATTTTTTAGGGATTTTAGATTATGAACAAAAGAAAGCCGATGCAGGACTTTTCATGTCCGATGAAGCCTGCTTAAAAGTCATTGAAGGGTGTGAAGTTTTCACCGAACATCCCGATGACAATTTTCTGATCGATACGTTTTCCAACCGGTTAAATGCCATGGATGGGCTTACGGATACCCAAAAGAATGCTTATTTGAAGCAACATTCCAAAGTTCTGAGTGATCATGTCATTCCGGCTTACCGCCAGATGATCAAAGGACTTACCATGCTGCTGGGACGGGGACATAACAACTGGGGGCTTTGTAACTTCCCAGAAGGAAAAGCCTATTACGAGGCGGTCGTGTCTGCAGATACGGGCTGTGATGACAGCGTGGAAGATCTGTTTTCCCAGATTGCCAAAGCCCGGCGGGAAGATCTCACGTTCTGTCAGAATCTTTTGGAAAAAAATCCGAAACTTGCTTCCCAGTCTCCGAAACCCGATGCTGCCCTGAAAGAGGAAAATTCCATGCTTTCCCGGCTGCAAAAAGAAATCCTTACTGACTTCCCGGCACCACCACAGACAGAAGTGGAAATCTGCCACGTTGATCCGGCACTCAGTGAGTACTTGGCTCCCGCCTTTTATATTACGGCTCCGATTGATGATATTTCACATAACCGGATCTACATAAACGATGCTAAAAATGATACGGATATCTATTACTTTACAACGCTTGCGCATGAAGGATATCCCGGTCATCTGTACCAGACCATCTGCACCTCCTCCTATGGTGCTCCGGAAGTCCTCTCCCTCCTCAACTATCCGGGTTACACCGAAGGCTGGGCAACCTACACGGAAATGCAGTCTTTCTATTATGCCGGACTTGATCCGGATCTCGCCTCCCTGTTACAGCACAACCAGGCCGCAACACTCAGCCTCTATGCCACTGCGGATATCGGGATTCATTATTTTGGATGGGAAAAAGAAAAAAACGCCGCATTCTGGAGCGAATACGGCGTAGATGATACTGCCACGGTAAAAAGAATCACAGATCTGATCCTCGAAGAACCGGGAAACTACCTAAAATATTATGTTGGCTATCTGAAATTCCGCCAGATGCGTGAACAGCTTGCGCTCGAAAACAAAAGCTTTTCGGTGTCTGCATTTCACGAAGCAATCCTTCGCACCGGTCCTTCGCCTTTTTCCGTTCTCGAAGAAACCGTGCGGGATCAGTTAAAATAAAGTCCATTGATCTTTTTTATTTTAACAGTGCCTGATAGATATCGCGCTTGCTGACCCCACGGTCTTTTGCAACACGTTTCATGGCTTCCTTGCGGTCAATCCCCTGGGACTCGTAATGCGCCATGTGTTCCTCCAGGGAAAGTGCTTCCCATCCGGCCTGTTCCTCCTTTTTCATCTCTTCGCGGGAACGGCCGGCAATGATGAGGACATATTCCCCACGCGGCTCATTGACTTCGTAATAGGATAAACTGTCCGTAAGCGTCATCTGCAGCTTTTCTTCATGCCGCTTGGTCAGTTCCCGGCAGATGGTAAGCCTGCGGTCTCCGCCGAGGGTATCCGAAAGTTCCTGCAAAGTGCGCACAAGGTGGTGTGGTGCTTCGTAGATAATAATCGTACGTGTCTCGGTCTTTAATTCTTCAAGCACCGCCTGATGTTCCTTTTTATCCTTGGGAAGAAACGCCTCAAATGCAAACCGGCGTGTCGGAAGTCCTGACATGGTCAGTGCTGTAATGCAGGCGGCTGCGCCCGGCAGCGAAGTGACCGGAATGCCTTCTTCATAGCAGATGCGCACAATATCCTCCCCGGGATCGGAAATGCCCGGTGTCCCTGCATCTGTAATTAATGCAATGTTTTTACCCTCACGCATTTTTGCGACAAGCTGGTAGGCCTTATCGATTTTGTTGTATTCGTGATAGCTGGTCATCGGTGTCTTAATCTCGAAATGGTTGAGCAGCCGGATGGAGTTTCTCGTATCCTCTGCTGCGATCAGATCCACTTCCTTGAGTGTCCGCAGTACACGGTATGTAATATCCTCAAGATTGCCGATCGGGGTGGCACACAGATAGAGTGTGCCGGTTCTATGTTGTTCCATGATTGTTCCTTTCTCGTTTTGCAATGTTCTGCTATAATTTTAGAATATGATTAAAAAGCCATACTTGTCAAGTCGCAAAATTGTGATTATAACAACAGACATTTTTCATTTTATATTGTATATTTTTTTTAAATTTCAAAAAACTAATTCTGTAATAACAGAACGACAGAGATGGCAAAGGTACGTTTCTAATCGGTACTGATGCGACAAACAAAGACCTGGTCAAAGGCGATCTGCTGGTCATTCCAGGTGGCACACTCTGCGGTGTGCAAAGCGACACCGGAGCTATTTACACAGAAATCATTATCAAACAGGAGGCTATTATGAACAATTTGGTAAAAGCAGGAGAAGTAATGAAATTAAAGGATCTGATTTCCTATGAAGAAGGAAGCATCAGTAATCTTGATGTAGCAAGCACCGACACAATGAAGTTTGTGCTCATGGCATTCGACAAAGGAACCGGGCTGACTCCACATCGCGCACCAGGCAATGCGATTATTTTCGCACTGGACGGAAAAGCAACCATCAATTATGAGGGCAGGGATCATGTAATCTCAGCCGGAGAAAATTTCCGTTTTGAGAAAGATGGTCTGCACAGTGTGACCGCAGACGAGCAGTTTAAGATGGCTCTGCTTTTGGTAATCGAATAACCCCTTTTCCATTGAAAAATATCGTGCTAGAATAACATCTGAGGGTAGAAAAGAGGATTTTATTTATGCGCGATAACACACAACATTTATATAACAATTTTGAATTAAGAAAGCTACTGATTCCCATCATTGTGGAACAGCTGCTTTCTTCTTTAATGGGAACCGCCGACACAATGATGGTCAGCAATGTCGGCTCTGCCGCAATTTCTGCCGTTTCCCTGGTGGATTCCATCAATATTCTTGTCATTCAGGCACTGTCTGCCTTATCTGCCGGGGGCGCGATCCTGTGCTCCCAGTATCTCGGCAGCCAGAACAAAAAAAATGCCAACCGTTCTGCTCGGCAGGTTTTGTTTGTCATGGTCATTCTGTCTGTAACTTTATCCGTTTTCTGTCTGATCTTCCGTGATCCACTGCTGCATGTGATTTTTGGAAAAGTAGAACGCGATGTCATGACCAACTCCCAGATCTATTTCTTCTTTACCCTGCTCTCCTTCCCGTTTATCGGACTCTACGATGCCGGAGCTTCTATTATGCGCTCCCAGAATAACAGCCGAAATCCTATGATTATTTCCGTAATTTCTAACTTCATGAACATTGGTGGAAATGCGATTCTGATTTTTGGACGGGGTATGGGTGTCGAAGGTGCTGCAATCTCTACCCTGATTTCACGTATTTTCTGCGCGGTCGTTGTCATCTGGCAGCTGCGCAATGACAATGAACCGATCTGCATCCGCAACTATTTTTCCATCCGCCCCGACTGGTATCTGATTAAAAAAATTCTGTTTATCGGAATTCCGTCCGGTATTGAAAACAGTATGTTTCAGTTCGGTAAACTTGCCATCCAGTCTACGGTTTCCACACTTGGAACCGTAGCGATTGCCGCGCAGGCAATGACCAATATTCTGGAAAACTTAAACGGTATTGCTGCCATAGGCATCGGAATCGGACTGATGACCGTGGTCGGTCAGTGCCTGGGTGCAGGGCGCAAAGATGAGGCCATCTATTATATTAAGAAATTGTCCTGGCTGTCAGAGGCAGTCATCATCGCAAGCTGCCTGCTCGTTTTTGCACTGACCAAACCGATTACCATGCTTGCCGGAATGGAACCTGCCAGCGCAAAACTGTGCTTTTTCATGATAAGCTTCATCACGATCGTAAAGCCAGTTTCCTGGGTACTTTCATTCATCCCTCCCTATGGTATGCGCGCTGCAGGTGACGTAAAATTCTCCATGATCACCTCCTGTTGCACCATGTGGCTGTGCCGGGTAAGCCTGTGCATTTATCTCTGCCGGGTATGGGGATTCGGCCCGATTGCTGTCTGGATCGGTATGTTTTCCGACTGGACGCTGCGCGCGATCATTTTCTCCATCCGTTTCCACTCCCGGAAATGGTTAAACCATCATGTGATTGACAATTGATCAATGAAAAAGCGGCACAACACGTGCCGCTTTTCTATACTATATAAAATACTCCCTTGTATCGGCTGTTAAAGTCAGCCACTCTTTTACGCTTTCAGATCCAGCGAACGGATCTCCTGTCGAACCTTCAGAATCATGGATGGGCTGACAGAAAGCTCATCAAATCCCATACGAAGGAAGGTCTCGGTCAGCGTGGTATCTGCCCCAAGTTCTCCACAGATACCAACCCAGCAGCCACCCTTGTGACCATTGTCTACAATCATCTTCAGCATCTTTAAGATTGCCGGATGATGAGAATCGTAAATATTGTCAAGCTTTGGATTCTGCCGGTCGATTGCCAGTGTATACTGTGTCAGATCATTCGTTCCGACAGAGAAGAAATCCACTTCCTGTGCCAGTTCTTCGGACATCATGACGGCTGCCGGAGTCTCGATCATAATACCAAGTTCGACATCCTTGTACGGAATCTTTTCCTCATCCAGTTCTTTTTTCACTTCCTCGATGATCTTCTTTATCGTCTGTACCTCTGTGACAGAAATGATCATCGGGAACATGATGGCGATGGTTCCGTAATAGCTTGCCCGATACAGTGCACGAAGCTGTGTCTTGAATACCTCGCGGCGGTCAAGGCAGATACGGATCGCACGGTAACCCATTGCCGGATTATCTTCTTTGTCGAGTCCGAAATAATCCACCTGCTTGTCCGCACCGATATCCAGTGTACGTACAATTACCTTCTTACCTGCCATGTTCTCGGCTACTGTCTTGTATGCCTGGAACTGTGCTTCTTCATCCGGATAATTATCCGCTTCCAGATATAAGAATTCACTTCTGAACAGACCGATTCCGGCCGCATCATTGGCCAGTACACTTGTAACATCTTTTACACCGCCGATATTTGCATATAATTTGATATGTTTTCCGTCTACCGTTATATCTTCTTTTCCTTTTAATTCCTGAAGAAGTTCTCTTGCTTTGATGTCTTCTTCTTTCTTTTCCTGCATTTTCTTTAAAGTTTCTTCATCCGGATCAATGTAAAATGTTCCTGTGTAACCGTCTACAACCGCCATCTTCCCGCTCCACTCTTCTTTAATATCAACTTCGATCAGTGCCGGGATGTTCATCGTTCTTGCAAGGATTGCTGTATGTGAATTTGCAGATCCAAGTCTAGTTACGAATGCAAGGAGCTTCTCCTTGTCCATCTGGACCGTCTCACTTGGTGCAAGATCTTCTGCCACAACGATCACAGGTTCATCACCGAGGGCTCCACCGCTTTCGTTCCCACTTAAGATATTTACCATACGTTCCGAGATATCTTTTACATCTGCTGCTCTTGCTTTGAAATAATCATCTTCCATCTCTGCAAACATCTTCGCAAAGTTATCTCCTGTTGTAGCAACGGCAAATTCAGCATTTACCTGCTGTGTCTCGATGATATTAACAACAGAATCAATATAATCATCATCTTCCAGCATCATCTGATGTACTTCAAATACAGCAGCATTCGCTTCTCCGACTTCTTTTAATGCTTTTTCATACAGTCCCTGTAACTGCTCTGCCGCCTTTGCACGTGCATCCTCATATCGTTTGATCTGCTCTGCAGTATCTTCTATTTTCATACGTTTTACAGGTTGTTCTCCCTTCTGGTAGAACAATATTTTTCCAATTGCAATTCCTTTAAATATTGATTTGCCAGTATATTTCTCCATATATAATACCTCGTCCTTCCTTCAATCTTTGTTAACATTCTAACTCACAATGCCTGTAAAGTCTAGTTTTTCGTATGTTTCAATTCGTCGTAACGCAGCTTTTCCATTGTAAATCCTCGTCCTCTTACCTCATTGATCTGCGTGATCGTGATAAATGCTTTCGGATCAATCTCCTGAATTGCCTCTTTTACAGAATACAGCTTTCTGCTGTGGATGACACATAATACGCCCTGCTGCTTCTGTTCTCCATAACCGGTCTCGATGTCTACCATTGTCACTCCGGCATCAATATCCGTTAAGACTTTCTGACGGATTTCTCTGTATTTGTCCGAAATTACAAATAACTGGATCTGTGACTTTCCAAGAAGCATCACCCGGTTCAGCACAACCGTACTTAAAAATAAATTCAGAATACCATACAGTATCTGTTCCGAATCTGAAAACAGCATCTGAAGTCCCAGCACCGAAAAATCTACGATATACAAGAATACCGCTACCGGAACATGGAACCATTTATGTAACACAAGTGCCAGTATATCAGTTCCACCGGTAGAAGCACCTACTCTTACCACCAGCCCGATACCAATTCCAAGAAGGACACCACCATACAGTGCTGCCAGCATTGCATTATTCTCTGCCACCTTATCAATTCCGGGAATGGACTGTACCAGCGACAGGAATATTGGATAAACAAAGGAACTGATGATCGTTGTCAGTGCGAACTTCTTTCCAAGAAATATTGCCCCAAGGACAAACAGTACCGCATTAATTGCGAGAATGATCATCGACAGATTTACCGGGAGATAGTGACTGATCGTAAGACCGATACCGGTTGCACCTCCCATGATGATCCCATTTGGCACGATAAACGCAGCCACAGCAAATGACAGTACAAGATTACCGACCAGCACACCTAGAATAGTTTTGATTGTTTTTCCCCAACTTTTTTTCATATGTCCCATCCTCTCTCCGTATTTTATTTTGCGATTATACATATAATCCGTTACAGACAGTTATCCCCATATAACTGCCTGTAAACTCATGTTTTCCACATTTTTATATTAATAATGTGGATTTTCTTTCTTCATTTTCCAGATTATGAAATTCCTTTCATCGTAAGCTGGATCCTCTTCTTCTTAAGATCCACGCTCATCACTTTTACATCCACGATATCGCCAACGCTTACCACTTCCAGCGGATGCTTGATGAATTTCTTATCCGTGATCTCGGAAATGTGTACAGGAATTTTAGGACCTAATATG
>OGXE01001673.1_pt1 | contig 18460 bp, 18 predicted proteins | sample 1576181 | NCBI WGS metagenome assembly OGXE01 (sample SAMEA3541478, study PRJEB24748) | human gut metagenome | biome: human gut; feature: human-associated habitat; material: faeces | place: China | collected 2012 | reverse complement strand
CGCGTTCGTGGACAAGGATTTTCTCTACAAACTCGTTGAGCATGGTGTTTGTCAGAGTGTCAAAATTCTCGTACTTATCAATCAGAGCTATAAATTTCTCTGCTGATTTCTGGCTCTGTTCGTAGCCGGTAACAGCCTTTTCCAACTCCGCAATTTCAATCTCAAGTGTGTCCTGCTCTTTGGCATACTGTGCATCAAGCGCCCTATATCGTGCGTCCGGCAACTTGCCGAGGGCGTTGTCCTCATAGATTTTGCAAATCAGTTTTTCCAGTTCTCCGGCTCTCTTTTGAGCAGCGGCCAGACGCCTGCGCTTTTTCGATATATCGGCACTCTGTTGAGCAACCTGCGTCTCCTGAACAGTGTGAATAAATTCCGTCCGGTCATTTCTGGAATATTCAGCGATAGCCCGGAGCGTGTCGGAAACCAATGTCAGAACAGCACTCTCATTGATACGGTGTTGTGTAGGGCATAGTGTCCCACACGGAACTTTGGTATAATTGGAACAGGTATATTGAGAAATCCGCTTGCCATTGTTGGTGCGGTGGACATACATCTTGCCGCCGCAATCGGCACAATAGAGCAAGCCTGTGAGGGGAGCCGCTTCGCCCCAGCCGTTTGGATAACGCCGTACATTGCTGCGGATTTTCTGCGCCAAATCAAAGGTCTGCTGGTCGATAATGGCTTCATGGGTATTCTCAAAGATCGTCCATTCGTCCTCAGAAACATAGTGGCTTTTCTTGTCCTTAAAGTGCTTGCGGGTCTTGAAATTGATGGTGTGCCCTAAATACTCTCGTTTTTTCAAAATGTTCACGATGGTAGATGATCCCCATCCATAGGGGTCTTTGACCGGCTTTGAACGGTTCACACCCTCGTTGAAGCGGGCAAGGTGTACGACAGGAATTTCAATCCGGTCTGTGGATAATTTGCAGGCGATCTGATAAGGCCCATATCCCTCCAGCGTGAGGGAGAAGATACGGCGTACCACTTCGGCAGCTTCCTCATCTACCAGCCAATGCTCCCGTTTTTCGTCCCATAAGTAGCCGTAAATCACAGTGCCGGTCAGGTGCTTGCCACTCATGCCTTTTGACTTAAACACAGAGCGGATTTTCCGGCTGGTATCACGGGCGTAAAATTCATTCATGATGTTGCGGAACGGGGTAAAATCGTCATCGCCTTTCAGACTGTCCACACCGTCGTTGATGGCAATCAGACGAACGCCTCGCTGCCGCAAAACCTCCATGACCTGACCGACCTTCAGATAGTCGCGCCCCAACCGGCTCATGTCCTTGATGACGATTGCCTCTACACGCCCTGCCTCCACTTCCTCCATCATCGCCAAAAATCCGGGGCGGTCAAAACGGGTGCCTGAGATACCATCATCGGTAAAGTGCGTAGGGTTGGGCAGCCCGTTCCGGCGGGCAAAATCCTCTAACATCTGCTTTTGATTGGATATGGAATTGCTCTCGCCCTGTAACTCATCGTCCCGGCTCAGGCGCTCGTACAGTGGGGTAATTTTTTCATTTCTCATGGCTGTACCTCCTGAAACAAAAATGCTCTAAGTGATTGCTTCACTAACCATGACAAAATCATGATTAAGAAGTCACTTAGAGCATATATCACCCGCCGCCAATTTGTATTTTTTATATTGCTTCACCGCGAAATGGTCGGGGCTGCGTTCTTCTAAATCGGCAAAGAGCAGATCAACGGGGCTTTGGTATTCCTCGTCGTCCTCGCGTGCTTCGCTTGCATTGATAAGTTCAAGCAGCGTTGTAAAGTTCATTTCCTCGGCGGGGGCTTCATACCAAATGTAGCCGATCAACGCGCAATATAATAATCTCTCGGCTTTCACCCAAAAATCTTCCGCGCTTTTTTCTCCCTCGCCTTTGGTATTGACAATAAGGGTATTGACAACCTTTAACACGTCCTTTTCGCTGCGGATATACACAAAGGGGTTATATCGCATGGATTTCTTGAAGTTTATCGTATTCAGCACTTTTATCTTGTAGCCGCCGCGCTGCAAGAGCTTTCCGCACTCGATTAAGACGGTGCCTTTTGGGTCGGTCAAGACGTAGGAAGAATGAAGCTGCATTAAATTAGGCTTTACGAAAAACCTTGTCTTGCCGCTGCCGCTGCCGCCGATCACCACGACGTTTTTATTTCTCGCATATTTCGGCTGCTTCGGGCGGCTGTTCATGGTAAGGCGTTCGGTCTGCGTCAAAATGATGTTGTTCTGAAAATCCGGGTCGATGTAGGGCTTTATATCTTCGGCGTTGCCCCAACGTGCGCTGCCGTATTCTGCGCCCTTGCGGTATTTCTTTGCGTTTTTCCCTTTGACATAGACAATCAGACGGATAACCACCGCGCCGACAATGCCGATAAGCAAATCCAACGGGTGAACGCTCGGCAAGGCATTTGAAAACGCTTCGGAAAATCCCTGTGTGATATTGAGTATCTTTTCGGAAATATCCGCGCCGGGGGCAAGCCGCACCGCCTGTCCCACCTTATCAAAGAGATAGACAAAGAACACATAGGGGATATTCGGGATTATCAACTTTTTGTAGTTCATCTGCTTCATATCTCGCGCCCCCTGTCTATTTTCTTTACCTTGTCGCGGGCGGCGTTAAGCTGCTTCGCCTTGTCCTTTGCTGCGGCAAGGGCTTTGCGGATAGAGGGCTTTTTATCCCTGTTCAGCTTCTTTGCGGAAAACTCTTGAAACGCTGCGGTCATAACGTCCGCGTCCCTGCCTTTGAAAAACACAAGGTAACGGGTCTGTTCGCCCTTAACCTTTTTCAGCGAAAAATCTATGTTGTACTTCTTCGCGGTACTCTCAAAGGCTTTGATATTGCTGTCGGTGATCTCGATGTTGGAAACACCCGCATTTTGCTTCATAAGCTGCCGCATGGTCTGTTTCCCATGCGGGGCTTTGCTTTTCTGCTCCAAAAACTTCTTGATTGCTTTCTGCAACGCCTGTTCGGTAAGCCTTGCCGCGCCTTTTCCCACATTGACGGATAGGGCAATCGTTTTTTGGGTTACTTCCTCCTGCAAGGTATCAACTCCTTTCCCGGTAAACTGCGGCTATGCTCATTTGCTGCCGTAAAAGTCGTGATTGACAAGGGCGGTATAGTAGCTGTCAATGGTACTCGGTGCGTTGAACAGCACCGCTTTTAGATACTGCTTGATGTTGCGGATTTTGGTTGTGTTCTCCCTCATGCAGTCCAAAACAAACTCAACGTGGCTGCTATTCAGCTTCATAAACTTTGATTTGACAAGTTCGGCGGGGTAGTCGTCCCCGGCGATACGGATTGTCTTTCGGGCTGTGCAGACGGTTTCCAGCATGATTTCTACAATCTCGTCCAAACGGTCTTTATCCATTTTGGGGTCTTGAATGAGAATGTCATAGTCGATGTTGTCTTTGATGATTTCCCGATAAATCTCTATTGCGCTGTTTGTTTTCGCTTCCGTTCTTTTCCTTTCCGGCGGCGTAGCCGCTTCGTCCTGCTCATAAGGCAAGGGATTTAGGGAATGGAAAGGAATGGAATGGGTACTTGATAAATCAGTAATTGATTGTTCTTTACTTGATATATCTTTATTTAATTGCGTTGGATTTTCCAACGTAGGTTTTTCCTGCGTAGGTTTTTCCAACGTTGGATTATCCAATGTTGGATTTTCCAATGTAGGTAAATCCGATGTAGGCGGCTGTTCGCTGCTGGTAGCTGCTTCCGGCTCTTTGGGCTGCGGCTGCTCGTATATGACATAATCCGCACCGCGCAAACGTCCTTTCTCGTCGCGTTCCCGGCTGCGGACGATATATCCGGCTTTTTCAAGTTCTTTGACCGCTTCGCGGATTGCGTCGATCTTCTCCCGGTTGATATGGGATAAGCCCGCAAGGGTATAATCCCAATCTTCGGGCAGCGAAAGCATTTGCGACAACAAGCCCTTTGCCTTTAAGGACAATTCCTTGTTTCGCAAGTGGTGGTTGCTCATAACGGTATATCCCGTATTTCGCTCCACTCTGAAAACTGCCATATTTCCTCACTTCCTCTCTTGGTATGCGTGGACAATTAGAAAGCCGTTTTCGGCTGTTTTGGTATTGCAATATGCCCTTTGCCGTTTTCGCGTCTGCAAAGCCGCATGGCACAAGGGCTTTTGCCCGTCTATTTGTCCATGCTGGCGTGCGTTTTCCGCGTCCTTTTGCCGGGGCAATAGGGACACTCTTTGAAAACGCAAAACTCATATTTCCACCCGGGGCGGTAGAAACGGCAAGTGCCGCAATCTTCATCATCTCCGGCACAACCGGATTGATAGCGGTCAAATCCCGGCTTCTGCTGCATGAGCAATTCAAACGCCCGCTGCTTGCCCTTTGTGAAATACATTCCGGCTGCACCTCCTTTCCTGCGGGCATAAAAAAACGGCGTTACTTTCTCCCCCAAAGGGGTTAAGGTAACGCCGTTTGTGTGCGTATTCAGTTTTTAACACATTCCCTGTCTATCCGCTGTCCGCAAAACCATTGATTTTATTAGCTTTTTGCCGCTATCGCTATCACACCTCATTATTCCACCGTCCCGGCTTCCAGCAGATGCTCTCCGATATTGAAGCGGGTCTTATCAACTGCGTCATTGTAAAGGACCTCTCTCGCCTGGGGCGAAATGTCATAGACACCGGCTACTATATCGAGCGTTACTTTCCCATGCAGAAAGTCCGCTTTATTGTCGTGAATGACCGCTACGATTCTTCTTCCCCGGATAATGCCCATGATGGTATCATCATCCCGCTGCGAAACATGATTAACGAAGCCTATGCGATGGATATTGCCAGAAAAATCAAAGCCCAGCAGCGGCAGGCCATGAAAGACGGCAAGTATGTTGGCGGGCGTACACCCTATGGATATTTGAAAGCTCCAGATGACTGCCACCAGCTGATCGTTGACCCGGTGGCTGCTGAGGTAGTCAAAACCATGTTCCAATGGGCCGCCGAGGGCGCAGGATTAAACACTATCGCGGTACGATTGAACGAGGCCGGGTATCTCTCTCCCAGCCACTACAAAAGGACTTTGGGAGAAATCACCCATGAAAATCTAGTAGGCAATGGGCATTGGCAAACCCGCACCGTAGCCAAAATTCTCCGCGCAGAGGTTTATACCGGTGATCTGGTGCAAGGGGTATCTAAAATCATTGACCACAAACAGGTCAGAGCCAGCGCCGATGAATGGACAACAGTACGAGGCACCCATGAAGCTATCATCAGCAGAGAACTGTTTGCCGCTGTTCAGAAAGCATTGGACCAGGCTGCACAGCAGGCAAAAGACAGGGAGATACATTCCTGGTCTCCCAATCTTTTGAGAGGCAAAATCTTCTGCGTCCGCATAAAGTCACAAGAGGTAGTGAATCAGTTCTGATTCACTCTGGAGGTCCGCGGGCATAATGAACACTTCTTTTTGCCATTTGCTCATCTCCTTTTTGTTGTTTCGCGTAACACTTTTGAATACACCTTCCGGGGAGAAAAAAGAGACCCGGAAGACTTTACCGATTTTGGTAAAGCCCTCCGGGTCTCTTATCTATTTTCTGTTCTGGCGTAAGGGTACACTTTCCCCGCAAATCTTGATGGAAATTCAATAAAAACTGCCCAGAATTGAAAAAATCGTAACATTTGCGTGGCCGCATGGGTTTGGGGTTCACCCCAAAAATGCGTTTGTGAATATCCAAATGCTATGCTCGCGTTACAGTTCGTGTCCCCAATTACTTCTTGCAAAATAAGTCCGAGAATTTGTTCTCCTCGTGATTGATAGCACCCTACATTAAAAGCATACTTCCCTCAGATTTTCCACTCCTCCTGCCAGCGGATGGTGGGCTTATCGCCCTCCCACTCAATGGGCAGCCAGACATAGCGGGCGATGCTCGTGTTTTCCATGTGGGTCATCGGCTTGCCGGACTGATGTTGTCAAGATTGGTTGACACATTTTTCTCAAGGACATCATGGACTATGCTGCTATACGCAGAGAATCATAGTATCTCTGTCGCTTGATCATGGGAGGAAGACCACCATTGGTGGTGCAAATCCTCCGATTGTTCCAATAACTGATAAAGTATCTCCAGATTAGAGACTTCAGTTCGGATACAGTCAGGTTTTCACTGTTGTATCGGTCATACAATAATTCTGTCTTTAGACGCGCCCACATGCTTTCACAACGGGCATTGTCATGGCATCGACCACCGGCACTGTTCATACTTTGGATGATTTCATATTTTCTCAGGGTGCTGCGGTAAAGCTCACTGGTATATTGGCTACCTCGATCGGAGTGAAGCACTGCTCCTCGAATTTCAGGATATGCGATAAAAGCGTTTTCTACCGTATGCTGGCAAAGCGTTGCCTTCATCGTGGTTTCCATTGCCAGCCCCAGTACTGCTGAATCAAAACAATCGAAGATTGCCGAAACATAGAGTTTTCCATCTTTTGCTTTGATTTCGGTGATATCTGTCACGCATTTTTCAAGAGGCTTTTCTGATGTGAAATTTCTCTTAAGAAGATCATCCGATTTACGAGCCTCACGGTCTGCTTTCGTAATTCCTTTCGGATTACGCTTAGGACGATGACTGAGACCGATTTTTTCCATGACCCTATAAACGGTACGCTCACTGGGGATAGGAATGCCATCAGGTCGTTTAAGAGTTAATGCCTGGAACATACGTACACGTCCATAGGTGTCGTTGCAGACATCCTCAGCATGGATTTCAAGCATGGTATCTGCAAGCGTCTGGTATTTCCACGGACGGTCTTTTACGGACAGATATTTATAAAATCCCTGGCGGCTCACATGTAGCATGCGACAGTAAAAAGCCAGTTTTCCCTTGATGGTGCCATCGTCAGTCTTAATCGCAATGAATTTCATTCTTTCGGTCTTAGAGACTTCCGACGGCTCGCTGCGAAAAAAGCGCTGGCTTCTTCCAGAAACTCGTTTTCTTCTTTCAGACGACGAATTTCTTTATCCTGATCTTTCACGCGTTTTCGAAGCATGGTTAATTCCTCCGCAAGGCCCATGGCAGATTCTGGGGTATGGGCACCTTCTCCAATATCCAGTTGTCCGGTTCTTACGGCTTTAAGCCAGGTATGGATAGTCCCTTCAGGAATTCCTAATTCTTTAGCGGCTTTCGCACCACCGATTTCTTTTGCAAGCTTAACTGCCTGCACTTTGTATTCATGATCGTACTTACGTTGACTTCGTGCCATAGTTGGGCAACTCCTTATTCTCTTGATTATACTATGAAATCCTTGAGAATAGGCTGTCAACTTTATTTATACACCATCAGACAGTGTGCCCGCGGGGCGGATGCTGCGGTCAGGAATCCGCAAATCGGCGTGTCGGTCACTGGACATGGCCTTTTCCACCAGCTTGAGATACCGCCGCCCGAATTTCATCTGGTTGGGCTTTGGTTTCCAACGGTCCGCCATTGCAATATATCTGTCCGTGCCGGGCAGGCGCAGCACGCAGGTGAACTGCCCGTAAAAGCTGGTGCCATCGGTATCGCCGATGCAGGGGTTGCCCAAATCGGTATACGTACCATGCCAATCCGTAAAAGTGCACACCCGGCTGGGGTTCGGGTAGTAGCCGCTGGTACCGCTGGTAATCAGGTAGTGCTTGCCGCCGCGGGCAAAGTAGGTCGGCGCCTCGCGGGAGAACGGCGGGCACAGGCCGGTGTAATGCTCCGAAAATTCGCCGGTCACCTCGGTGTAGGTATCGGAGAGCGTGGCCGTCACAACCTCAAAATGCGGGCGGTCAAAGATGAAATACGCCTTGCCGGTGGCCTCGTCCACGGCCAGCGCGAAGTCGCCGGTGTCCATGTCCAAGGGCTTGTACACCTTGTGCACAAACTCATAGGGACCGGTAAAAGCATCGGCCTGCAGCACCGACATAAACTGGCTGGTCGCGCCGCACATGATTTTCAGCCACGCCACATATTTGCCGGTCTTTTTGCAGTAGAGAATGTGCGGGCGGTCCATGCAGTAGGTGGGGTGCAGCGGGCTTTGCAAATCATCGGGCTGCGGCGGGATAATCAGCCCCTTGTCCTGCCAGTTGTACAGATCGGCAGAGACATAGCACCGCACGCCCCAGTGCCACACCTTGTTGGCGGCACCGCCCACCGTATGCTCTTTGTTCTCGCCGTACCAATAATACAGTTGGTCGGCGGGGTTGTAAAACACGGAAAACCCATGTGCCTGAATCGGCTTGCCGTCGGTGTCCAGCCAGAGCTGGCCCGGGCGGATGCTGTTATACTTCATACGCATACTCCCCTGCTTGTACCTGTTTTACGCTTCCGTCCGGCAGGCGGATTTCCGCCGTTGTATTGCACGGCACACAGAAGCTGAATTTTGTGCCGCTTTCTGTTTTTTCCCAGCGGCTGGTCACCTTGCCATAGGGGCTGGCATATTCGGCCTGCGCAAAGGTCAGCCCGCCGCCCGGCACCGGGGCCAGCAGAAAGCGGTTTTCGCCCGCCACGCGGATACCTGCTGCCGTGTCAAACAGCCACTGGCAGACCGCGCCGGGAGAATAGTGGTTGCGACTGGCAGACCCTTCCCAGTTTTCCCAGACGGTGGTTGCGCCCTGTGCCACTTCATACAGCCAGCCGGGGCTCTCCGGGTTCAGCAGCATTTTGTATGCGGTATCCGCATACCCGGCCTCGGTCAGCATTGGCAGCAGGAACGGTGTGGACAGAAAACCGGTGCTGACCCGGTACTGGTAGTTTTCCGCTGCCTGCTTCAGGCGCTGCTGTGCTTTGCTTTTCTCCGCGCCGTCCAGCAGGCCCAGCGCCAACGGCCGGACCAGCTTTGCCTGACGGTCGGTGTCCAACTCGGCAAACTGGCGGTAGGCCTTCTGTGAGCCCTCCGCGTAGGTGCGCCACAGGGCGGCATCGTCCGTTTCGCCCAGTATATCGGCGATTTCCGTCATCGTGGTCATCGTCAGGTGGAAGTAGGCCGTGGCTTCCTCGGTATGCTTGGGGCGGCTTCCTGCCGAAATTGCCTCGTTGAATTCCTTCGGCTCCAGCCATTCGCCAAGGTGCATCCCCTTCTCGTAGGTGTACGCGTTGTAGGGGTTCGCCTTGGCGGCTTTTTTGTCGCTTTGCCCCAGATGACCCAGCAGATACGCGGCGTAGCGCTTCATCATCGGCCAGCAGCGGCGCAGGATTTCCACATCGCCATACCGCTTATAATAGCGGTACGGCACCAGATATACGGCATCCGCCCAACCGACTGACTCGCCGGTGCTCTTGTACATCATCTCGACGCCGTTGTAGGGCAGCACTGCCGGAAGCAGGCCGTTTTCATACTGTGCGTCCTGCATATCGCGCAGCCATTTGGCAAAGAACGGCGCAGTGTTCATCAGATAAGCGCCGGTGTCAAAGAAAATCTGCGCATCGCCGGTCCAGCCCAGGCGCTCCCGCGTGGGGCAGTCGGTCGGCACATCCAGAAAGTTGCCCTTCATACTCCACCGCGTGTTGCGCAGCAGCTGGTTCACGCGCTCGTCCGAGCAGTGGAAATCCCCGGTCTGCTCCATGGCGGAGTAGACTGCAATCGCCGTGAAATCAGCCGGGTTCATCTCGTCGAGTCCCTCAACCTGCACATAGCGGAAGCCGAACACGGTAAAGCTGCTCTTGTAGCAGTCCCGCCCGCCGGAGCAGATAAAGTCAATCTCCTGCATCGGGGTCAGCGCGGTTTCGCCGCTGACCTTGCCGGTCATCAGCTTTTTCACAAGACCCAGCTGTGTCCATTCGCCCGCGGGCTTTGTCTCCTGGATGGGCTGCAGATTTACATGGCCGTTTTCATCCAGCAGCTCGCCGCAGACAAGGCGCAGCCGTTGGCCGGGCTTGCCCTGCACGGTAAACGCCAGATACCCGGCGATATTCTGCCCGAAATCGAGGATTTTTGCCCCATCCTGTGCGATGCACAGCACCGGGGTGAACCGTTCATGCTCAGTAACAGGCACGTTATCGGCGGGCAGCAAGGCAACGTGTTCCGGTGCGGGCACCTCCAGCGCCGTACCGGCATAGCTGGGTTGGCGGCGGGCGTCAAACAGCTCGCCGTCCTTCAAATCGGCAAAGCGCAGGGGGCCGTCATTGCTCCAACGCCAGTCTGCATCAGTGGCGATGGTCTGGGTGTTGCCGTCCGCAAATACCACTTCCAGCTGCGCCAGTACGCTGGTCTGCCGGCCGTAGACGTTCGTCACGCCGTAGGCCGCCACACTGCCGCGGTACCAACCGTCCCCGAGGCGCAACTCCACCGTGTTCTCGGCCTGCAAAAGCGGCGTCACATCGTAGGTCTGCACCTGTATCCGCTTGCGGCAATCGGTTGCGCCGGGGGCAAGGATGAAGTCCTTGACCCGATGGCCGTTGATAGTCACATCGTAGACGCCGCGGGCGGTTGCATAGAGCCGCGCTTTCACAATTTCACCGTGCAGCGCGAATTTCTTTTGAAAGCAATCCACCGGATAGCGCCGGTTTTTCTCCGGCGTGTAATTGCCCGCAATCCAGTGGGCCTGCCAGTCCGCCGGGTTCAGCAGCCCCATTTCAAAGCGGGCGGCGGTTTCTTCACCGGGTGTACCGTTTTCGTCCCACAGGCGCACGCTCCAATCCAGAATATCGCGGCTGCACAGCGGCTTGCCGCCGTATGCAATCTGCGTCATATGGCCGGACTCCACCCGGCCGCTGTCCCAGAGGGTTTCCTCGCCCCGGCGCACCACCAGCTGATAGGCGGTCTGGGTGACGCCGCCCGCGCAGTGCCAGAAAAAGCGTGGCTTCGCGTTGCCCAGCCCCAGCGGGGCAGTCAGGTATTCCACCTGTAAATGTGTAGCTTTCATTGGGTATTCCCTCATTGAATCGTGATTTTTGCTTCACCGGTGCGCTCGCCGTCCGTTGCGGTCACGGTCAGCGTGCCACTAGCCCCGACCCGGACGATGGCCTGCGCCGCGCCGTAATAGGTCGTAAAGCTGCCGGTGTGGTACTGCTCCTCGGTGCGGGGGGTGGCCGAGCCAAAGGCCAGCAGCTCGCCGCCCGCAACGGTCACAGTCAGTTTGCGGTCGGCGTTCGACTCCGTCACGCCGTTGGCGCCGGTCAACTGTACCGGGACATAGACAAGCTCACCGGCGTGTGCCGTGGCTTTTTCGGGCCGTACCGCAATTTGTAGCGGGGCCTCGGCGGTGTGCAGTTCACTGCGGCCAAGCTCCCGTCCATCCGGGCCATAGGCCACCGCTGCCAGCGTGCCCGGCGCATACTTTACCTTGAAAACTGCCTTGCAACCCTTTGTGCGCGCCTTGGCGATGGATTTCCCGTTCAGGAACAGCTCCACGCTGGCGGCGTCAAAGTAGACCTCCACCACGGCTTTTTTGCCGTTGCAGCCGGACCAGCTCCAGCTGGGCAGGGCATTTGTGCCGCGCCATGTTGCCTTGGCCGGTTTTGTATCGTGGTTGATGGGCTGCACGCAGATGGCCGGGCTGTCCAGCTTGCCCCAGACGGCCGATGCGTGGAACGCCTCGCCGTTCGGGTTGCCCAGAATGTCAAACGCGCCCACATCGGCCAGCAACCACGGATACGGCTTGTCAAAGCCCTTGCCGTCCGGCGTGTAGGCCCATGCGCCGATGCCCACCTCGCCGAGGTAGTCCCACGCCGTCCACATAAAATCGCCGACCAGATAGGGGTACTGCTTGATCATTGCCCAGTTTTTTGCAATGTCCTGCGGGAAGGTCTCACTGCCCACCACCACGCGGTCGGGGTGGGCCTTGCCCTCGAGCGGGTAGCGGCCGGAGGCATAGTTGTAGCCCGCAATATCCAGCGCATCCAGCACCGGGGTAGTAATGCTATCGGCCTTTTTGCCGTTGGCGCCCCTGTTCATACCGGGGCCGACTACCGAGGTAATCAGGTTGAACATCGTGCTGGACATCCCCTGCATTTTGCCCTCGTCGGAATCTTCACGTCCGCCTTCTTCTTTATAGACGCCCTTGCCGTTAGCGCTGCGGGTAATAATCATCAGGTTCATGCCGCCGGTCACAGCGCGGTTTGCATCAAGACTGTGCAGATAGTCCACCATCTCCTTGGCGGCCTGCACGCCCGCGGGCTTGGCGGGCTCGGAAACCTCGTTGCCGATGGAATACAGAATCACACTGGGGTGGTTGAAGTCCCGGCTGACCATGGCCTGCAGGTCTGCCATATGGTTTTCCTTCCAAGAACCGGCGTAGTCATATTTCGTCTTGTGGCTGTACCACATATCCCACGTCTCGTCCATCAAATAGACGCCGAGCTTGTCGCACGCCTCCAGCATGGCGCGGGAACAGGGATTGTGCGCGCTGCGGATGGCATTGTACCCGGACTTCTTCAACTTTTTCACGCGGCGGTACTCGCTCTCGTCATAGGTGGCCGCACCCAGAATCCCGCTGTCATGGTGGAGGCAGCCGCCGCGCAGCAGCGTCTCCTGCCCATTGATGAACAGCCCCTTGGCCGACCATTCCACCTTGCGGATGCCAAAGGTCAGCGCGGCCTCATCGCTGCCGTTGGTGATTTTGGCGGTGTAGAGGTTCGGTGCGCCCTCGCTCCACAGCTTTGCATCGGGGATGGTAAGCGTAAAGTCCGTGCCCTCGCCCTGCACCCCGGCTGCATCAAAATGAACTGGCGCATCGCTTTGCACCCGGATGACGGCCGGGGCAATGCTCACCGTGCTGACGCGTACGCTCTCGGGCGCAATGCTGTCCTTGGGGCCGGTCCACAGCCAGACCGGGCGGTAGATACCCGCGCCGGAATACCAGCGGGAATCCGGGTGCTGTACGGCACATTCCACCCGCACGATGTTTTCGCCGTCCTGCAAAAAGGCGTCAGCCTCCACAAAGAACGGAATGTAGCCGTAGGCCGCACCGCCCGCCAGCTTGCCGTTGATATAGACCTTGGCGTCTTTATACACGCCCTCAAACTGTAAAAGCACGTGCTCCGCCGCAGGCCGCGGGAAGGTTTTTTCATAGGTAAAGCTGCCGTCCGGGAAAAACGCCCCCGCACTGCCGCAAGCCGCCTTGGGGCTGCGCGGCTGCTGAATCATCGCATCATGCGGCAGAGTGACAGCCTTGCCGTTGCAGCGCCAGTTATCGTTAAAAGAAACTCGTTTCATCGTACTATTCCTTTCTCATCAGCGGGTTACAGCCTTTGGGGCGTTCCCTCGGTAATGCCGCCCTCGCCAAAGCTGTCCACGGCAAAGTAGTAGGTCTGGTCCTTGTTGAGCATCGTCAGCACAACGCCGGGCGTCTCGTATACCAGATAGCTTGCATACAGCTTATCCGGCGCGATGCCGTAACGGCCAGTCGGCATAGTTCTGGTTGCAGTAGAGAATCCCGTCCTCGTCCACACCGGCCGGGAAAAGCCCCACGCGGCGCTCAAAGCTGGCATTTACCGAAATGCGCATTGACGCTGCGTGCCACCAGTTGCCGTAGGCGTCCTGAATCGTGCTGCCGTGCCCCGCATCGGTGATAAATCCTCCCAGCTTGGAGGACATGGGGTTGTGCTGCTGGTAGACAAACGGCCCCATCGGGGTTTCGCCGATATACACACCGTTTCCGTAGGTGGGAACCTCTGTAGCCGGGGCGGCATACTGCAGATAGTATTTGCCGTTGATTTTGCTCATGAACGCGCCTTCAATAAACGGTGCGTCCTTGCCGCGGCCGGATAGCTCCATCAATTTGTAGAGCATCCGCATGGCAAGGGTCGGTTTTTCCGCCTCCCTGCCCGGGAAATCCTGCCGTTCAAAGCCGTGCTCCTGCGGCTGGCCGAAAATCAGCGCTTTCTTTTCGCCAACCGGCAAAAAGGTTTTGCTGTCCAGCTCAATGCCGTAAATCGGGCGGCCGCTGTCGCAGCCCCAGTAGAAATACACCCGCCCGTCATCGTCCACAAAGGTATCCGGGTCCCAGAAGGCAAACGGCTCACTGACTTCTCATAGGTGTCGGCAAAGGGGTCTTTTGTGCGCCATATCGTGCTGTGGTGGCGGTCAGAGGCACAGAAAATCAACCATTCCCCTGCCTGGCGTACATCCGGCGCGTAGTGGTACAGCTCCAGATTGCGGTTTTCGTGCCAGCTCCAGTGCAGCAAATCCTTGGAGTAGTAAAACCCCGCCGACATGGAGGCAAACAGATAATACGTTCCCTTAAAGAGAATCAGCGTCGGGTCGGCAGCCTCCCGGTGCGCAGCCTTGCCGTAGTGCTGGTATTTGTATTCCAGATTCAGCGGGTTACAATAATAATCCATCATTTCCTCCCGAGAATCAGGATAAGAACGGCGGTTTTTCCGCCGTTCTTATCCTGATTTTTTACTTTTTCTTGGCCGTCTTGGCAGCTTCCTTCGCTTTCTTTTCCGCCAGCTTGGCCTGATATTTGGCCTCTTCCTCGTCAAAATTCAGGCCCTTCTTGGCGCATCTGGCCTTCAGCTCCTCAATGCGCTTGGCTTCGGCAATTTTGTCCTGCTCGGCCTGCTCCATCGCCGCCTTTTCCTCGGGCGAGTAGTAGACCTCGCCGCGTGCCTCGGCCTCGGCCTTATGGCGGGCGGTAATGTCGGCAGAAATCTGCGGCATCTTCTCCTCAACGTCAAAGCGAATCATCAGCAGCGAGCCAATCAGGTAGCCAATCATCGGCACGCCCACAAAGCACCACTTGAAGAAAGTCTGCAGCGCCGCGGGCTGGGTGATAACATCAGCGGCAGAGGTCGGGGTAATGTAGCCCAGCCCACTGATACCGGCCAGCAGAATCGTCTGCGCCGCACCGGCCGCAACCGTGATGATAATGCTGTACACCGATGCAGAGAAGCCGTCGGCGCGGTAGCCGTTCTTCCACTCGATGTGGTCCAGCGCCTCGGCCAGCTGCGCGGCCATAACATAGCTTGGCAGTGCGCCGATGGACTTGATGACCAGACCGCCCAGAACAATGCCCATATTGCTGCCGCCCAGCAGCACAATCAGTGAGCCGATGGCCGCAATGCCGAAGCCGAACATCATCACATACCGCTTACCGAATTTGCGCACCAGCGGCCACAGCAGCACAAGGCCGATACCCAGCGGTGCCTGCCCAATCATATTGACAAGCACCTGCTTGGCAGCACCTGAATCAACCGAATTGCCCAGCACCCAGTTGCAGTAATAAATCATGCCGTTGGTCGAAAGACCGTTAAAAATCTGGTAGGTCAGCCAGAAGCCCATGACAATCAGCCAATAGGGGTCATTCAGGCAGGCCTTCATCTGCTGGGCAAAGCTGATTTTATTTTCCTCCGCGCCCTTACCTACGGACGCTGCATCCTCAGTCACGCGCTCCTTGGTGAAGTAGTATTCCAGCAACGTTGCCGGGATGGCCAGCACCGAGAGGATGCTCATCATGGTAATCCAGGTTCCCTGTGCATCCGCGCCGACGCCAAACGCTCGAATCATCAGCGGCATAACAATCGTAACCAGCATACCGGGAATCATCGTGGTGCCGGTGGAGTTCAGCAGTGCCAGCGTATCGCGCTGTTTGGTGTTGCGGGTGGACAGCGGCACCATCAGGGAGTGGCTCATATTGTAGATGGTGAACGCCAGCGCAAAGAATAGGTTGTAGCTGACGACAATCCAGATGATTTTCACCGTGTAGGAGGCCTTCGGCACAGTGTAGAGCAAAATGCCGGTGACGGCAATCAGCACGCCGGAAATCAGCACCCACGGCCGCGCCTTTCCCTGCCTTGTGCGGGTATTGTCAATGATGCGGCCCATCACGATGTTTGTGGCAGCGTCCACAATTTTGGAAATGACCGGCATCAGAGTCAGAAACATACCGGTAATGCCCAGCACATCGGTATAGAACTGCGTCAGATAGGTGCCCGCAATGCCGTAATAGCACATATACAATAGACACGGGCCAAAGAAATAGCCCAGCCAACGCTCACTGTTCTGTGTGTTGGCCGATTTGATTTTAGAGTCAAAGAATTTTGACTCAAAGAGTTTTGTCAGCATGATACGCCTCCTGTTGTTTTTTGGGCCGTTCCTCATTTTGTAAGCAGCGCGGCGCGTTCTTTTGGCCGCAGAACGCTTGCCGCCTGCTTGGCTCCTGCTCTATATATAACACAACGCACGCCGATTTGCGTTTTATATATTAGCTAATAGTTTTGTATTTTAGCCATTCTATTGAAATGTAGCAAAAAAATGATTATAATGAATAAAAAGCAGAAGTCAAATCGAAGGGAGCCCCTTATGAAGCTGCGCAAAAATATTGATTATGGAAAGCTGCTGCAGGCTATCGGGCAATGCAGCGGCAATGTTATGCTGGTGACAACGGACGGCGATTGCCTGAACCTGAAATCCACGCTGTCGCAGTTTATCTTTGCCGCCGCAGTCAGCGGGCAGGTGCAGCTGCAGGATGCTGCTTTGCAGATAGAGAGCAAGACCGACGAAGCCATCCTGCTACCTTTTCTTTGCGAGGAGTAAGCCATGCCGTATCAGGAAATGTATCTGCCGGTTTTTCAGGATTTGATCTCCTGCTGTCAGGCGCTCTATCTCTGGACGCTGGACAGTTCCCTGCACATTCTGCAAACGAGCTGTCCCTGCGGCGAGCAGTTCTACCCGCTGGTTGTCCCCTATGCCCACAAGGAGGAAATCTGCACCCATATGCTGCAATACCGCAAGCCGGTCATTGTGACAAATAATCTGGGCCTTCTGTGGATTGCCGATGCCAGGCTTGACAAGAACGAGCTTGAAAAGCTGCACATTCTTGGGCCATTTTTTATGTATGATACCTCCGCAAACAAGCTGGAACATGAGCTACGGCAGCGCAAGCTGACCCCCGCCCTGCTGGACCCGGCCATTGAATTTTTCCGCGCCCTGCCGATCATCGGCCTGCCCCGCGTGCTGGAATACGGCATCCTTCTGCACTACTGCATCACCGGCGAAAAACTGACGCCGGATGATATCCGCTTCCCGGATGAGCAGCCGCAGGTTCTGTCTGAGGCCGAAATCCGAGGCAGCCACGGCACCTATGAGGCCGAGCGCGAGATGCTCCGCCTGGTGCGTGAAGGGGATTTGCACTACAAAAAGAAAATTCAGTCGATGTTCAACCAAGGGCAAATCGGCAATATCAGCGATGGGCAGGAGCTGCGCCAGCTGAAAAATATGATTATCGTGAACATCACGCTATTCTCCCGCGCCGCTATGGAGGGTGGCCTGCCGCCGGAAACCGCCTACACCATCTCGGACGGCTACTACCAGAGCGTTGAGAAAAGCCGTTCCATGCAGGCCATTATGGACATCAACAACGCCATGCAGGACGATTTTGTGCGCCGAGTGCATCAGTACCGCCAGAACGCAGCGTACTCCAAGCCGGTGCGCATCTGTATGGAGCAGCTCAGTTCCCGCATGGAGGAGCCCATCACCATCGAGAGCCTTGCGGCAGAGCTGGGCTATGCGCCCTACTACCTCAGCCGCAAGTTCCGCGCCGAAACCGGCCGCAGCTTCAAGGCCTATCTGCGAGAAATCCGCCTGGAGCGCGCCTGTTTCCTGCTGGCCAACTCCGCTGAGCCGGTCATAGCCATCAGCGAAAGGCTGCAATTCTGTTCACTGAGCTATTTTTCGGATTCCTTCCGCAAGCGCTATGGCTGCTCCCCCAGCACCTACCGTGCCAACGCCGAAAAGCACGCGTAAAAGAGGAATTGTTACTTGTAAAGAAGTATAATTTCGTGTATGATATAGGCAACTACTGTATTAGGAGTCTTTTTTATGCCTAAAACTACGCGTCAGCGCGCATTGGATAATGCACTGGCCTCTTCCCGCATGGAGGGTTATCGTGCGGACGAGCAAACCCGCCGTGACTGCCTGCGCTTGATGGAGGGGAAAGTAGATGCCTGCACTCTTGCTGCCGAGATTTTGGAACGGCGCAAGGCACAAAGGAATTAACACGATGGCAGACTATCAAGTAACTTCGTTGGCAAATGGGTGCTATCCCGGCACAAAGATTTTGATAAACAAAATGGACATTCGCAATCAGGGCGATTTAGATGCTGTGGAAAGTGGATCATGCCGGGTATATACTGGACTTCACTTGCGTTGACCCCGATGATTTGATGATAGCCACAATCCAGTCAGCGGGCGGTGTAGACGATCTTTTACAAGCACTGTTTGCTGAAATGGTCTCCCCGGCATAATAGTTGACCACCAACTGACCACCGGCAGTGATTTTTGCTGCCGGTGGTCAGTTTTTATCGTTGGCACATTGTTTTATATTGTTTGTGATAGGTGTAACAGAGCTGTGCAGAATCGACAAAAATTACTGTAAATCATCGAATTGCGTGCTGCGTCGTAGTTCTCCGACAACTGCGACATCGCAGGCTTTATGTTCATTTTTGTTCGATACAGCGTTATTTGCACTCGCAAAAACGCGGTGGTCAACGGTAGTCAGACCACGAATTGACCACTATTGGAAATTGACTACTTT
>OGXE01001655.1_pt1 | contig 18657 bp, 21 predicted proteins | sample 1576181 | NCBI WGS metagenome assembly OGXE01 (sample SAMEA3541478, study PRJEB24748) | human gut metagenome | biome: human gut; feature: human-associated habitat; material: faeces | place: China | collected 2012 | reverse complement strand
CCCCTAAATTGACCCCTAGATATTTCTTGGAAACCTCTAGATTATTTGGTTACCCGATAAATTGGCTGTTTAACTTTTTTGTTTACTATCAGATATTATTTTTTCAAGTTTCTGAATGCATTCTAGCTTCTCATCATTATCCAATCTATCAAAATAAAAAATCACATCTTCTATTTTTCCTTCACTTATTATCTTGTCTGCTTCAGAATCTAGAAGTTTAACTTTTTCAATAGTTTCTTGTGAAAGATATTTTGGTAAATATTTTATCTTCTCTTTCCATCTATGTACTGCGCCTCTACTTTTATCCTCTAATGTTAATGAATTATCAATCCAGTAATGTTCTTTTTTATCTAACTCAGTTTCAACATTAGAAATGATAGTCTTAAGAATCATTCATCAATGACAGGCCAAACATGGCCAGTTTTAAATAAATCTTCAAACAAATCACTGCAATTATAAGGCACCATATCATAAAAGCACACATCTTTGTTAGCATCTACAATAACCATATACCTCTTCGATTTAAATATGAAGTATAAATCACATTGTGTTTGAGTAATTCGATATTCTCTCATTACATTAAAAGGTGCATTGAGTTTATTTATAATCTCTTTCGCAACATCTTCATCCGTTTGACATCCATCAAAATAATACTCAGAAGGTAACAAAACCATTATATTCTTATTAGTTGCTAATAATTTTTTTATAACATTAACTGCCTTCAATAATTTGTCATCATCAATTTTGTATCCATAAGTTAATATTGAAGGCCTTTTAATAAATACATTCATCATATTATAAAAGCCCATTTCTTGTTTATTTTTAGGAGCTAACGAATAAGCTGTATTCCCTTCTTGAGTCTTAAAAATACGAATACCAGTAGCTGTACGAGCATGCATTTGTTCTGGTTCACATAAGATTTTAAAATCAATATCATAAAATCCATTAGATGCGTCTGCCTCTGAATTACTTTGCTCTTCTTGATGGTAAAAAGGAGCCCCTTCTTTTTCATCAACCAACTTAGAATTATTTATGAAATCTACCATAAATTTTTCATAATTATACTTATCAACTCCATTTATATAATTATTTCTCAAGACCGCTACAGGAATATCTTTTCCCATCAAAGCTTTATCCATTTTCATCACCAATAACATTATAAAATTATTATATTGAAAAAGGTACCGACATTTACACATATTAAAAAAAAACGGAAAAACAATATTAAGTTCATTCCGTTTACTTCTCTTCGTTTAGACAACTACATCCATAATTCTTTGTTTATTATATCAACTTAATCAACTGCTTATTCGTTCTCTCTGTGTAAGTGATACTCTTCTTTAGAGCTTTTATGTTTTGCTTACACTCATCATTCGGATTTTCTAATCCTTCTAACACTTTTAATCTAAGCTTATATTCATCCAAATCACTTTGTATTTTATGCTGCAAAGCCACTACTTCATCTTTCATATCCAAACGTTTCAACAGTACACAATCACATTTAGCTAATAGTTTTGCATAATCATTCTGTACAAACTTAGGTGCCATCATCAAAGATAATGCTGTTCCAGAAGTTCCTAATCCTAATACAGCTCCTCCACCAGCAATCAATACAGCTCCTCCAGCCATTCCAAAACCACCTGCAGCTAATGATCCTCCACCAGCAGCAGCTAATGATGCACTGACTAGTGCTGCACCATGCAATGTGGGGAATGCTCCGCCAAATATGGCAACCGCAATTTGTGGTGCAAACACAAATGCCAATCCACCCGTTGCAGCAGCTACGGCAATGGCACCACCCGCAACTCCAACAGCTTTTAAAGTATTATTTTCTAAGTAGTTATAATAATCTTTATAACTCTTTTGAATCTTCTGAATCTCTTTATATGAAATATAATTTTGTGCATTACAGAACACTTCCTCAATATATTTCGTATAAGAAAGCTTTAACTTTTTTCCCTTCTCTTCAATCTTAAAGTAAGGCTTAAACATACTTAATTCCATCGCAATATTATAGAGCCATAATAAATTATCCTGACTAGCCGCATACGTATTTATTGCTGCATATGTTTTTAATGAATCTTTTTCAAACACCTTATTCTGTAGTAAGGACTGCTCCGTTACTTCCATCCACTTCTTTTTCCACTCATTCTTTAATAACTGTTCTTTATTATCCTTCGTTCTTTGAACATCTTCCTCAATCATTTGTAGTTCCAAAGAGTACAAAATCCGTGTTTCAATTTTATTCATTGTAAAGCAACGCTCTAAGCTCTCTAATGGAATATCCCTATGTTTCTTGATCTCAATTACTTTTGACTTATGAACCAATTGATCAATATCTTCTTTTATATAATCAAAATCCGCACTAACAACACTTACCAATCGAATTACATTTGGAATATTAATATTGACTGCGAATACATAAATCTTTTGTAAAAGATTTTTCTCTAGCTTAATTGCCTTAGCTCCTGCAACACCCACATTAAGAGCTGTAAATACACTTGTTGAAACAGTATCCATTCTTCTAATAACGGCTTCATTGTTTAATTTATCAAAATCAATAATATTCAAGCCTTCTAAAGACTCAACATTATGCTCATTTACTTGTTGAATAAAATCACGTATATGCACATAACTATGTACAAAGATAATATTAGCCTTTACCGAAATACTTTGAACTGCAAAGTCATCCAATCTATTTAACTTCTTCTTTTCATTTAACACTCTATTATGGAACCATTCCTTTAATTGTTCCCTATCAAATTTATTATCCTTAAAAGCAATCTTTTTAATATCCTTAACTATCTTTTCAATTTGGGCAAACTCCTTTTTACACTTGCCACCCTTTTTATACTGATAAGCCTGGTCCACAAACCAATCAACAACGGCAATCTGTGCTTTTTCTACAATACTATCCGTTTTAAGATCATGTTTTTCTTTCTTTATAACTAAACCAGACTTCTCATCAAGTCCAATACTCAAATCAAAACAATATTCAATCACTTTAATAAACAAACCACTAAAACTTAAATCCTCACAAAAATCAAAAACTAAGTCTTTATATTTATAAGCATCATGAATTTTATGTTCCCAATTTGAGATATACTCATCAATCTCTTTATCAATATCCTTATTCTTATCTGAATATTGTCTTAATACCAACGGTAAAACTTTGATAATCTCAACATCATCAATATCTTCTTCTTTAATATGTTTTCGAACAAGTATTTGATCCAATAAAAACGCCATAAATCCAGATGTAGCAGCCACTAATGTATCTACTCCATCCACCTTTTTTACTGCCGATAAAAACTCAACATCAATAATATCTGAATATACATCTTCATCCCCATTCAATCTTTTCAATGTTTCACTATCCAATAAAATGGATTCAACAAACACTCTATTACCCTCATTGTATTCTTCTAAAAAACCATTATTCACTAATTGTAATTCATACATACGCCAATACCTCATTCTATATATTTATAAAACGCTTTTCCCACATAAAAAGCAATACTTATCTAACTAAAAAGATTATCTCACTATTTCACATTAAAATATGTATACAAATAGATGACATCATGTTAAACTTAATACGTTGATTAACTCACTAATCAACATCTCCGAGGGTTGGCGCCATTTCACATTTTATTAAAGCCAACTCTTTTTTTATACTTAAATTAAAAGAGACTGCATTTTAATATGACTATATGGAAAAAAACAATTTAAAACCAGCTAAATTTGAACGAAGCCTATCCATTATTCATGCTCCAGCTACTATTGCAAAACTATTAGACATCAAAAAAGATTGTTTAATCTATTGCATTGAATTTATTGGTCGCACTCAAGACAATCAAATTGTGGAGTACACAAAAAGCTTTATGGATACAAGTAAAATTAGATTTGAATACACTTTATCTAAAGACTAAAAAAGGAGTTATAGCGAAATAATCTTATTTCGTTATAGCTCCTTTATTATTTATCCTTGAACCAATTCAATAATTTGAGATTCAAACATATGATGAAATAAGGCTATTACTCTACCTACTCCTAGTACCGCAATTACTGTGCCAATACCTATTCCTAGAATTGTATGTGCAAACATTAAACCAATACATAGAGTGATACAAACGCTTAAACAATCAAACATGTTTTTTGTAAGACCCACACTTTTATTAAACCTTCCAGCTAATGCTTGCACAATTCCATCTCCTGGATTTGGGACAAACTGCATACTTAATGACATGGCAGCCCCGACTCCTGTACAAATGATGGCCATAGCTAAGATTAGTAATTGAATACCAAATTGATTTGATGTGGGAATATAAGTCGAAAAGATATTTAATAATCTTGTAAATATTAAACTTAGTGGTAACTGTAATAAATCAGATAAAATTCTTTTTTTGTTTTTTTCACTTATATGAATCCAGATTTGTATAAACACAAACACCACATATTCAATAAATGTTAAATCACCAAAATTCAATCCTGTTATTTGCGATATACTATATGGCACTGAAATAATGGGCGATACGCCAAGATTAGCCTTTGTGTTTAGTGTTAAGCCTAGAGCCAAAATAAACAATCCAACAATGTACACAATAATGCGCTTTGTTTTATTATTCAAAATCATCTTCCTTTCTTTAAAAAACTAGGCAAATCGCCTAGTTTTATCTTTATTTAAAATATGAAATTTTAAAGCCTTCTTCCAAATACTCTACATCAAGATCAGGAAGTTTATCATTAAAATAATTCACCATGTTTTTTAACCCCCCAATTTCACAACCAGCATGATTCACTACAATCATAGGCAAATCATTATCAATCGCATATTGAGCATCTTTGTAGTTTGTGATTCCATCATCCGCCACAATAACTACGTCTGGATTGAACTCTAACATTTCAAAGATATCTGTTCCAGCACCAGTACCAATAGCTAGATGAGATACTTCTTTATTTACATTTCCAAAAACATAAACTCCCTCTTCACCATCTTCTTTTAATACATTAGCCACATGCGTTGCTAATTCTGAAACCGTTTGCTTAGGAATATCAGCATGCTGATAATACGAATTGATCACTCTATCCTTAAAATCAAAGCCAAGCTTTTTAGCCCATACATCACTCACACCATAATTTGGAATAGAATCCCAAACATCATGACAACGATATACACAAATATTACCCTTACTTAATAAGCCTTTCTTATGTTCAATAGATTCTACTAATTTAGTTTCCAAATGCGTACCCGTAGTATAGAAAATATTCTCATGAGAAACAATAAAGTTAATTCCCTTTTCCAACGCCTGTTCAATCACTCTATTTGTAGCCACCCAACAAACACCAATCTTCTTTACTTCTTGATCATCATCACCAAATAAAACACGATCTCTAGTACAACGATTCCAACGAACCCAAGTACCTTCTTCTTTTAAACATTCAATTACATCTTTAATCTTCATAACCAACTCCTACTCAGGAATTACAGCTTCTTCAGTATATTTTAAATCACTACCCATTTGATAAATAAAACGAGCATACATATCTCTGCCATAAAAATCTACTTTTGTATCATACCAATCTGGATGTGCAATAATACGATTTGCGGTATCCATAATATATTGAAGTGTCTTTGGATGTAAATCAATCGTTCCATGACCAGGGAAAAGGCCTGACACTTCTTCAATTCTTGGCATAAAATCTCGAATTGCATCTCTTAATGAATTAATAGTGCAGAATTGTGGATATTCTTCATTATCACCAAACGCACTTGTTACATCTCCAATAAAGAAGCATCCTGATTTATGATCTAAAAATCCTGATTGTCCGGCTGTGTGACCTGGTAAATGAATCAATTCAACAACATGTCCTTGCCCTAAATCAAATAAATGATGATTATCAACTCCTATAACTTCATAAGGAGTAAAAGGAGGTAAATCCTTTTTATCAAACCATGTATAACAAGGTTCATTATTCTCATCCAAAATGAAATCCAGTGTATCTTCAGGTTTTTGGTGTTCCTGAATCATCTTTTGATCTGCATAATGACAATACACTTTATCAAAATGACTATTACCTGAAATATGATCCACATGAGCATGTGTATTACAAACAATAACTTCTTTATCACCAATTAATTTATGAATTAAACCTTTTAAATCACCCAATCCAAAAGCAGTATCAATTAACAACGCTTTTTCTGGTCCATCAATTAAATAACACCACATTTCAGCAGTACGAATACCATCATAGAAAATACAATATACATCTTCTCTAAATTTATAAACTTCTGCATATGGATTAATTTCTGGATAAAATTGCTTTAAAGTACTATATTCACGCAGCACTTTTAAAAATGACCATCTTGATGGTTTTTCTTTTTCTGGATTCAATAATTTTGTCTTTAAATCCGATTTGATATATCTAGGATCCTGCATATTCGTCCTCCTATTTTTAGATTACATATTTTTTAAACAATAAATCACGATTCAATTTATATTCCGAATCAAAGTATTCTTCTAATGAATCATACTTTTGTAATATGGCTTCAAATGAAGATTCCAATAATTCAGTATGAACCGAACATACATACACCAAAGTATCTTTTACTGGTTGTGGATAATCAGACTGTAGTAATTTAGGCATTAAATGATTTTTTACCGATTCATTACTCTTTAAATAATCATCGAATATTGTTTGTTTATCACACCCAAACAAAGATAAAACCAATGCCGCAAATATGCCCGTACGATCTTTTCCACCGCCACAATGAAATAAAATACCATCACCTGTTGTTTCCATTAATGAAAACATATTCTGGTAAGCCGTATTTGAGAAAGGAATAACTTTATATCCATTGACAATAAAAGAAGATAAACCAATTATTTCCTCCTCAGAAGATTGTTTTGTCACAAGTCTAGGAAAATAAAAATCATTAATTCCTGTTTCTGGCATTAAACAACACCAATTATGACGCGTAAATCTTGGATCACACACATAGTTATCTTCTTCTCTTTCTGAGTCTGAACGAAAATCAATTATTGTACGAACACCAAGATCATATAATTCATCCCAATCTTCTTTTTGAAAATCAAACGGAGCTTCTGAACGAAATAATTTCTTTTCTCTTATTTTTGGATATACATCATGTAAATCTCTAAAATTTGAAAACCTCATATTACTTCACAATATATTTATAATTGTCACCACTCTGTTTAAACCAAGCAGGAACATGACACTGAGTAGCTTCATCCAAATACGTTAACATATATTCCATTCCTGGCTCTTCCAAGTTAAAGTGTCCCATGCCAAGTGCAACACGATTCTTATCTAAGCAGCCACTATCACGAATATATTCAGCATAAGTAAAATCAATCAATTCCATAGTTAATAAACAGTCAATATCACTCTTATCTGTATTCACAATTTGTTCTTTAGCATCCCCAAATACATGGAATAATACAGCAGCCTTTTTAATTTTAGCTTGATCATTTCCAATTAATTTAATACCATTCAAATTACATGTATCAACCAATTGCTTAGCTAAATCTGCAGCCTCAATCGCATGATCAAATTCATAAGCAGTAGAACATTCAAGCGTATCATCCATTGAATTTACAGTATTCTTGATCATCTTATCCCAATTCATTTTCTTAGCTAAGCCAAGGAAAATTCCATCGATATAAGATCCATTATATGGAATGCCTGAATGAATATAATCATGATTTCTCCAAACCACAATTCCATGATCATCCAACAATTGTTTTTTCTCTAAATACACTTCATTCTTAGATTCTTCAAGCCAATCCGTATGATCACCATGATTCCAAAATAAAGCTTCATGACAAATAATAAAATTTGCACCTTTTTCAATCGCAAAACGAATTACATCCACACTAGCCCAACAAGTCGTTACAACACCTGTACATTCTTGATTGGCATCCCCATAAAGAATTTGATCTCTTGTAGTTGCCTCATCAATCGTTCCATATCCTTTATGATATTTCTTAATATTTTCAATCATTTGATTAATTAGCATAATTGCCTCCTATTCATCATCTTCATCAACACTAGCAGCCATTTTATTGACATACACCAATTGATTTTTACAGTCCATTAATACTTGTTCTACTTTTTCAGAAGTTAAGCACTCATCTTTTGGAGCTAAAACAAGAGATAAAGCCATAGGCAAGTTCATTCCACAAATCACATGAACCTTGTCAGACATGTAAGGATAGAATTTTTGATATACACTTCCTCCCATCATGTCTACTAGTACAACCACTTCATCTTCATCATCAAAAGAAGCAAATAATTCAGCTACTACTGTATCAATATCTTTTGTTTCATCATCCAAATATGCGTTAATATCATAAATTGTTTTAGTAGATCCAGTTAAAAAATCAACCGTATCTTTTAATCCATATGCCAATTTATGATGAGATGCAAATATAAATCTTCTCATAGTGATCCCCCCTATTTCTTCACAAATAAATAGCTAAAGGAGCGCTTCTCCTTTAGCTACTTTTGTTATTAAGCAGTAAATATTCCAGTTGCAGCTCCAACCCAAGACAAAATGATGATGATTAAAATCATTTTTGTCATCTTCACTTGTTTTTTATTCATGAAGAAATAAATTAAAGCAACTGCGACAACTGGTAATAATTTAGGCATTACTCCATCAATTAAATCTTGAACATTCATTGTTACATCACCATTTGTGAATGATAATCCTGTTTTCAAGTTAACAACAGAAGCAATCAATGCCCCAACAACAGTTAAGCCTAATACAGAACAAGCTTCTGTAAATACAGTGATTTTTTGACCTAATTTAGTAACAACATTAATACCCATGTTGTATCCCCATTCAACTTCAAGAATACGAACAGCTAGGAATGCGAATGTAAATACGGCCCACATGACGATACCTAGAGGATTTCCTTGCATACCCATACTAGCAGCAATAGAACCGAAGATTGTTGGAATCATCGCCCAACCAATTGTATCACCAATACCAGCTAAAGGACCCATGATACCTACTTTAAAGTTATTTACAGCTTCTAGTGAATCAATTCCACCCTCGTCTTCAATACCTAAAGCAGCACCCATAACAAATGGTGAGATCCAAGGCATTGTATTATAATACTTCATTGCATTGTTTAATGAAGCTTTGAAATCTTCATCATTCGGATACATTTTACGCAATAATGGATAAACTGCAAATGCATAAGAAGGAGCCAATTGTGTTTCATAGTTGAAAGTTGAAATACCAATCAACCAACGTTTAGCGGCCTGGCGACAATCTTTTTTAGTTAAAACTTTTTCCTTACTCATCTTCTAGATCTCCTAAAGAACTAGCAGCACCTGCTGGAGCAGTTGCAGCTCTCATTTCTTTTTTATAAACTTCATAAGCAGCAGCTAAACCAACTGCTCCTACACCTAATACTGGAACATTTAAATAAGCTGTTAAAACAAATCCAATGATCAAGAATGACCAATATTTAGACAATGGCATGTACATTAATAACATTGCCATACCTACACCAGGAAGAACTCCACCGGCAATTGATAAACCTGTTGTAAACCATGCTGGCATGAAGTCTAACACTGCATTTACAACCGTTGGACCAATTGCAACGCATAAGAATACTGGTATTGCAGAACATAAACCATAGAATAACGGTGATACTTTAATTAAATTTAAGAATGATTTGAATTTTCCTTCTTCAATCAAACTCATTTCTTTGTGCATTAAGAAACCATTGAAAATCTTATAAATAACATCGAAGTTAACACCTAACATTGCAACTGGAAGACCGATTGCTAAACCAGCTTCCATTCCACGTCCTGTCGAACATGCAATAGCCGTTGCAATAATAGCAGCTACAGGATAATCTGGCATTGAAGATCCACCAACAGCTACAACACCCATAGACATTAACTGAAGTGTTGCACCAATATATAATCCTGTTGCAGCATCCCCCATAATCAATCCTACTAACCAACCACAAACAATTGTATTAAACGCAAACAATTGAAGGGTAACAGTATCAGTCATTTTCCAATACGCGACCAACGTAATTAAGATAATTTGAACGGCAGTCATAATTTTTACTCTTCTCCTTTATAAATTTTATAAGCTGATTTTTGAAGTTAATGGCTCAGCCTTATCTGTAGTTGTAAATTGAACATCTACTTTTGTACCATTTTCAATTAGTTTTTTGTAAGTTTCTTTTTGTGAATCCAAAATACTTGCACGTGTACTTACTGGAGTTCCCTCTGTTTTATTATCACGAGTAATTCCCAAAACTATACGAGGAATCGTTTGTCCAGCTTCTTGTAAGTGCAAGAAAATTTCAGGCTTTTCACAAACAACGAAAACTTTGTGACTATCATACTTCCCAGCTTTGAAATTATTGATAGCTGTTTCTTCAGTAATGATAGAACAAGCCATACCTGCTGGTTTTCCTAATCGCATGCTTTCTTTAATGATAGGATCATTTGCAACCTTATCATCAATAACCATAACACGTTGTGCTCCTGATTGAGGTGCCCACATAGTGGATACAATTCCATGCAATAAACGATAATCAATTCTTCCTAAAATAATACTCATATTAATTATCTCCTTTCTTGTTTTCACCCTTTATATAGCAAAAGTCGTGCCAACTTGTGTCTTTCGAATTAAAAATCATTCATTTTAAGCCTAATAACGTACTTATTTTATTCAAACATTTTTAAAATTTATTTTTTAAACACTCTAAACTCCGTCCACAGACACTAATCACAGACACTAATTCCTATTCTGTCGTTCGTTTCTATTCTAAATTAAAAAGAACTACCTTGTCGATAGTTCAATTTCAATATTTGGACACTGTTTAGAATTCAATACATACTGAATATTCTTAGAATCCGACTGCTCATAAAAATGAATGGCTTTATCCAGTCCAATTGATAAACTCTTTCGCTTTATCAATCTCTCTTTTAGTATACTTGGATCTACATTTAGAAATACTGAATCATCACATAAAGGTAACAACTCATTCCAAGGTTCATCTTTAGATAATAGATAGTTTCCTTCAATTAGTACTATATCACTTTGAATATATACCTGATTTTCAACTGGATCATGAACCATTCGAGAATATACTGGCCAGAAACAATCTTCCTCTTTTGTTTTTAAAATATAAGATTTCAACTTTTCTACATCAAACGTATTACGACTCCCTTTTTCATTCAATAAATCATGTTTTTTCAAATAATCATTATAAAAATGAAATCCATCCATTCCAATTGTTTGAAATGTACAAGAAGCATTTAATGATTTAAATAACTCTTCTAGAAATAAAGCCAAAGTACTTTTTCCACTTCCTGGACAAGCTGCCAAATATACCATGACTCTTCTTTTCTTTGTTTCATATAAATGAATCCACCTTTGAAGTAATGGAATCAATACATCATTTATATCATTTGAACTGTAATATGCATTTACCTCATTGCCATTCACAATGAATTTATTCATCGTCTTCATTTGATTGTGACTCTTTCATGTTATTGATATACAAATAAATATATTCTGCTTCTTCCACAGGAATATCTATACGATAATACTTTTCAACTTTTTGGAAAGACTCTTTTAATTGATAATAAAATTTCTTAAACAACAAAGAACACTCGTCGATTGATTTTGTATATACATCAATGCCTTCTTTCAATACAAGTCTTTCAATCAAACAACAAATATGTACATATAATCCAAAACAGATATTGTTAGAGAATACTATGTTCATCTCCCTTTGAAGAACATTCAATGAATCCGCTACATATTCCAATAACTTATCTGGATTCAAGAAAGTCAAACTCATAATAATATTCGTTAAAGAGAAGTTCTTTAATAAGTTTTGTTGGAATTGATTCATTTCTGCAGGTGTAATCATGCCTTCAAAATAAGTCCATAGAAAATCGAATGATTCATTCATAATAAAGTTTTCTAGAGAGACAAACTTTAAATTAGGAATCTTAGGATCTAATGTTCCAATTATACAAATCACTTCATAACGATCAAAGAAATCCGATTCCAATTGATTTTTTACTAACGTAGAATAATCATACGTCAAGACTTTAACAGGAATCTTTTCAGGTAAAGACTCCTCTAAAATTTCTTTTAATTTTTCAGCCGTACCCATTCCCGTTGCACAAGAACATAAAATAATTTTTTCTTTTTCTTTGCGCTCTGTAATTTTATAAGTTGTATCCAACATTCCAATAGACTCATCAAAAATGTGTTTCAATGGCTCATTTTTACTTATGCCCTCACCAACGAACAACGCAAATTTAGTTGAAACATTGTTTGCGATGGCAATGTTAAAATTAGTTGTATGTGATAAATGATCATATATTTTTTCTAAAGATCCCATATCCACCAATAAAATCAAATCTTTTATTTTCGTATATCTATCAATAAAAGATTTTAACTTAACCAATATTTGGTCTGTTGTTGTATCCAAAGGCATATCAATTGCCTCAAACACATATTGTCCCAACATTTCATTTACACTGGAAGCTATTGAAGAAGCTGTCGCATATCCATGGGCAAGTATCACACCTACTCTTTGTTGCTGTTCAGATAATGTTAAAGCTTTAGATAAATATAACGCTAAACACGACAAGAAGAACTCATTCACATATAAATTTAAATGTGATTCTATCAATTCATTCATTGCTGAAACAAGTTTATATTCATTCACATAATATTTCTTGATTAAACCAATAAAAACATCATAAGAATCTGTATTTAATTTAGAGTATGTAGAATAATTAGAAAAATAATCCACTAAATACATACAAATCACATTAATATCTTTATCTTTTAAATTACATCGATACTTTTGATTCACCATTTCAATGATTGCTTTTAAAGAATCAATAATATTTATGTTTGAAGCATATAGTTCACTCTGATCAGAGAATAAAATCTGATTAATTTGTTTACTTACATGTAAATAAATATGATCAAAATACTCATCAATCAAGATTTCATTATTTTGAAGCTTAACCGTCCATTTATCTACTTCTTTTAATACCGTTTTATCTGTATCCTTTTTCGATTCCTCTTTTAATTGATCAATTGTCAACACATGGTGTTCCATAAAAGAAATCGTACGATTCGCAAAATTCAATGTATTCGGTAAATGTAAATTATTAATTTCGATATATTCTTTATTCTTATTCATAAATAAAGCTGTCATACATGTTTGTCGAATACAGTTTTCTAATTCTCCAACATTCCCTTCAAAAACAGTATTTAATAACGTTTGATAAGCCAATGAAGAAATTCTAATTTCCTTTTGAATTTGTTTTGATTCATATTCCAATAAATAAACAATCAAATCCGCCTTTTCCTTTAATCCACGCTGTTCCAAAGACGGTATATGAATTTGAATAGGTATACGTCTTAACAATGTTTTCAATAAAGCTTTCTTTGGATCTTCTGTTGTCGCAAACACTAAAAACACATTTGAATGATAAACATTTTCATTATCACCAATCTGCCTGTAACTTCCATTATCCATAAACAAGAATAGCTTTTCCTGGCATTCAGGTTTTAAACAATGCACTTCATCTAAAAATAATACACCGCCATCCGCTTGATGAATCAAGCCAGGATTATCATGGTCTGCACCAGTAAAAGCTCCCTTTTTATATCCGAATAAATAGGCGGTTAAAAGTTCTGGGTTATTGGCATATTCTGAACAATTGACATGGACAAATTCAGCATCCTTTTTTAAAATTCCTTGATTGATTCCATACTCATATATTTTTCTCGCAATCAAACTCTTTCCTGTTCCTGTTTGACCATACAATAATGTTGGTAACCCATTAGGTGGATAACTAATACTCGCTTTACAAGTTTCAACAACGCCTCTTAAAGAACCGTCATATCCATTCAAAGCTTGAAAATCTTTTTTATCTTCCACTTCTAAAAATTCCATTAATTCTTCAATAGATCCAAAAATATTTTTAGGAAGAGAAATATTATATTGTTTTGAAATTACTTCTTTATCCAAAAAGAGTACTGGGCGAGAATTAATTTTAATTAAAGCCCCTGTATTATAGTAATCATTCAAATTTTGTGAGACCCAATTTCGTGAAAACCCCAATACTTTACCTACAATAAGCGCACTGTTTTTTTCATATTCTCCACTAATTGTATTTTCCTTTATATACTCACTAAGTTTTGTTTCCATAATCTACTCCAATGTTTTCATAGCCTCCATGATTTGCGGATATGTTGCTAAACCAGAATGGAATGCTGTTGCACCACCACAAGCTGTCGCAAGTTTTAATGCTTTAGAGTAATCTCTTTCTTTTAACACTCCTGCTATAAAACCAGCTACCATTGAGTCCCCGGCACCTACTGAATTTACAACCGTACCTCTACAAACTCCTTGCTGATATATTGTACCATTTTCATCAATTAAAATCGCACCATCTTTTGCCATTGAAATTAATACATTACGAGCTCCTAATGACTGTAATTTTTTTCCACAAGCTACAATATCCTCTTTATTTTTTAATTTTATGCCAAAAATTTCTTCTAATTCTAAGTTATTAGGTTTAATTAAGAATGGATGATAAGGTAATGTCTTCATCAATAAATCTTTTTCTGCATCCACCACAAAATCAACACCCTCATTTAAAACTTTAATAACTCTTTGATACGAATCTGATTGAAGACTCGATGGAATATTTCCTGATAAAATCACCATATCGCCTTTTTTAAATGTTTTAACAATTTTCAATAATGCGTCGAAATCTTTATTTTCAATCACTGGACCTTTTCCATTAATTTCTGTTTCCTCATCCGATTTCATCTTAATATTAATTCGGGTCATTCCTTTTTCAACTTCAATAAAATTTGTGTGAATACCCAAACCATGCAAACCATCCTTTAATGCTTTACCTGTAAATCCACAAATAAATCCCAATGCTGTACTAGGAACAGATAATTCGTTTAATATACATGAAACATTGATTCCCTTTCCTCCATAATACACATTTTCTGTTTTGTTTCGATTAATTTGACCAGCTTTAAAATGATCCACTTGGATAACATAATCTAATGCTGGATTAAAAGTTATTGTATATATCATATTTTACCTTCACTTTCTATACTTACAACCATAATAGTCTCATCTAATGCAGACATTCATGTACTTTACAAGTACAAATTTACCGTAATATCGACTGTGCGCATTAGTGCTTTCGAAAAAAATTACATGTTAAATGGGCCATATTCTATACCTCATCATATGTATATAAATGAATATCATTTTCTTTTATATACGCTTTTAATTCTTCACTCGTTAAGAAATCCGCTTCTAATACTCTAGGCATTGTTAGACTGGAAACCGATAAAATATATTGATCTAAGTAACCCGGATGACAAACCATCATGTTAAATCCATCCTTTGCCTCATCCACCATCTTTTTAAAGGAAACCATCGGATCATAATTTGGAAACATACTGTCCATATACATATACATATCTTGCCCATTCACTTTTTCACATCCCATAATCAACGTTTTTAAATTGTGCCGATTCCCCACAATTTCAATGGCTCTATTTAAATTTTCACTCATAACAGCATGCGCCTCAAAATAAGCCGGTTCTTTTCCTGTTATTTCTTTAAAACGATTATATTGCGCTTCCACTTCTAGAATAGCTTCATCTAAATCCACAAAATCCTCTTTTGTGCTGCGATACATCTTGCTCGTTTTAAAAGTTCCATCCGCATTGACCAATGTTGGAATATCTTTAGGATCACTAATAGGTTTTCCCACACATACATTTGTATGTTGGCCTAGACAAATATCATAATCTTTTACTAATTCATAACCATGAAGACTGTCTGGCATATTCACCATAAAACCAATATTTCTAATAACGCCATTCTTTACAGTTTCATATATCCCATAATTTATAGCTTTAGAAAAACCTAAATCATCGGCTCTTACCATTATTTTTTTCATGTTGTACCTCTTATTATTTCTACTAATAATTAATGTCATTTAAATACAAAAACAATCAAATATCAATCGTTTTAAAGAAACAATCATTGTATTTGATCGTTTTGTATTTATAATTAAATTATGGTTAAACAAGAACGATGGAAAATCATTATCGATTTATGCCAAAATAATAAAAAAGTATATAACGAAGATCTAAAAATCGCATGTAAAACTTCCATTGCGACAGTTCGAAGAGACCTTCAACAAATGGAAGACTTAAAACTCGTACAACGATTCCATGGTGGTGTAACACTGAATCCTGATGCTAATGAACTTCCTATGGTTTATAGATCCAATGAACAAATTAGTGAAAAAACATGGATAGCTAAACAAGCAGCTCTTCAAATCAAAGATAATCAAACAATTTATTTGGACGCTGGAAGCAGCACTTATGAAATGATTCCTTTTATCCATAGTAAAAATATCACCGTTGTCACAATTGGAATTCCACACCTCTCCCTATTAATGGAAAAAGATATTCGAACAATCGTTCTACCTGGTTTTATCCGTAAAAGTACGGAAGCTATCACGGGCGCTCAAACATTCAATCAATTAGACAATTTCTATTTTGATTGTGCTTTTCTAGGTGTTAATGGAATTCATGAAAAAGCTCAAATCACCACAACAAATGAATGGGAAGCTGCTGTTAAAGAAAAAGTTATTCATCAATCAAACAAAGCATTTATTCTCGCAGATCAAACTAAATTCAATAAGATCTGCCCAATAAAATATGCGAATTTAGATGATGTCATATGTATCAGTATGATCAAACCATTCAAAATGAAATATCTATAAAAACAGAGGTTGTAACAACATAGCTACAACCTCTTTATTATTTCTTCATGCCTATCTCTTTTTCAAACTCATCAATAATCTTCTTAATCTCAACCAACTCATGATTGAAATCATCAAATTCATCCACTAAGACCCTTACTTCTTCAGGATCTAGTACTACATCACTACAAGTATTATCAGCCTGTTTTAATTTTTGAAATACTTCGTCCAACAATTCATAATCCTTATCACTCAACATGATTCATACCTCTAATTCAACAAACCAGGCTTATCCTCATCATCAAACATATCACGCAACATATCCATAATATCCTCTTGATTCTTTAATATAATCTTTATCTCTGCATGATTCAGCCTTACACTACTCTTAGTATTTCTAGCACTCCTAAGCTTATTAAATATTTTCTCTAAGAAATCAAAATCCTCATCTGTCATCATAATAATACACCTATCCTATAGTTTGTTTATTACACGAAATGATACATAAATGAAAAAGGGAACAACATTGTCCCTTTACTAATTAGAGTATAGATATTTTTGTTACTGTATCAATTGACATCAAATCCTGAAACAATTCATTTTTCTGGTCAATCCACCTATTATTTGTATCAAAAGTCATTAAATCTAGATTCTTATCAATTTTTATTTCATTGACTTCTATACCATACTTCTCAAATATTTTGTATATTTCATCTTTGTCAGAAACAATATTAGTTTGAATCAATACATTAGGGTGATCAATTTGATTAAAGAAAGGATAATGAAATATCTTTTGAAGAATGACTAGAAATAATGTCGCAAAAACACCAATAAAAATCAATCCAGCACCAATACATGCAGCTATGCCAGAAGTAGTCCACATTCCAGCTGCTGTAGTAAGCCCTTGAATCAAATCATCTTTCACAAAGATTACGCCAGCACCAAGAAATCCAATTCCACTAACAATTTGTGCTGCCACTCTAGCTCCATCCGCCGTCGACACATCAAAAAACGCATATTTAGAAATAATCATAAACATTGAAGATCCTAGTGCAATGATCGCATGTGTTCGAATGCCGGCCGATTTATTTCGACTCGTCCTTTCATATCCAATGGCACAACCACATAAAGTAGCCAACACGATACGAAATATCCAATTTAAATATACTTGTTCTGAATACAAAATATCATCTCCAAACTAAACTGTAATACATTTGTTTTAGTTTACTTATTTTCTCTTCAGTCAGAACATACTCCTACCCCAAAAATTTGTCAATTCAAATTGAAAACATCTTAGAATTATAATACCATCCTAAATCATTCAATCTTTTACGACAGAGTTCTTATTCCTTCATTCCTATCTTTTTTCAAACTCATCCGTCATCATATTCGCCATTACTTTGAATATAATAAAAGCCGTCACATTATGCAACGGCAAGTCTTTTGTGAAACCTATATATATGAATAGCTAATAAGATTATTAATACAATCGACACGGTTCTATGAAGAATTAGCATTATTGGATGTTCAACCATAATTAATCCTAGTATTCCTAAAACAAAGGATAATATAGTTAATACAATAATAAGAATATACTTATAATCCAATCTCTTTCTATATAAGAAGACATGAATCAAGGCAAGTACTAAAAATAGTGTAGCAGCTAATTTATGAACTATGATTCCCGTAATTGGAACCATAATAGTCAAAATAAAGCTAATTGCGAGTAAATAATTCAAAACCCTCTTCATCGCTGCAACCGTAAAATAAGCAACCTGACAATATGGCAAAGAAAGAGATTACCTATAC
>OGXE01001652.1_pt1 | contig 18680 bp, 15 predicted proteins | sample 1576181 | NCBI WGS metagenome assembly OGXE01 (sample SAMEA3541478, study PRJEB24748) | human gut metagenome | biome: human gut; feature: human-associated habitat; material: faeces | place: China | collected 2012 | reverse complement strand
GGCTGGCGCCGTCATCATGGGAACCGGGGCAATGCCGGATAGCACGATGAAGTTTGGACTGTTTTTATGCCGTACGATCGCACTATTCCGTGGATGGCATTACAGAAGCCGCCTGATGCAGAGCCTTTCCTACAGCAAGCCGTACAAGCGCTACGATTTATATGGAAAGGATTATGCCAACAGCTGGCTTTCCAAGAACGTGGAGAATGTCAAGACATACTATGCTGATCCGCGCTGTACTTTTCTGTTTACCGTAAACGGCTACAAAGGCCTGATGGAGGCGGTATTGTTTGACAATCAGATGGAGAATATAAAAAAGATCCCGAAAAATCTGCCACTGTTTTTTGTATCCGGTGCGGATGACCCGGTCGGAGATCTGGGAGAGGGAGTTAAGAAGGTGTACGGGATGTACAAAGATGCGGGGATTTCGGATATTACCTACCGCCTGTACGAGGATGACCGCCATGAGATTTTAAACGAGACAGACCGCGATCAGGTCATGGCGGATATTGCGGCTTGGCTGAACGTGCATGTGGAACTGTAATCTTGCCGGACAGGTTTCTTAAATTTATATAAATAAAACGGCTGGAGGGAAAACGCCGGTTGTTTTTAAGGAAAGTTCGTAGTAAAATAGAGACTTGTTTTGGAAGGAGGATTTCACATGAAAAAGAATGGAATGAGAGTTACCAGTTTATTTCTGGCTGCGGTGATGCTTGCATCGGCGCCTGTGACGGCATCCGCGGCGGATACATCAGCGAATGTAGAGGGAGAGGTTGTCGTAGACCAGACAAGTCAGGATCAGACTTCAGCAGAGTCGCAGAATCAGGCAGGGCAGGATCAGACTTCGGCAGAGTCGCAGGATCAGTCACAGGCTTCGGCAGCGGAGGACGCTGCCACAGGAGCAAACAGTGATAACGTGACAATCCAGGCGGATGATAAGCCATATCTTGCGCTGGGAGCGGATCTGACGGATGCCCAGAAGAATACGGTGCTTTCCCTGATGGGGATTGATCCGGCGAACCTTGGCAATTATGATGTGGTCTACACAACGAATGCAGAGGAGCATCAGTATCTGGATTCCTATATCAGTTCCTCACAGATCGGAAGCAAGTCATGGTCTTCCGTTGTGATCGTAAAACGCGATAAGGGAAACGGATTAAATATTTCAACCAGGAATATCAATTACTGTACAGTCGGCATGTACAAAAATGCGTTGACAACGGCGGGTATTACCGATGCGGATATCATCGTTGCAGGACCACAGGAGATCTCCGGTACGGCGGCGCTTGTCGGCGTATTCAAGGCATACCAGGAGATGACAGGTGAGACGATCAATGCGGATATCATCGACGCATCCTTAAATGAGCTCGTGGTTACCGGGCAGTTAGAACAGTCGATTGCCGGACTTTCCGATGAGGAAGTGGAAGAGTTTGTCGCTTACATCAAGTCGGTCATTGCACAGAATGATCTGAAAGATGAGGCGAGCATCAATCAGGCAATTGATGATGCCTGCAGCAAATATAATGTGACACTGTCAGATTCCGAGCGTCAGCAGATCGTGGATCTGCTCTTAAAGATTACATCTCTGGGAATCAATCTTGACAGCCTTGTGGATTATGCGGAGTCACTGTACCATTCCTTTAAGGACGGCGGAGGAGACAGCAGCGTGCTCTCGAGCGTAGGCACATTTTTCTCAAATGTATTCAGCTCGATCGCGGACTTCTTTAAGGGATTGTTTTCGTAAACGGAGGAGAGGAAGGAATCTATGGTAGACAGAAAGAGACGGCTGGATTGCGCGAACGGAATCCGGAAAGCAGACATTGTATTAAAGCACGGCAAAGTATTGAACGTATTCACGGAGGAGATTCTGGAAGCGGATGTGGCAATCTGCGGCGATACGATCGTGGGAGTCGGTTCCTACGAGGGTGAGCGGGAGATCGACTGTACCGGAAAATATCTGGTACCGGGATTTCTGGATGCCCATATGCATATTGAATCCAGTATGGTATCTCCGGGCGAATTGTCCAAGGTGCTGGTGCAGGCGGGAACGACGACCATTGTTGCGGATCCGCACGAGATTGTCAATGTGTGCGGTGTGAAGGGAATGGATTATTTTCTGAAATGTGCGGGCAAGGCGCTGGTACATATTTTCTTCATGATTCCGTCCTCTGTTCCGGCAACCGATGTGGAGACAAACGGATGCGGGGAGTTTCTGGCGTCCGATATGATGAAGTATGTGGATGATGCACGAGTGCTGGGACTCGGGGAGACCATGCGTTTTGTGGAGTGTTACCAGGGCGAGCGCCGGATGTCGGATAAGCTGGAACTTTTTGCAAAGAAGCACATCGACGGACATGCACCGGGCATTACAGGAAAGGCGGTACAGGCGTATCGTCTGGCTGGCGTGGAGAATGATCATGAGTGTGCGAACTCCGAGGAAGTGCTCGACAAGCTGCGCGCCGGTTTTCACATCTATATCCGTGAGGGAAGCGGTGCCAAGAATCTTGAAACGTTAATCCGCACGCTTTTAGATGCCAATGTGGCGCTCGACCAGTGCGCATTCTGCACCGACGATAAGCATATCGAGGAAATCCGCAAGGAAGGACATATCAGCACCTGTATCCGCAAGGCGATTGCACTTGGGGTTCCGGTGGCAAAGGCATACAAGATGGGAAGCTACCAGCCGGCAATGTTTTACGGGCTTAAGGGATACGGTGCCATCGGAGCCGGATATCACGCCGACATTGTGTTCCTCGATAATCTGGAGGAGGTGCGTCCGACCGATGTGATGAAGGACGGCAGGATCCTGGGAGAGGAAGACTATAAGAAAGATTATTGGGTTCCAGTGCCGGAGGAACTGCTTCACACGGTTCATGTCGGGGAGCTTTCCAGAGAGCGGATTCAGCTTGCATGCAACGGAAAGACCGATGTGATACAGATGAATGCGCATCAGATCGTGACGACGCATCTGGTGGAAGAAGTGCCGACAGAAAATGGATATTTTGTCCCGAATGAAGTATACAATAAGATCTGTGTGGTGGAACGCCACGGCAAGACCGGAGAGATCGGTGTGGCACCGCTCAAGGGCTTTGGCGTAAAAGGCGGTGCCGTAGCGACGTCCGTTGCGCACGATTCCCACAATATGATTGTGGCGGGAGACAATGACGATGACATTCTGCTTGCCATCCGGACTGTGGAGGAGCAGCAGGGCGGCTATGCGATCGTGTCCGGCGGAAAGGTAATCGATGTACTGCCGCTGCCGATCGCGGGTCTTATGAGCGACAGACGGTATGAGGAAGTCACGGAAAAGCTCTCTGCCATGCAGAAGGAGACGAGAGAACTTGGTATCTCAGAGAATGTAGATCCGTTTGTTACCCTTTCTTTTATGGCGCTTACGGTAATCCCGGAGATCCGTGTCACGGAGCGCGGTGTTTATTTATTCTGATGAACAGATTATGAAGGAGATTTATGCAGGAAAAGATTCAAATTATCAGTGACGGGTCGTTAGACCTTTCAAGAGAGCTCACAAGAGAGCGCGATATTCTGGTGGTGCCTTTCTATGTATCTTTTGATGGAGAAACTTATATGAAAGAGGGGGTGGAACTGGATATCCGCGAGTTCTATCAGAGAATGGTGGATCATCCGGATGTATTTCCGAAGACGTCGATGCCGTCGGTGGATGATTATTATCAGGTTTTTCTCCCGCTCGCAAAGCAGGATGTTCCGATGATCTGTATCTGTATCACGACGAAGTTCAGCGGCTCCATGCAGTCAGCGGCGACTGCCAGAGATATGATTTTAGAGGAATATCCAAAGGCGCGCATCACAGTCATTGACGCAGAGATCAACACGGTGCTGCAGGGCTTGTATGTACTTGAGGCATGCCGGCTGCGCGACCTCGGCTGGGAGTATGACCGCATGGTGGAGAGGCTCCTTGCCATAAGGGAGAGCGGCAGAATCTTCTTTACGATCGGCAACATTGATTACTTAAAGCATGGCGGAAGAATCGGAAAAGTGATGGGAATTGCGGGAAGCGCGTTGAAAATTAAGCCGCTCATCACACTGAAGGAGGGCGAGATTTTTGCCTCCGGCATTGCGCGGAGCCGGGAAAAATCCATGCAGAAAGTAATTGAGATGCTCAAGGCTTATCTGGACGAACGCACCGCAAAGCCGGGCGAATACAGTTTTGCCATCGGCTATGGCTATGATTATGAGGAAGCCTGTCATTTTCGTGAGATGTTAAAAGATCTCGTGAGGGAGCGCCTGGGGATCGATGAGATTGAGATTTACCAGATCGGCGCAACGATCGGCGTTCATACCGGACCGTATCCGATCGGCGTGGGGATTATCAAACGCGCGGACTGGGAAGCGTAGGGCAGACAGAAGCCGGAGATAAAGCGAATCAAAAATGTAAATCGTACATGTTGTGTAAGCGTTACACATGCATGTACGATTTTTTGATTTATAGGAGAATCCTGTTTGCGGGATTCTTTTTTTTTCTCTTTTAGAAAATGGATGTATCATTTTTGAATAATAATATTGACAATACTATATTATATGATATATAGTATTGATAACAAAATAATATTATAAACATATAAGTAATATCAGACAGAACAGGAAAGGAGCCGGTAATATGGTGTTCAATACAGGTGCAGCCCTGCTGGATGCGATTGTTCTGGCGGTCGTCTCCAAGGAGGAGGAAGGCACATATGGATATAAGATCACGCAGGATGTGAGAGTGGCGATTGAGGTTTCGGAATCCACACTTTATCCGGTATTGCGTAGACTTCAGAAAGATGGATGCCTTATGGTGTATGACAGAGAATGTGGAGGCCGCAACAGGCGCTACTACAGGATTACGGATGAGGGAAGAAAGAAGCTGGACGATTATCGCAGAGAATGGGATGACTATTCTTCGAAAATATCAGAGTTATTTTCCGAGGAGGGAGTTTGAAGATGAATAAAGATGAATTTTTAAGGCAGCTGGAAGTGTTGTTGTCCGGGATTTCACAGGAGGAAAGAACGGAGGCGCTTGCATTCTACCGCAGCTATTTTGAGGACGCCGGAGAGGCGAATGAGGCAAAGATTTTAGAAGAACTGGAATCACCGCAGAAAGTGGCGGACAGCATTATCAAAGATCTGGGTGTGCAGCCCGGGGAAGCGTGTTCTTCCGGCGCGCAGGGAGCATCGGCAGGAGCAGAGTGGAATCCGGCAGTGCAGAGCGCACTGGAGGGAGCAGCAACAGGAGCAGAGTGGAATCCGGCAGTGCAGGGAGCAGCGCAGAACGCATCGAAGGGAGTACCACAGGGAGCAGCGCAGAATGCAGCGTATTCTACGCAGGAGAAGGATGGAATGCCGGGATGGGCGATCGTTCTTCTGGTCATCACTTCGCCGGTGTGGCTGGTAATGATTCTGGTCATACTGTCAGCATTGCTCGGCATTGTGGCGGCGCTGTTTGGAATTGCAATAGCGGTTGTGGCAGTCATGGGCGCACTGTTAATCTGCGGTGTGGTGCTCTTTGGTGCAGGAATCGGAACCGCAATTGCAGGAAATCCTGCAATTGGAATCGGGCTTATGGGACTCATTGTGCTGGCAATCGGTATTCTTGCGGTGGTGCTCGTGGTATGGATTTTCGGAGGATTTCTGCCATGGGCATTGAAAGGAATCTGGAAGCTTTGCAAAAAGCCATTTAATAAGAGAAAGGAGCGTGCGGCAGCATGAAAAAATTTTCAAAAATCTGCCTGATCATTGTGGCAGTTCTCGGGGGAATGGGATTATTGCTCGGCGGCATCTCCGCTCTGCTTGGCGGCGGTTTTGGGGCAATCAGACGCATGGCGGAAAGAGGAGAACTGGATGCGGGCAACTGGCATATCCGGCCATATGAACTTTACTATTCTTCGGATGAAGAAGACACAGAGGATGACTGGGGAGCAGACGACGATGCAAAAGTTTATACCTATGAGGCAGCCGGCATAAAAAATCTGGATATTGATATTGATGCTGCGGAAATCTATGTCAAGCAGGGGACGGATGATAAAAACCTTGTGGTGAGAACCTACGGCTGCAAAGAAAAATATTATAAAGGGGATATAAATAAAGATACGCTTCAGATTCAGTATGAGATTCATAAGCAGTTTCCGGACAATTATGATGCGCAGATTGTGATTGAGATTCCGGAGAAAATGACCTTTGATACCATGGACTTTGACATCGGGGCGGCAGATGCAGATTTTGCATCGGGCAGTGTGAACTGCAGAACGATGGAGCTGAATGTGGGAGCAGGAGAACTGACGGGAGCAGATTTTGCTGTGACAGGAACCCTGGACATCAAGCTTGGAGCCGGTGATATTGATCTGGAAGGAGGCACCTATAAAGATATTAAGCTGGATTGCGGTATGGGATCATTTGCGCTGGACGGCATTGTGGCAGAGAATGTGAAAGCGCATTGCGGCATGGGGGATGGCAGCATCACCCTGCGCGGCAGGGAAGAGGACTATAATTATAAGATGTCCTGCGGCATGGGGGATCTCACGGTAAACGGAGAAAGCTATTCCGATCTCAGCGGAAGCTACAAAGTCACGAATGCCGGGGCTGTGGGAACGATTGATCTGGACTGCGGTATGGGAAGCATTGACTTTGATATAGAATCGTAAGAGAAAGCACGAGAAAAAGAAAAACTGTCCAGATGGTATGTTCAGACGTGTGAAAAAGAGGTATCCGGGTCCACAGGAGGAAAAAATGACTGTGAGACCCGGATTTTTGCAAAAAACGGGTCTGGCAGAGGAAAAAATCTGCTCTGGACCCGTTTTGCATAGAAAAAGCACCATTTTGACTGGAAAAATGAAGAAAAACGGGTCTAAAACAAGGAAAATCCTCTGTGGGACCCGTTTTACAACTGCTTCGTGGATTGTTTGCGGTAATCCCGGGGCGTCATGCCGAATCTTTTTTTGAAAGTGCGGTTAAAGTACGACAGATTCTCGTAGCCGACTTCCTCCGCGATGGCAAGAATCGAGGATTCGGAGGAGATCAACAGGCGGGAAGCCATGGTCAGGCGGTATTCATTGAGATATTCGATGAAGGAAGTGCCCATCGTATTCTTGAAATACTTCATGAAATGCGACTGGCTCAGCCCGACCTCCGCCGAGATATCTGCAATTGTAATGCGCTCCATATAATGGTTCTCCAGATATTTTAAGATTAGCTTCATCTTCTCCAGCGATTTGTGGTCGCGCTTTGCCGGCTCTTTTAAGAGGCATTTGCTGAATAAAATGTAAAAAAGCATAAAGAGCTGACTCTTGATAAAGAACTGATAGCCGGGCGGGTTTGTCCGGCTGATTTCATCGTTGGCGTCAATGCAGGCGGCAATCTCCGCATAGCAGGGAGATCCCGGCTGATATAAGAGCGGAACGGACAGGACGCCCGACAACAGCGGCGCAAGAAATTCGGTATTGCTGGTGTCCGTTTTTTTGGAAATGAGGATGCCCGGATGGAAAATGATATTTTCGTATTCCATGCTTTCCTGCATGTACTGTTCAATGCTGTGCAGCCTGCCCGGCAGAATCAGCGCGATGGTTCCCTCGGTTACCACGTAGGATTTGAAATCGACCGTGATTGCTCCGGTTCCTTTTTTGATATAGATGATTTCCATCTCATCGTGCCAGTGCAGAGGCACGCGCGAAAAGTCAAGCGGAATCGAGCAAGGGTAGGTGATATAAGGAAACAGCGGGTTGCCATGTGGAATTTTTTCCTGATAGTTTTCATACTCTAAAATGTTCATGATAGGATTGTACCACTTTTGGGGATAATATGACAAGAAAAAAAGTGGACTTCTGCATATAATGTTCTCATACAGCAGGGAAATACAAAAAGCAATTGGGGATGCAAAACAAGGAGTAAAATCCTCTGCTCCTGCAAGGGCGCATGCTATGCAGGCATAGCAGACATTTTGCTTCGCAAAACAAGGAGTAAAATCCTCTCCTCGTCAAAGGACTCGGATTTTGCTTCGCAAAACAAGGAGGATTCACATGAACGTACAGGAAATCGTAAACAACAGATACGGTAAGGGCATTGCACAGTGCTCCAACGAAGAGATTTATTACGCGCTGCTTGAGATGACAAAGAGCATGGCGAAGGAAAAGGAGAGCAACGAGGGAAAGCGCAAGCTTTATTATATCTCCGCCGAGTTTCTGATCGGTAAGCTGTTATCTAACAACCTGATCAACCTCGGTATTTATGAGGAAGTAAAGCAGGTTCTGGCGGAGAACGGCAAGAACCTGGCAGAGATCGAGGAGGTTGAGCCGGAGCCGTCTCTCGGAAACGGCGGTCTGGGCCGTCTGGCAGCATGCTTCCTGGATTCGATCGCAACACTTGGATTAAACGGCGACGGCGTGGGTCTCAATTATCACTACGGTCTGTTCAAGCAGGTATTTGAGCACAATTTACAGCACGAGGAGCCGAACCCGTGGATCGAGAAGGAGAGCTGGCTGACGAAAACGAACGTGACCTACCCGGTACAGTTCGGCGGTTTTACCTTACAGTCCAGACTGTATGATATCGATGTGATTGGTTACGAGAACCGCACCACAAAGCTTCATTTGTTTGATGTGGAGACCGTGGACGAGAGCCTTGTGGGGGACGGCATCAATTTTGACAAAGAGGATATTGCAAAGAACCTGACGCTGTTCTTATACCCGGACGATTCGGATGACAAGGGACGCATCCTGCGCGTATACCAGCAGTATTTTATGGTCAGCAATGCGGCACAGCTCATCATCGACGAGACGCTGGCAAGAGGCGGCGATCTGCACAAGTTGGATGAGTACGCGGCAATCCAGATCAACGATACACACCCGAGCATGGTGATTCCGGAGCTGATCCGTCTTCTGATGCAGCGCGGAATTCTGATGGATGAGGCGATCGAGATCGTATCGAAGACCTGCGCGTACACCAACCACACGATCCTTGCGGAGGCACTGGAAAAATGGCCGATTCATTTCCTGGAAAAGGCAGTTCCGCAGCTTCTTCCGATCATCTACGAACTGAACAGCCGCGTGGTGCGCAAATACGATGACAAGTCGGTTGCGATCATTGATGATGAGAAACGCGTGCATATGGCACATATGGATATTCATTACGGCTACAGTGTCAACGGCGTTGCCTACCTGCACACGGAGATTTTGAAAAATACGGAGCTCAACAACTTCTACAAGATTTATCCGGAGAAGTTCAACAATAAGACAAACGGCATCACCTTCCGCCGCTGGCTGCTGCACTGCAACCACGAGCTGGCAGATCTGATTGAATCCCTGATCGGACCGGGATTTAAGAAAGATGCGATGGAACTGGAGAAGCTCGGTGCGCTTGTCGATGACGCTTCCGTGCTGCAGCGTCTGCTCGATGTCAAGAGCAGCAGAAAGACCGAACTGAAAGATTACCTTGCAAAAACGCAGGGAATCGTGCTGGATGACAATTCCATTTACGATATCCAGATCAAGCGTCTGCACGAGTACAAGAGACAGCAGATGAATGCGCTGTATGTCATCCACAAATATTTCGAGATCAAGGCAGGCAAGAAGCCGACCCGTCCGATCACTGTGATTTTCGGTGCCAAGGCAGCTCCGGCTTACGTGATTGCAAAGGATATCATTCATCTGATCCTCTGCCTGTCCGAACTGATTGCAAAAGACCCTGAGGTATCTCCGTACTTAAAGGTTGTGATGGTAGAAAATTACAATGTCACGCTGGCTGAAAAGCTGATCCCGGCTGCAGATATCCATGAGCAGATTTCCCTTGCTTCCAAGGAGGCATCCGGAACATCCAACATGAAGTTCATGTTAAACGGTGCGGTAGCGATCGGAACCATGGACGGCGCAAATGTGGAGATGCATCAGTTTGTCGGCGACGACAACATTTACATCTTCGGTGAGTCCTCCGAGGAAGTCATCAAGCACTACGAGAAGGCGGATTATGTGTCCAGAAGCTACTATGAGAATGATGCGAACATCAAGCGTGCAGTGGACTTTATCGTCAGCGACGAGATGATGGCAGTCGGATGCAGAGAGAACTTAGAACGTCTTTACAACGAACTTCTGAACAAAGACTGGTTCATGACGCTTCCGGATTTTGAGGACTATGTGGCAACCAAGGAGCGCATCTATGCGGATTATGAAGACCGCATGGCGTGGGCGAAGAAAATGCTCATCAACATCAGCAAAGCCGGATTCTTCTCCTCTGATCGTACGATCGCACAGTACAATGAGGACATCTGGCATCTGTAAAACCGGGGAAAACCGCCCGGAAGAAAAAGCTTGCTTCAAAATTTATATATTTCTTTCACAGAGAGGAGTGCCGCAAGGCGCTCCTTTTTGTATGAAAACAGTGGAAACAGAGAAAATGCTGTACAAAATCCGGCGACCGGCATATTGTATAAAGTCCGCGGGTTCTTTATAATAAGAAAAAGACAGGGCAGCAGTCCGGAAAACAAGAAGGAACTCTGCCCGGAAATGGAGAAAATGATGCGTTATATTGATATGCATTGTGATACATTGGGAAGCGCGTTAGCGCAGAAAACAGAGACGTTTCTGGAACTTGACCACACGATGGTGGATGGACTGCGCCTACAGCAGGCAGAGGCAGGTGCGCAGTTTTTTGCGATGTTTCTGCCGCAGAGAAATGATCCAGACTGGTTCGGCTTAGAAGAGATGCCGCCGGTGGAAGCACTCATGAGGAAAATGTATGATATTTTCTGCCATACCATGGAGCAGTACGGCGACCGCTTTGCTGCAGCGCACAATGCAGAGGAATTAAAGCAGAATCAGAATGCTGGGAAAATATCGGCGTTTCTCACGATCGAGAACGGTGCTCTGATTGATGGGAAAATGGACAAAATCCGGGAAATTTACGATCTCGGCGTAAGACTTGTGACACTGACATGGAATGACGACAACTGTCTGGGACACTGTCATTCCAAAAAGTCGGAGGAGATGAGCCGCGGACTGACCGGATTTGGAAAAGAGGCAGTGCGTTATATGCAGGAACTGGGAATCTTAGTCGACGTCTCCCATTTATCCGACGGCGGTTTCTGGGATGTCGCGGAAGCGTCCAGGCGAAGCGGCGTGCCTTTCGTGGCATCACATTCCAACTGCCGGGCACTGGCGCCGGCAACGCGCAATCTTACTGACGAGATGATCCGCGAGCTGGCAGAGTGCGGCGGAGTGGCAGGACTGAATCTGGAACCGACCTTTCTGAATGAGGACGAGACGGATAAGGTGAGCCGTATTGAGCGTATCTGCGACCATGCAATGCATCTGATTGACAGGGGCGGGATCGAATGTGTGGGACTCGGCACGGATTTTGACGGAATCTCAGGCGAATTTGAGATCAGTGACTGCACGAAACTGCCGCTGCTTTTCGATGCGCTGCGAAAGAGAGGACTTTCCGAAGACGCTGTGGAGCAGATTGCCTATCAGAACACGGCGCGCGTGATCCGGGACGGCATGAGATAGAAAAGTCATGTTCATGGAAGATACCGCCTGTTGCAGCGGGAAATCACCTTGCGGGGAAGGAAAATATCGTTTATACTTTTTGGTGGCTTCATTATAGTAAAAAGAGGAATTAAGATGAGAAGACGAATGGAAATCAATCACCATAGAACATACAGGGGAAAAACAGCGGCGCTTTTGCTTGTGACAGCGGCGCTTCTTGCCGGATGTGCAAACGAGCGCACGGAGGATGAGCTTTCCTACCGCAAGATTGGCATAGAGAGCATGCAGAGCGGGGATTATGAGGGGGCACTGGCGGCATTTGACGGAGCACTTGCGTGCTGCACCGGAAAAATTACCGATCTGGAGATCGACATCTGCTATTACAAGGCGGCAGCCCAGTATGCTGCACAGGACACTGCGGGAGCACTTGAGACATACAATGCCATGATTGATTATGACAGGAAGAACGCCAACGCTTACTATCTGCGCGGATGTTTAAAGCTTGACACCGGGGATACGGACGGGGCAAAGCAGGATTTTGCGGATGCAGTCAAGTATAATCATTCGGATTATGAACTTTATATCAACATTTACAAGAATCTTGCCGCCTATGATCTGGCGGAGGACGGCACGGCGTACTTAAACGATGCGTTTTCCATCAAGGGAAATGATGCGGAAAGTCTTGCATACAGAGGGGAGATTTACTACCTTCTGGGGCAGTATGACAACGCAATCAAAGAATTGACGTCCGCGATCGATGCAGGCAGTGCAGCGGCGAACCTGACGCTTGCGCAGGTATATGAGGCACAGCAGGACACGGCGAACGCGCAGACGTATTATCAGGCTTATGTGGATGCGGGTGTCGCAGATTCGGAAGCGATGAATGCATTGGCACAGATTGAGATGGGCAAGCTGAATTATAGCGGTGCGCTTCCCTATATCGAGCAGGGACTTTCGATGGAGAGCGTTCCGAACCGGCGTGCGCTGCTGCAGAATCAGATCATCTGCATGGAGTATACCGGAGATTTTGCGGGAGCTTATGAGGTGATGACCGCTTATACAGCCGCGTACCCTGATGATGCGGAGGCACTGCGCGAATACACATTCTTAAAAAGCCGGGTGGATACGCCGGCGGGCACAGAAGTGCAGGGCGAGGTGGTCGTGCCGGGGGATAGTGGAACCGATAACGCAACGGATGGAACCGGCAGCGGAACGGACGGAACAGACGGTGCAGATGGAACCGACAGCGGAGCCGATGCCGGAACAGACGGAAGCGGAGACAGCGGACAGTAGAAAAGGAGCAGCATGGCAGAAATTATTGAATTGGAAGATCAGATCGAAAAGGTGATTCTGGTCGGCGTGAGCGAGCAGGATGGGGATGATGCCGAGGACTCTGTGGCAGAGCTGGCGGAGCTTGTCAGGACAGCGGGAGCTGTCGTGGTCGGCACACTGATCCAGAAGAGGGAACTGATGCACCCGGGCACCTATGTGGGCACCGGAAAAGTGGCGGAGATCGCGGCGATGATCGCAGAGCGGGGCGCGACCGGCATCGTCTGTGACGATGAACTTTCACCGGCACAGCTTAAGAACTTAGAGCAGATGTTAGACACCAAGGTGATGGACCGCACGCTGATTATCCTGGATATCTTTGCGGCACGCGCCACGACGAGCGAGGGAAAAATACAGGTGGAACTGGCGCAGTTAAAATACCGCCTCAGCCGTCTGACCGGCCTCGGGCGTTCCATGTCCAGACTCGGCGGCGGAATCGGAACGAGAGGGCCGGGTGAGAAAAAGCTGGAGATGGACAGACGTCTCATCAAAGACCGCATCGCACAGCTGAACCGGGAATTAAAGGAGGTGCGCCAGCACCGCGAGATCACACGCGCGAAGCGCACGAGAAACGGGATGCCTGTGGCGGCGATCGTCGGCTACACGAATGCCGGAAAGTCTACACTGTTGAACCGGCTTACCGACGCCGGGGTGTTAGAGGAGGACAAGCTGTTTGCCACACTTGACCCGACAACGCGCGTCTTAGAACTTCCGGGCAGACAGGAGATTCTTCTGACCGATACGGTCGGTTTTATAAGGAAGCTGCCGCACCATCTGATCGAGGCGTTTAAGAGTACGCTCGAGGAGGCAAAATACGCGGACTACATTCTGCATGTGGTGGATGCTTCCAACCCGCAGCACGAGAAGCAGATGCACATTGTCTATGACACGCTCCATCAGCTGGACATCCGGGAAAAGACGGTCATCACGCTTTTTAACAAGCAGGACGCGGTGACGGAGCGGGAGCCGCTGCGCGATTTAAGGGCAGATCATACCCTGGCAGTCTCGGCAAGAGAGGGAACGGGGCTCGACGAGTTAAAAGAACTGCTTGCGGAACTTCTGCGCGAGAACAAAGTTCTGATTGAGCGAACCATCGCCTATGCGGATGCCGGAATCCTGCAGCAGATCAGAAAGCAGGGAGAGCTTTTAGAGGAGGATTACCGCCCGGAGGGGATCTATGTGAAGGCGTATGTGCCGCTGGAATTGTATGGAAAACTGTAGGCGGATATGATAAGATGAACTCATACAATGGAGGAAAAAAAGATGACCATATTGATCAAAAATGGACGCGTAATCAATCCTGCCACCGGAACGGATGAGACACTGGATGTGCTGGTGGAGAACGGGGTTGTGGCCAGAACCGAGAAGAGTATCAAGGAAAAATGCGACCGCGTGATCGATGCGAAGGGCTGCTTTGTCATGCCGGGGTTTATCGACATGCATGTGCATTTAAGAGATCCAGGATTTGAACAGAAGGAGACGATCGAGACAGGCGCAAGGGCAGCAGTGCACGGCGGATTTACGACGATTCTTGCCATGCCGAACACCAAGCCGGTCGTGGATAATCCGGATGTTGTGAACTATGTGCACAACAAAGCAAAGACCGTCGGCGCTGCCAACGTGCTGCAGGTCGGTGCGGTGACGAAGGGACAGCAGGGAAAGGAGCTTTCCGACATCGAGGGCATGGTGAAAGCCGGAATTCCTGCCATCAGTGAGGACGGCAAATCCGTCATGAATGCACAGCTTTACAGAGAGGCGATGGAACTTGCTGCGAAGTACAACATTGCGGTGCTTGCTCACTGCGAGGACATCAATCTTGTCAACGGCGGTGTCATGAATGAGGATGTCAACGCCAGAGAACTTGGACTTGGCGGCATCACGAATTCCGTGGAGGACATCATCATTGCCAGGGACATCATGTTAAGCCGGGATACCGGGGCGAGACTGCACTTGTGCCACTGCTCCACGAAGGATTCTGTCAGCATGGTCAAGCATGCTAAGATGGAGGGAATCCATGTGACGGCAGAGGTGTGCCCGCATCATTTTACACTGACTTCCGATGACATCAGGAAGATCGAGCCGACCGTGGATACGGAGAAAAAAGTGGCGATCGAGGCGGATGCGGACACGAATTACAAGATGAATCCGCCGCTGCGCACGAAGGAGGATGTACAGGCGTTAAAAGAGGGACTGCGGGATGACGTGATGGATGTGATCGCAACCGACCATGCGCCGCACACGTTTGAGGACAAGAATACCTCCATGAAATCCGCACCGTTCGGTATTGTGGGTCTTGAGACCGCCGCATGCTTAACGTACACGGAGCTTGTACTCGGCGGGTATCTGACGCCGATGCAGATGGCGGAGAAGATGAGCTACAATCCGGCGAAGATTATCGGAATCGACAAGGGAGATATTGAGCCTGGAAAGGTCGCAGACATCGTTATTTTTGACCCGGACGAGACGTACGTGATTGACAAGAATACGTTTTTCAGCAAGGGCAGGAATACCCCGTTTGACGGCAGAAAAGTCACCGGTAAAGTGCGAATGACACTTGTGAACGGACAAGTGGTATATGAAGATAAGGAAAAATAAAAGATCATGCATACAACACAACAGAAATTTGAAGAGACGGCAATCATAATCAAACAGGAAGAGATTGCGGACGATATTTACAGCATGTGGCTGCACACCGAGCAGATCGCGGCGCATGCAAAGGCAGGGCAGTTTGTATCGGTCTACTGTAAGGAAGGCAGCAGGCTGCTCCCGAGACCGATCAGTATCTGTGAGATCGACAGAAAGGACGGCGCGCTCCGTCTGGTATACCGCGTGGCGGGAAAGGGAACCGAAGAGTTCTCTTCCATGCACACCGGCATGCAGCTTAAGGTGATAGGACCACTCGGCAACGGCTTTCCGAAGCAGGAGAAAAAGGCGTTTTTAATCGGCGGCGGCATTGGGATTCCGCCGATGTTAGAGCTCGCAAAAGAGTTAAACTGCGAGAAACAGATTGTGCTTGGATACCGGGATGAGCTGTTTCTGCTGGATGAGTTCCGCAAACAGGGAGAGGTCTATATCGCAACGGAGGACGGCAGTGTGGGAACGGAGGGCAATGTGCTCGATGCCATCCGCGAGAACGGGCTGACCGCGGATGTGATCTACGCCTGCGGACCGCTTCCGATGCTCCGCGCCTTAAAGGAGTATGCCGCAAAGGAAGACATCGAATGTTGGATCTCCATGGAGGAGCGCATGGCGTGCGGCATCGGCGCCTGCCTTGCCTGCGTCTGCAAGTCCACAGAGAAGGATGCGCATTCCAATGTGAAGAACAAGAGAGTCTGTAAGGAAGGACCGGTATTTCGGGCAGAGGAGGTGGATTTCTGATGAATCTTGGCATTGATCTGTGCGGTGTCGCACTGAAGAATCCGGTTATGACGGCATCCGGCACGTTCGGTTCCGGGGAGGAGTATTCGGAGTTCGTCGATTTGAATAAGCTGGGAGCAGTTGTGACCAAGGGTGTTGCGAATGTGCCGTGGGAAGGAAATCCGACGCCGCGTGTGGCGGAGGTCTACGGCGGCATGCTCAATGCGATCGGTTTACAGAATCCGGGCATTGATCTGTTCATTGACAGAGACATTCCGTTCCTCAAAAAATATGACACGAAGATCATCGTCAATGTCTGCGGACATACGACGGAGGAATACATTGATGTGGTGGAACGCCTCTCCGACCAGCCGGTAGATCTGCTCGAGATCAATATTTCCTGCCCGAATGTAAAGGAGGGCGGTATTGCGTTCGGACAGAATCCGAAGATGGTCGAAGAAGTCACAAAAGAGATGAAACGCCATGCAAAGCAGCCGGTCATCATGAAGCTTTCCCCGAATGTCACCGACATCACGGAGATGGCGCGTGCAGCGGAAGCGGGCGGTGCGGATGCACTCTCCATGATCAATACGATCACAGGAATGAAGATTGATATTCACAGAAGATGCTTTGCGCTGGCAAACCGCACGGGCGGTATGTCTGGTCCGGCAGTGCATCCGGTCGCGGTGCGCATGGTCTACCAGAGTGCGCAGGCGGTAAAGATTCCGATTATCGGAATGGGCGGAATCCAGACGGCGGAGGATGCCATCGAGATGATTCTTGCCGGTGCGACCGCAGTCTCGGTCGGTACGGCGAACTTCTATCATCCGCATGCGACGGAGGAGATCGTTGACGGAATCCGCGCCTACATGGAGCGCTATCAGGTGGAGGATATCCGGGAACTGATCGGAGCCGTCCATGACCGGTAGGATCCGTCGGACACCGAAAATATCAGAGTTACGCTGGGAGATGGATTCATAAGGTGAGAGAAAAAATATTTAACATTATCCAGATTGGAGATAAGAGTAACCGGATCAGCCGTGCGTTCGATATTTTTATCACAATTACGATTGTCTCAAATATTCTGGTTACATTTTTGCAGACGTTTGAGGAACTGGACTTTCTGTCCGGTTTCTTTTTCGTGGTGGAGGTCATCACGCTGTTTATTTTTTGTGTGGAGTATGTGCTCCGCATCTGGACGGCGGATCTTTTATATCCGGGAATGCGCAAATGCCGCGCCAGACTGCGCTTTATGGTGTCTTTTGACGGCGTGGTGGACATTCTGACCATTGTTCCGGTGTTCTTTTTGTCCGGATTTGTGATCTTTCGGATGCTCCGGGTGGCAAGAATCTTTCATCTCTTTCGCCTGAATGCAAGATATGATTCATTTAATGTCATCACGACGGTACTGTACGAGAAGCGGAATCAGATCATTTCCTCGGTGTTTATCGTGGTAATCCTGATGCTTGCGAGCAGTCTGTGCATGTACAGTGTGGAGCATGACGCGCAGCCGGAAGTGTTCCGCAATGCATTCAGCGGCATCTGGTGGAGCATGTCAACGCTTCTTACGGTCGGATACGGCGATATTTATCCGATCACAACGCTGGGGCGTCTGAGTGGCTTTGTGCGAAATCGAAGAATACCCGCAAAAAATATTGCAAAGGAGGTTTCCGGGTGTCCCAATTTACAGAGATGTCAGAGAACTCACGGCAGAAAAACTTAAAACTGATGGAATATCCAAGATCGATATTATCAGCGGAGGATTCCCCTGCCAAGATGTTAGTACAGCAGGTAAAAGAACTGGTTTCGTTGATAGTGAAGGGAACGTTACCCGCTCCGGTCTTTGGGGAGAGTATGCCCGGCTTATTCGCGAGCTTAAGCCAAGATGGATCGTGGCAGAAAACGTGCGCGGGCTACTCTCAGTCTCTGCTACCGGGATTCGGGGGGGAGGATTCGGAACTGTTTTGCGAGACCTGGCCGAAATGGGGTATCGTGTTGGATGGTCATGCTATGGAGCTGCCGATGTTGGAGCGCCACACAAACGAGAGCGAGTTTTCATTGTGGCCTACCGCGAGTGTATGTGGTAATTACAATCGTAAAGGTGCGAGTGCTACATCAGGTGATGGATTAGATACAGCAGTTAAGAAGATGCACAGCGTTAATTTAAGTCAGGCGGTAAATTGGCCGACACCAAGAGCAAGAGAAGGAAACAGCGGATCATATGGCTGTGCGAGTATTGAACGTAATGCAGATAGAAATTATCTGGATGGTGTTGTTATAAAAAAAGAAGAAAAACCAGGTAATCTAAACGCTGATTGGGTAGAGCTTTTAATGGGATTGCCTATAGGCTGGACTGACATCAATGTAGCAAAAGAGGATATTGAAAGTTGGCAGGGCTGGCCTGCTGCAATAAATGTAGAGCAATACGCATATGAACCGCCAAGAGTAATAGTTGGGCAGAAAAACAGGGCGAAACCAACGGTTATCGGTTCGATAAACGCGCCATCA
>OGXE01001651.1_pt1 | contig 18695 bp, 19 predicted proteins | sample 1576181 | NCBI WGS metagenome assembly OGXE01 (sample SAMEA3541478, study PRJEB24748) | human gut metagenome | biome: human gut; feature: human-associated habitat; material: faeces | place: China | collected 2012 | reverse complement strand
GCGGTGCATTGGTCAAGGTTTTGGGGCTGCTTGGCACGGGTCTATTTGCAAATGGCGAATTATGAAGAAGCGCTGAAATACGCGGATATGGCTTTGGAACAGAATGATACTCTGTATGATTGGATATCTTATTACAACAGGCATAAGGAAGCTATTACAAAAGAAGACAGTTATCCGTCGTTACCGTCAGCGACAGGGTATGATTATGTGGAGAATTACTATTTCCGTTGTGGAGAGGGTAACCCTAACTATGCTACCAGCGAACTTAATATTCCGGTGGAACGTGCGGAGAGTTTCGAGGGAGGGGATGCGCGTTTTCTTTCCCGCTGGAAACTGCGTACGGTAAATCAGGATACTTACTATCAAGGTTTGGCCAAAGGATATTTCAACGGGGCTGGTCTGACCACTTGCGAGGTATATCTCATCAAGGCCGAATGTTTGGCACGTCAGGTCACAGGTAATGATTTCTCTGCTGCTATGGATGTGTTGAACAAGGTACGTAAGACCCGTATTCTGCCGGAGATATATCAACCCTTGCAGGCTTCAACTTTGACAGAAGCCATTGACTTGATCCGACGTACGAAAGACAATGAATTGATTTTCACTATTGTGCCATTCGCTGATGCCCGGAGGTTTAATGCCGAAGGTACTTTTGCACGTGCACTATCCAAAACATGGGAAGGGCAGACTTATACATTAACCCCGGCTTCACATCTTTGGATTATGCCTTTCCCGGCAGGTGCCGTTCAGAATCCGGGTAATGGAACTATCACTCAAAATGTATCTAAATAACCTATAAAAACAGACTTTATGAAATTGATGTATTTATTAGCAACATTCGCCGTTGTTTTGGTGATGATGGCATCTTGTACCCGGCAGTCGGTAACGGGGTACACACTGACAGCTGCAATTGATGGAATTCCTGACGGATCCCATGTACAGCTATTTCCTGTAAGTCATGGTCATGAAAAACCGGTGGCGGACACTACTGTTGTAGATGGAAAATTTATATTTAAAGGGGTGGCGGATGAACCTCTGGCTGTACGGTTGATGGTGAAAGATGCATACGGTTCCATGCCTCTGATGTTGGAGAATGGCAGTATAAGCGTGGAGGGTAAGGTGACTTCTGAAAACCTTAATGGAACCGTGAATTATAATTTTTCACAGGTTTCAGTGACGGGATCTCCTTTGACGGACAAATATGTAAAATTATTGAGCACACGTGATGCCTTGGATTCTATTTATGTGACGAATAACGAGAAGTTTAAGGATATCCGTGTTGCCTATGGTAAAGCGAGAGTTGCCAAAGATAAGATCTTGATGGATTCTGTCGTTGCTACGGAAGCTTACAAAGCATCTGCCGTGGCCGATAGTTTGTTCTTTGCTACGGTAGATGCCACTTACTATAAATTAGTTATGGACAATAAAGAGTCTTATTGGGGGCCTCTGATGATGATCAGTTTGTTTTCTTATCTTACCGAAGAGCAGAAACCGTGGTATGATGCCTTGTCAGAAGAGGCTAAACATTCCCGCTATGGAAAAATGGTGAAAGAGAGTGTGGCTCCTGATAGTCAGATCGGTTCTAAAGTGCCTGTCTTTACAGCCAAGTCACAAGATGGGAAATCGGTAACTTTAACCGATTTGTGCCAAGGTAAGAAGTATGTCCTTATTGATTTTTGGGCATCATGGTGTAATCCTTGCCGTAAGGAGATTCCTAATTTGAAAAAACTCTATACGCAATATGCAGACAGGGGTTTCCAGATTGTAAGTATCTCTATTGATAAAAAAGAGGCGGAATGGACAAAAGCGCTGAAAGAAGAACAACTTCAGTGGCCTAATTTTTTGGATACTGAAGGTATTGCTGATATATATAAAGTGAAATTTGTTCCTACTATGTATTTGATAGATGCCCAAGGGGTCATGGTAGGAGAAAATCTTCGTGGTGAGGCTTTGGCAAATAAACTGGCTGAGCTTTTTGGAGAGATTGAATAATCATATTCTTTTTATGGTATTCTGACATAGAACGGGGCAGAGTCGATGAATAAGTTGGATCTGTCCCGTTGTCTTATGTTTCGGACTGACCCTTCTTCTGAGATATTCAGTTAATGTTTCTAAAGATAAATGGTCTATGGAAATGATAATCCCTAATCACTCTATATGCTATTTTTATTATGATTTTTCTGTGTTTGTTTTCATAATTTTATTCGGTTCTATCCGTAAAATCATGTCATACCGCTTTATTTTGTTTGCTTTTAATCTTATCGATCATCAGTACAGCATTTGCCGTATGTATCTTGAAGAAAATTCACAGGTCTTCCGTTTTCTTGTTTCGTACCTTTTATCCTTGAGAGTGAGTAATGCTGTTTTTGAGTGTCGAAGCTGTATTTAAGTTCGGTAGCCCTTTCCCTTGTGAACAAAGGAGGTAGATATCCTATACTACATGTAGAAATTTCTGTTCGCATTGTTGGTGTATATGGAATTGGCTGCAACACATTTTACCCTCACATTCATCAGCTTCTACTTGAAATATCATTATAAATAACATTAATTATCTTGTGGTTTGTTACATGGCAGGACGGGTCTGCCATGATATTGTAGAACAGTTGATAGTATCTGTTTCCGTTAAGATGTTTAATCGGTAACCTGTCGGAGAATCTGATGTAAGTTTCAATACCATAAGGGCTATCTTTGTTGAAGTACTAAAACTGTTCTTGCGCTCCAGATGGTGCTGTGACAGACCGACCTCTTTGGCTATACTGTCGAATGGAAACACAGAATGAAGATTGCCAGGTTCACTCCTATTAAACTCTTACGATATTTTTTAGAATATCGAATTCTGTAAAACTCAAAGTCAAGTGGATTTCTGAAATATTTGGTATCTTAACCATGTCTTTGTTTGGATATTTCCTCCGTTTTTTTTAGGTCGCCAAATCTTATTTGCGCACGGAATACCTAAAAATACAAAAAGAAACCAACTAATTCTCAATAGTTTGGTTATGAATTAGTTGGCTGGATTTTATGTTATTTGCTGAATATCCTTACCTTATATATTCAAAAATAATACCTATATCACAGTTATGTTATAAAAAAATTACTCATATCCTGGTGTTTGTTTTAATGCGCTGTTGTTTGTTAATGTACCAGCATCAATAGGCCACAATAATCTGGATTGTTCAGCTGATGAGTATTGATGTACATAATCCCAACCTAGCAAGCGGATATCATACCAGCGCTTTCCTTCAAACATGAATTCGCGGAGACGTTCTTTCAATATAGCTTCTAACGCACCGGCATTATCAGGTTTCATCCATTTGTTGTCAGTGTAGAACTCAGGATCGTTATCGTTAGGATAAGCTATTTCTGCTTTGTGTTCATTGAAGTATTTACTTCCATAAGCACGTTCACGAACAGCATTGATTTCTTCTGTAGGATCTTCTCCTAGTAACACTTTTGCCATAGCTAGTTGCAATAGGCAGTCAGCATAGCGATAAATAGGAAAATCGTCTAAGAAACTGCGTGTAGACCCTCCTTCCAGCATCGTTCCTTGGAACTTATAAGTGATAGGGCCGAAATAACTGACTACTCCTTGGGCATCTTTTTTATAAACGGCTTTCAAAGAAGTTGTCCAGCGCGTATCATTGTTACGGAAACCTTTGAAATAAAATTCTCGTCTTACTTGTAGCTGGGTAAGACCATTAAGTTGTGCATCTGGGGTTCCGACAAAGGAATTACCATTCTCGTCACAATAAATTTTCACCATTTTATCCTGTGCAGGAATTAATCTCATTCTATAGTATCCTCCCCACATTTCATATTCGTCTTTACCATTGTGGATAGTGAAAATCATTTCCTTGTTCTTTTTATTCTCAAAGGAGAAAATATCTTTAAAAGAACTGGTTACTAAACCAACATCTGCTTTTTTTACGTTTTCAAAGGCGTTTTTTGCAATGGTATAATCACTGTTGCCTCCATTCATCTGGCGTCCGCTCCACAGATAAGCTTCTCCTTTTAACATTTGAGTTGCTGCGGCAGACCAAAAGTGACGTCCCAATTTGAAAGAATAGTCAGAGCCAAAGGCATTTTCTGATGCCTGAATGTCTTTCTTTATTTGTTCCATAACTTCTGTTGCAGGTGATACTCCTTTGGTAATGTTACTTAAATCAAGGTTCTGCCCTTCCGTGTAATCTAAGTATAAAACGACATCTCCCCAGGAACGTAGCAAGTGGAAATAAAGGTAGGCACGCATTCCGTAGGCTTCACCTAAATAATAATTTTGGGTGGCTTCTGTCAGAATTGTCGTTTCTGTGGTCTTGGCAATCATCTGGTTTATTTGATTGATGATTTTATACATGTCACCATAATTGCTGATACCTACATTTTCTTTATTTATGGTATTGAAAGGTAAACGTTCCATGCCTTGGCTTGCTTCGCCACCAATAGGATTGTCTCCGTAAATGTCTGCACGAGGTTCACCCAGTAAGAAGAAATTATAACTTTTTTCGCGAAGTAAAGCATGCAGTCCTGTATTGAACGCAGTGAATTGGTCCGGGTTTTTCCAATATGCGGTTCCTGCCAGTGAACTGGTAGGCTCAATATCCAAGGAATCACATCTTGAAAATGATAGCAGAGAAAGTCCTGCCAACAGGTATGTAAATATCTTTTTCATGATTTTATTCTTTTATAGTTGTGTTCAATTTAAAATGTTACAGATAAACCAAATAATACGGTTCTAGGAGTAGGATATCGACCTTGATCAACGCCGTATAGATTTTCATTATTATCACTATTTGTCAAGACAGGCTCTGGAGAAGTGCCGGTATATCCGGTGACATAGAACAGATTTTGTCCGGTGACATAGACAGATGCGTTTTGTATAAATGCTTTGCTAGTCCATGCTTTGGGCAAGTCCCAACTTAGTGTTAACTCTCGTAAGGCTAGATAGTCAGCTTTTTCATAGAGGCGTGAACTGTTGTTATGACGGCTGGCTGAGGCATTATTGGAACGGGTGATATTCTTTTTGGCCAATTGGTCTGCATAATAGAATGCCGGTAAGTCTGAATTCGGATTATCTTCACTCCACATATCTTTTACTTCAGTAATTATATTGAATGCACCTTGGTATTGGCCTAAAGTACGTGCGGCCAAGTCATTATAAAGAGTATGTCCTAATGCATAGTCAAAACGTGCATAGAGGGATATACCTTTCCAAGAAAGAGTTGAAGAGAAACCGCCGGTTACTTTTGGGAAAATATTGCCTACTACTTCGCGGTCAAGTCCATTGATTTTATTATCACCGTTGATGTCTTCCCAGCATACATCTCCAGGTTCTATAGGTTTCCATCCTTCTTTTCCTGCATATTCACTAGCTAGTCCCGGACCGTACAGGTTAGCAACTTCATCAATCATCATATTAGCGTGCTCTTTAACATCATCCCAGCTTTTGAAAATATGATTTTGCTTGTAAGCTACCATTTCGCCCAATTTTCCGCCTTCCTGACGTCCGGCAATCCACTTGGTGGCATTTGTTCCTTTACCTACGGCAACTTCATAACCTCCTACTCGGTTGTTTTCTATACCGTTATAGGGTAATGAGATAATTTTGTTTGCTACCGAAGATAAATTAGCGGAAAGGTCCCAGGTAAAACCACCTACATTATTTAATATATTGGCTTTTACCTCCAATTCTATACCTGAGTTACGTAAAGTTCCCATGTTGGTCATAATATCGGAAAAACCCAAATAACCCGGTAGAGCTTGTTTAGTCAGCAAGTCATTTGTTCTTCTGTTGAAGTAATCGATAATAAAACTTAATTTGTTATTGAAAAAACCGATAACCGGCCCCTGAGAAAGCCAAATGACGGGGCACGGCTCCGCCTTGTAGAGTGACTCCCGAAAATCCCTAAACACTCGGCGGAAATAGTCGTAGAGACTCATTTTGTTCTCCAGTAGTCTTCCTCTCCCATCCGGCGCCACAGCTCAGAGAAATCCTCGGAGGCCCAAATGTGCAGACAATGCTCGTGCTCATTGACGTATTCAGAACGCGGCGGATGAAACTGCACCGCCGGCATCTCGTCTCCCAGGAGCTTTTCTTTGACAAAGCACATCTCATCCCAATTGGGATTACGGTTTTTGAGCAATACCGAGATGTGCAGCAGGTTCATGGTTTTGCCGTCTTTGACGTACTCATGCACTGAGCTGATCACTGTCAGCATCCTGCCCGTTGCCGGGCACAGCATCAGCTCCGGATGCATTCCGAGCTTTTCCAGTGCTCTTCTCTTTTCTTCGCTTATGCTTTTCATCTAACTTCTCCCTCATCTCTCTCCAGCGTTTCTGATAGGCCAGAATCTCTTCACGGTGCCTCTGGTAGTACGAGCGCGTCTTCTCCGTGTTTTTGGCTCTGGCCTCCGCCTGTTTTGTCTTTCGTTTTTCGATCTGTTCTTCCTCGGTCAGCGTCTCTTTGGCGGGCCTCTTCTTCAGACTGATCCGGCGAAAGTTCTCGGTAACCGTGCCGCTTAACTGTTCTCCGGATGTACGTTCAAAGAAGGCCTCGTTTTCCGAGTAGCCTTGCATCAGCGTCTTGTGGTAGCTGATATGGATCGTGAAGTGTTTGATCCCCAGCTGCTCTTCGATCTGATACGTCGAATGGAATCATCGAATGGACTCGAATGGAATAATCATTGAACGGAATCGATTCCCCTCTCGCAAATGCCCGCGCGTTCTCCATCGTTGTGATGGCGATGCTCTGCAGCGCGGTCCGGGTAAAAAACGCCTGATGGCTCGTCACAACCACATTCGGAAAGCTCATCAGCACCGGCACGATCTCATTGCGCAGCACATCGTCGGAGAAGTTTTCAAACACCTGACCGTCCTCGTCCTCATAGACATCCAGCCCCACACCGGCAAATTTGCGGCTGCGCAGCGCGTTGATGAGCGCCCGCGTGTCGATCAGCCCGCCCCGGCTGGTGTTGACCAGCACCGCGCTGTCGCGCATCATCTGGATCGTCTCAGCGTTGATCATGTGGTAGGTTTCCGCCGTCAGCGGGCAATGCAGGCTGACCAGATCTGCGGTACGCAGCAGCTCCTCCAGCCCCACATACCGCACAAGGCCGTCCAGCGCAGGGTTGCGGTATTGGTCGCAGGCCAGCACCGTCATGCCGAAGCCGCAGCAGATACGGGCCATCGCCGCGCCGATGCGCCCCGTGCCCACAATACCGGCCGCCGAGCCGTACAGGTTGTACCCCAGCAGCCCATCAAGTGAAAAATTGTTGTTGCGCACCTTGATATACGCCTTGCAGATGCGGCGGTTCGCGGCCAGCGCCAGCGCCATGGCGTGCTCGGCCACTGCCTCGGGGCTGTAGCCCGGCACCCGCAGCACCGTGATGCCGTACCGCTGCGCCGCCGGCAGGTCCACATGATTGTACCCGGCGCAGCGCAGCAGCAGGCAGCGGATACCCACCTGCGCCAGCCTTTCCAGCACCGCCGCCGAGCAGTCTGCATTGACAAACGCACACACCGCATCCCCGCCCCGGGCCAGCGGCGCGGTATCCGCATCGAGATTCGCCGTTAAAAACCTGATCTCACAGCCATATTCCGGGTCAGCCGCCAGCACATCAAAGTAGTAATGGTCATACTCCCGCGCCCCGTAAAAGACGATCTTCATAGCAATCCCCCAATCCCTTTCAGTATCTGCCGTTTGCAGACATAGTATACGAAAGGCATTGGGGGATTTCTCTTTTTATAGCAGCAAGTCTTATATTTTTTAGCCACTCCGTTGTTCCTCTGCGTGAGGACTGCGGTATTCCACAACTTCCTTGACATTTCCCCATCCCTCTTTTAGGGGCTAATCGCGGAACAATCTGTCTCCTTATCCCGATGGCGCACCTGTCCGCAATGTCCCGGGAAAAAGCAATAAAAAATACCCCGCAACTTCTTGCGAGGTATCTTTTTGGTGCAGTTGAGCAATCCAAATCCGAACCTGTTTTCTGATCGGCCAATGCGGTTTTGAGGTCATCAAAAGTGATGGTCGTTGTCCCTTCCTTGTAGTTGAAGGTTATCACCATTTTGTCATCGTACAGGAAAATGGCATTGATAAAAGTATCAATCAGCATCTTACGGTGGGACTTTTGCCGTACATCCAGTTTGCGGAAGCGCTGGAGCCAGAAGGTCATAAACTCGGCGCTGACCTTGGGCTTTGCCAACTTTTCGCAGGCAATCTTGATTGCCAATTCCTCTTTTGTGGCCTCCAGTTCTTCCAGACGGCTTTTCGTGGACTTGGTCAAGATACCCTGCTGGATGGCGTTCAAGAGGTTTTGAATGGCTGTATCCGCCTCCCGCAGCTGCTGTTCATAGAGCGGCAGATTGACATTCTCTCTATCCTGCAAGTCCATCAGCATGGACACGATGGCCTCAATCGCCTTATCGTCCATCACCATTTTCATGGTTTCGCTGACCACCAAATCCTCGATCCACTCTTTGCGGACAGACTTTTTATGGCACTCGGTGCGCTTCTTTTTCACGGATACGCACTTATAATAGTGGTGGACATTCCCCGTGTGGCTGGTGCCGCTCTCGCCGCAGAGGTAGGCCCCGCAATAGCCGCAGAACAGCTTGGTTGTCAGCAGATAATCGTCCTCGGCCTTGTGGCGGGCCGGGGCCTTCTTGTTCTTTGCCAGTTTCTCTTGCACCCGGTCAAAGAGGTCTTGGGGGACAATGGCGGGAATACCGTCCGGCACCACAATGTTCCGGTAGGTATATTCTCCGATATAGCGGCGATTGTTCAAAAGGTGCTGTACGCTGTTGTAGGTCATCTTCTGGCCTCGTGTGTTCTTTACGCCCTGCTCATTGAGCCAGTCCCGGATTTGGGTCATGGTGGCTCCCTCGTCATAACGCTGAAATGCCTCCCGGACAAAGGGAGCGGTAAGCGGGTCAAGCTGGAAGCACTGGTCGCTGTCAATCAGATAGCCAATAGGACGGGTGCCGCCGTTATACTTGGATTTCAAGGCGTTCTCCGTCATGCCCCGGACTACCTTTTCGGACAGGTCGGCGGAGTAGTATTCGGCGTACCCCTCCAGCACGCTTTCCAGAATGATACCCTCGGCCCCGTCGGAAATGACCTCGGTAGCGGACACCACCTTGACCCCGTTCTTTTTCAGAGTGGCCTTGTACCGGGCGCTGTCGTAGCGGTTGCGGGCAAACCTGTCCAGCTTCCAGACGATAATCATATCGAACAGGCGCTTGCCGCTGTCCTTAATCATGTTCTGAAATTCCGGGCGGTTGTCCGTCTTGGCAGAAAAGGCTCGGTCAATGTAGTGGCGCAGAATGGTAATACCGTTCTTCTCGGCAAAGGCGGTACACTCCCGGATTTGTCCTTCTATGCTTTCTTCTCGCTGGTTGTCGGAGGAATAGCGGGCATAGATTACAGCTTTCATGTTCTCACCTCGCCGTCTGTTAAAATGCTCATCATTTGGCTTGCCTGTACGATCCGCTCAAAGGCTTCTCTCTGCGAACAGGTTAGATTTGCGTGCATAGAGGGGTTCCGATAAGCAGTAAAAACGCCCTCAAAGATAGACTTAACACCTTTACGAAAATTGGCTCCACTTATTTCTGATGTATCGCAAAACTGATAAAAACCATTATCTGACAACAACGCACCAATTAAACCCGTTGCATCTTTAGGAGTAGGAGAGTTTGGTTTTCCTTTCTTAAACAACTCTCGCATTCGAGTTTCAACTTCTTTAATGGCACTTTCAGAAGCGGCAGCAAAATGGCCGTTGCAAAATAGTTCCTTTGAAACTTCAATAATTCGTGGGTGAATGTCTTGCCAAAAACGCATATCGACAGGTTCACGAACCAGGTGCTGTACGATAATAAATAATTCCCCAAAAGCTGCAACATTTAGCGCCATCAATCCATAGTTGAAAGGATCGGGTCTGAATAGATTATCACCTATTCCAGGGAGCGTTTGGCTGTAAAACGGATACTCGTGTTTGATTTTTTCTGCGACTTCTCGCAGATCAGTTTGCATTTTTTGACAATCATTCAAAAGAAAAGTTGGAGATATACCCATTGTCAATTTATTGTTAATATCACGAAGCCATTGGTCAATTGCATCAAGTTGTCCTCTATATGCAACTTTCATCTGTTTTCCTCCATCATACGGAACAGTGTTTCCTTTAGCTTTTCGTTCATAGGAGATTGTGGGTCAAAACACATCTCAATAAAGCGTCGCATTTCCTCACGCTCTGGAGCGGCTTTAGGCTTAAACTCGTATATTACTCCCTGGGGCTTATCCGTCCGGGCAAAGATATAATCTAAGGATACATCAAAGTAATCTGCATAGCGGCGAAATAGCTCCACAGATGGGGTGGACTGCCCATTCTCATAGCGGTTGATACTGGACTGTGTGGAGCCGATGGCCTCAGCCATTTTTACCTGTGAAAGGCTGATGCTCTCCCGCAGGGCCTTCAAACGCTTACCCACTTCTTTCATCTTCCAACCTCCTATTCGGGTTAATTTTATTATAACCCGAATTATACAAATTTTCAACCCGGAAATACAATTCTCCATATGCACCTTGTCTCGTTCCGGCCCACAGGCCGAATAAAGAAACGACGCAGACCAGCCCACCATTCATAGGCTGATCTGCGCCGTTTCTTTAGGTTTTGGATGGGGTGAGGACATAGATGCAGAAATGCAATCTGTGGCCACGCACTGACAAAACCGGGGGTTTCCAAAGGGGGGGCTATGCCTCCCCTTTGGCACACAACCTTGCTTGCAAGGTGTAGTGTGTTATACCTGCTGGCGCGGCTGACAGTGAAAACGGGGTGCGATGCGGTTTGCACCCCGCTTACACTGGCAGGGAAACGGGCAGGAGATTTGTGAGCAGATGGGAGCAAAACGCCTGTTCGTTTTCGGAGAGCGGCGGCAGGTATACAAACCTCCGTCCCTCGTCCTTCGTCCTCCGCTGGTGGGATAAAATGTCCCAAAGAAATGGTTGCCGTTAGTATGAGACTCAAAAATCTCTATAAAGCCAACTGCATGGTCGATCTAGGTGCATATGATTCAGCATTAACTACGGCCAGCTTCAACTGGGTTTTTAACAAGCTTATTTTTCTTTTTGGGTATTATAAAAGGAAAAATATAAATTTGCAATCCCGCGTAATATTGAAAGAAGTATGTTCAAGGTTAAATATATTTCTACAAATAAAACAGCGCCACTAGCTAGGGGGGATATACCAATTCCTTTTAAAAATAAATAGAAAAAAATAAGCAACAACAGAAAGACTTCAGAAAATAATGAATGTGAAAATTGGATATGAAGTCCTTGGTATAGTGTAAGTGGTTTCTTATACAATACTTTTTCTGTCTCGAGTTTTTTTAGGCGCTCAACATTATCGCCACTACTGGTAAGTAATAGAGTTATGAGCATAACCGTAAAACCTATTAAGATTGAAATCGCAGTCGGCAAAAGATCAGATAAGCCATCTAGTGCAACTATAAGTTTCCCATTATGAAAATAGAAGGCCACACAAGTCAGAGAAATTAGAAGTGGACTTATGATTTCAAAAACTACCTCATTTTTTCGTATGGAGCAGTAGTAGTCCCTTATGGGGATTATCCACTCCATATAGATATGTTTTCCTAAGCCACCGTTTACTCCGTCTTTCATTCGGTTACACCCAACACTTCCTCGATTTTGGCAAAAATTGAATAAGAATCGACTACTCCGTTAGGAGTTAAATCCACGGTGACTTCTTCAATTCTTTTTCCGCCCAAAGAATCAATCGTTATGTTCATCTTATTTATATCTTTGCCATATAGGCGAATACGGCTTATTTCAGTTCCTTCTGTGGCGATTGCTTGAAATGTTTTTCTTAAGGCTCTTTTGGGAAGGCTTTGCCTAGGTTTTGACTTTAAAGTTATCAACAAATCATCCTGAGAGTTTGCATCAACGTCCATAAGATTTAGATAACCGCTTCCAAGAACTCTTTTCTCAACGAAGAGCTGTGCCACAGAAATTCTTTCAGCAGCACGCAGGGCAGTCATAAAATCATCTGGAGGAATAATGCTTGCCCAAAGATAAAAGGTTTCCTCTATATCTTCCTGTACCAAAAAACCGTGCAGTAACTTGTTAAAGTACTTTATCACACCCCCCATTGTCACTCCATTGCGACGTTCCTCGAAAACGGTATAAGCTTCACTCCCATCGATCCGCATACACATATGAGTCAGCTCTTTATCGCCCTCATCCAGTCTTTTGTCGGTAGGACGCTCTGACCCATCTGTGCTGGACATATAATCGGGAGAATGGTTATACTTGCACGACTTAAAAATGATTTTAAAGAGGCGAAGTCCTTGTTTTCTTTCATCTCTGATGCTTGACAATGCAACAGCTTTGTTGTTTTTTTCATCGCGAAACAATTTATCCTCCTCTGATAAATTGTCTACATAATTTAAAAAACGGCAAAAAAGCTGAGAATCAAAATGATGTTCATCACCAGAGGCAAACTCAATACTCCAGTAGCTTAATTTTCTTCTTTGAACGCTCATGCTGCCTCTGCCTCCAGTTTAAACATCTGTTCCATATAGTGATCTGCGAATAGCATCCCGGTAAACATTGCCTTCTGGTAGATTCATGGAAGAAAAGGCTTCTTGGACTTTGTAAACCGTTGTGCAGTGTTCCTCCAAGATACCAAGAGGAGTAATCGTTCCTTCACCAGTTGTTTCCAGATAGTCATAGGCAAGAAAATGGATAGAAGCTGGTTGTGTTGGAAAGCGTGGAATGCGTTCTTTTCCTCCCAGTCGGTTGAGAACTCGATCGTATACAGCTTTGGGACACACAAAGAACAAGCCTGTTCTACACAAATCCTCTCGCTGCAAAACCTGCCCTTTATAAATCAATTGTGGGATAATACGCTTAGAAACATTTTCCCAGTTCAATCCGACAGTGTCTGCAACGATGTCTCGGTTTTCCATAAGTGCATTGCGGGCTTCACGGTAGTTTCCTGTGGTATCAATAGTTTGGACTTCGATAGCTGTAAATTCAACAAGCTCTCAGGCTCCATCCAAGCGTGCCAACACCCAATCAACAAAGTAGGAGCCTGTCCCGGCCCTTTGGGGCAGTCGTAACTCTCCGCCCCATCCATGCCCAAAAACAGCAATAGCTCCATTTTCCGCTTTGGCTTTTTCTACTGCTGCTCTCCCAGAGTAAAGCCCTAACTCACAGCCAAATGCCTGCTGCGCGACTAAGTGGAGCATCTTGTAATCTTCGGCATAAATCCGATTTGGACAACAGATGACATCCGGAGACCCTGGTGTTTTCTGTCGAACTGCACAGACTCCAGAAATAATTCTATCCCGCGACAAAACTTTTGTGCATTGAGTTCCGAGAAAAGGACAAACCTGACGAGCTGCTGCTGTTGCTGCTTGTGAGGATTTATCTTCTGCACGATAACCGAAAAACTCCGAAATATATCCAGCCATTTTAAGACCCCTCCTCTAAAATAGATTTGAGTGCAAGACCAACAGCTTCTGCCAGCAAAGGAGGTACGGCGTTTCCTACCTGAGCGAACTGCTGTCCTTGCGTGCCAGTAAAGATAAAGTGATCTGGAAAGGATTGTAGGCGGGCGGCCTCTCTAACAGTAAAAGAGCGATCTTGATTATAATGGAAATAAGCGCCCCAATGAGGATCGCATTTAGTTAAAATAGTCGAAGCCAAACCATCAGGAGTAACACGGCCATATCGCTTGGTGTGATCAGATTTTCTGGCCCTTTTCATACCTTTTGGCAAAAGCTCATCAGGTATATCTGTCCAATTCCCACCAGGCTTAATGTATTTCAATCTCTCTTGATTTTCTTTAGAAAGCCGGGGAGCTTCATGATTATATATTCCACAACTACCGATACGCGCTCGTTTCTGATAATCACACATTGGCTCACATATATATTCTTTTACTTCAGCACCTCTTTCCCCACACTTCAATGGCGGAAGATCGCCAATAGCTTCCTGCACTGTGGTGAATTTAGCAGATGCTTCAGGCGAAGGGAGCTTTACGAGTAACTGGCCGTCAAATGTAGTGGTAAAATTGGGCTTCACTGGCGCATGGTAGAGCGGCTCCGGGAATGCCAAAGAAGGAAGGTTCTTCCCCCTCAAGCCAAGGATGATGGTTCTCCACCTCATTTGGGGGACACCATAATATGCAGCACCAAGGATACGCACATCAGCGCCATACCCTAGTTCTGCCAAAGCATTGAGAATGGCGTGCAGAGTGGCACCATGTTCAAAAGAAACAAGTCCGGGAACATTCTCAATCAAAATTGCCCTTGGAGCAAAAGCATCTACAAAGCGCAAATATTCTTTGAACAAATGATTTCTTTGGTCAAGTACACTTCTGACTGGAGCATTGATTGAAAATCCCTGACACGGAGGACCGCCAGCAAGTAAATCTAACTCTCCACGCTCAATACCAAGTTCTTCTCGAATTTGATTTGCGTCTATACTACGAATATCTGCTGTTAAGACCCTAGCGGAAGGGTGGTTTTTCTGATATGTTGCAGCATAAACAGGCATGATTTCTGAAGCGAATAGACTGTGAAATCCAGCCTCAGAAAGTCCCTCAGACAATCCACCTGCACCCGCAAATAAGTCAATCATTGTCAAATTATTGTTTGTCATCTTTTGTCCCCGCTCTTGTATTGCTATCTTTAGTCGGCTTTTCTGCATTTTCTGGGATGATCCAAATCCGACTCATACGCGCCGCACCGGCAATTCGGTTTTCTTTGCACAAAATTTGGACTTGCCGGGGAGTCACGCCCCATTTTTCAGCGGCTTCCTGTACCGTCATATATCCGTTCACTTGTGACACCTCAAAGTTTGTCTCATGGGGTAATATTAAACCATTATTAGTATATTCGTTTAAGCGAAATTAGGCAAGGGCTTTTTAAGCAACTGCCCGTATATACGCCAAAAATATTTTTGAATTTTAGGAACAAAAAGCATATACTTATGTCGTATTATAATATATAACATATTTTAAAACATAAAAGGAGGTCAGCCCTATGGACGAACCACATCCGCATATGCAAGTAACTTTTCCCTTTGACAGCAACATCCGCTATCTGCCTCTTGTCTATCTTATCCCGGAAGACCAGATCGTTAGGTATCCTACGCTGAATGCACTGCCACGGTGTCTTTCTGAAATAGCGGCATCCGAACCGATGATGGACTTGCTCGACAGCGACGCTTTCTTGAAGGACATCATGGATGCCACCGCTGCTTTGGCCTTTCCGCACTTTGGCTTTGGCGGGTGGAAAGAACACTACACTGGCTACTGTCCAGTTTGGCGGCTCTCCTATGCGCTACCACTTTGGGCCAGCTTAATAGATCAGGAATGTGGTTGGGGATTGCAGCTTTTATTTCGCATGAAGCCTGGAACACAAATTCCGCTCCCAGACGCCGATCAGGTAAGAGAATTATTTGCCCATGTGGTGAAGCGTGCGATTACGGAGCAGGGGTGGCAACCAATTTTGGACATCGTGCGAGAAATGCCCTGCGATGAAGATTTTGAAAAATGGGATACCAACGCTCGCAAAGACTTCCTCCGCAGGTGGTATCACACCCGCTCCAAGAAGGTACAGACCGTTTCACTGGAAGGAATGCTGGAAAACAGTGATGACGACAGTCCTGTTTTCCATATTCCAGATCCAAGCCAAAATGTAGAGGAATATGTGATCGCTAAGGACTTTGTGGAACGGTTTTTAAAGACCTTGCCCCTGAAAGATCGGCAGATTGTTGAACTGAGACAGGATGGATTTACTTACGAGGAAATTGCGGACAAGCTGGGGTATAAAAACCACAGCGGAGTTATCAAACGAGTGGAGGCGGTAAAAAAGAAACTTCAAAAGTACAGATGCAGCGTATGAAAGCCACGCAGACCAGAAGGTTGTGCGTGGCTTTTTTGCGCTCTAGCCGGATGAAAAGAGGTGAAAATTCCCCCGAATTTTTGAAGGATCGCCGTTGAATGAACGATTGACTGTTTTTGTGTCGGTTATTTTCTGGAGAGCGCGCCACCGTAAAGCGAACGGAGTTCACGGTTTGGCGGGCTTTTTTTCATTTCCGGCAAATCCCACACAAAACAGCGAAACCGAATATTGCTCTTTGTGGGGCAGACATGGAAAGGAGAGAGAACAATGGGCATTCGAGAAGAAATCAAGTCCTATATTGTCCGTTCTGGCATGACCATGACAGAGGTGGTGGATAGGCTGTACGACGATTACGATTGGAGCCGCAGCGTCCCCAATCTATCCGGCAAATTGCGTCGGGCTTCCCTGCGATACCAAGAAGCCGTGGAGCTTGCGGATGTGCTGGACTATGACATTGTCTGGGTCAAGCGCAAGCGGTAAGGAGGTACAATGGCACAAAAAGCACAGCACGCAATTTTACGCTTTGCCAAACACAAGGCGGGGCCGGCAGGGGCATTGGAAGCACACCACGAGCGCACAAAGGAGAAGTACGCCAGCAATCCCGATATTGACATCAGTAAAAGCAAGGACAATTTTCACATTATTCAGCCTACTCAGAAGTACCGAAAGGAAATTGACACTCGCATCAAGGCGGCGGGGTGCCGTACCAGGAAGGACAGCACTATGTTTGTGGACACGCTGATTACCGCCAGTCCGGAGTTCTTCACAGACCGAAGCAAGAAAGAAATACAAGCCTACTTCACCGAAGCGGTAGCCTTTATGGAGAAGAAGGTAGGCCGGGGGAACATCTTCTCCGCCGTGGTACACATGGACGAAAAGACGCCCCACCTCCATCTGTGCTTCACCCCCATTACGGAGGACGGGCGGCTGTCCGCCAAGGAGATTTTGGGCAACCGGGCGCAGCTCTCCCAATGGCAGGACGAGTTTCACGCCCACATGAAAAAGGCGTTCCCCGTCCTCAAGCGGGGCGAGAGCGCCCTTGTCACCAAACGAAAGCACATTCCCACATGGTTGTTCAAGCAGTCCATAGATCTGACCCGGCAGCAGCAGGCCATAGAAAAGGCGGTGTCGGAAATCGGGGTGCTGAACGCTGGGAAGAAGCGAGACGAGATTTTGGAGATGGTGGGGCCGTACTTCTCCCGGCTGGAGAAGCACTTGGGGCAGATGAAGAAGTACCAGGCTACCATTGACTATCTGACGCAGGAGAACGAGGGCCTGAAGGAAAAGGTCAACAGCGAAAAGAGCATCCAGAAGAAGATGGAGGTATTGACACTGAAAAAGGAAAACGAGCGGCTGCGGCGGTTTGTGGAGAGTATTCCCCCTGAGGTGCGTCGGATACTCAGAGAGCAGCACCAGCAGCGACCCAAAGATCACGATCTGTAAACCATCTTTGAGAAACACGGAGGTACATTTGGGTAGAAGAAAAAAGCTGATCAACAACACCGATATTCCCCAGCACCAGATCGAAGCAATAGCCCGCTGCATCCTGCCGGACATTCTGGCCTTCTATGAGAGCGAGGAAGGGCAGCGGGAGTTTTCTGAATGGAAGAAGCAGAGAGAAATGGAGAAGCAAGAGGCAAAAACAGAATAATGGCATAGCAAAAGCGGGGTGTCATCCGAAAAGGGTGGCACCCCGCTTTTTTTGCGTTTATATGGATTTCTTCTTTTTCCGTGGCCCTCTTGGCTTGGAAGTCGGTTTGCGCTTCACCCCGTTGCGAAAATAGGCGGTTTCGTAACGGTCAAAGAAAATAAATAATCCGAACCCATCTCCTATCGGAAACAAGTTCGGATTATATTGGTTTGGTGCACCATGTGGGAGCAAACCCGAACACTTTTGTGTATCCGGGCGGCATCGCCATCATACGGCTGCTCACCCGGAAGTGATGCCTGTTGTTCCTCCGCGCGAGGATAAAAGAGGGATGTTGAAATATCAAGGGGCTTTTGCGGCATATCCTCGCTCTACAAACTGGGCTGCGGTATTCCACAGTCCCCTTGACATTTCCCCATCCCTCTTTTTTAGGCTAATCGCGGAACAACCCACATCTCCTTATCCCGGTGGGATAACAGAATCCAAAAGCAAACATGGAACTTGCTTAGTTCAATAGCATCATAGCGATATTCGCACCAATTCCGACACATGAAAAAGCCGCGAAAAAGTAAATTACCGCCTTTTTAATAAATGTTAATGCTACATTATCTCCACTTTTAGACGGATTTGCATTGTAAAAATCAGAATATCCATTCCAAAATATAATCGCTATAAGGCTGCTAACAGGCGGGATTACCACCGCCCATATCTTCGGCAAATAGTTTGTTGCCCCCGCACTGTTCCATTGCACAGCTGCTACATCTGGCAAATACATAAAGGCAACAATGCTAAGAATCACTGTCACTGCAAGAATGAGCAACTGGATTTTTGTCCTCGTATTCTTCATACCTTATCACCTCGATGTCATTCTATCACACGCATCATTCCAATTCAATTATATTTCTGTTAATTGATACGAGCAACACAAAAAGAGGGTGGGCACCACTTGTACCCACCCATTGTTTTTACCACGTTGAAATTGTATCATCGTTAAAATAATACGCTTGAAACACCGTACCGTCTTCCATCAAAAAGCGCCCCTGCGCATCGTGTGGAATCTGCTCGGCCGCACGTCCGTCCCCGATGATGATGGTAGACAGTGTAGTGTCTGCGCGGCCACAAATGC
>OGXE01001650.1_pt1 | contig 18705 bp, 14 predicted proteins | sample 1576181 | NCBI WGS metagenome assembly OGXE01 (sample SAMEA3541478, study PRJEB24748) | human gut metagenome | biome: human gut; feature: human-associated habitat; material: faeces | place: China | collected 2012 | reverse complement strand
CCTTAAGCTGTTTTTTATTGGAAAAACACAGCGCAACATTGAGTGCAGGCGACCATCAAAGGCGCAATAGGTGGGGTGAAGAATCCGCGAACGGGCTGTATCACCGCCGAGAGCTACGGGGAGATTATCCTCGACGAGAATATCAAGGCTCCCGCCGATTGCAAGCTGAAACTCTGGGACGAGAAAACTTGTTTCACAGACTAATGCCCTTGTACATAACCTGATGGGAACAGGAAAGGGAAAGACAGATTACCTGCTATCGCTTATCCGCGAAGGGAAGCAGATGACACTGGGGCAACAGTTGCGCCTGACTGCATACCTCAGTGTCCCTGCCATTATGGCACAGATATCTTCCATCGCCATGCAGTATATCGATGCCTCGATGGTGGGCAGCCTGGGCGCAAATGTCGCTGCCTCTATCGGGCTGGTCTCGACCACGACATGGCTGTTTTGGGAGCTGTGTGCAGCCGCCGCAACGGGCTTCTCCGTTCAAGTAGCGCATAAGATCGGAGCCGGGGATTTTGTGGGAGCCCGAAAGATACTCCGCCAGTCGATTGCTGCCACATTGGTTTTCAGCTCATTGTTGGCGGCTGTCGGCATTTCCATCAGTGGTATGCTTCCCGGCTGGTTGGGCGGTGATGAAGTAATACGGAGCGATTCATCCCTCTACTTTTGGATATTCGCACTTTTCCTTCCTGCCTTGCAGTTGAATTTCCTTGCGGGTGGCATGTTGCGATGCAGTGGAAATATGCGTGTGCCCTGTATGCTGAACGTGCTGATGTGTCTTCTGGATATCGTGTTCAACTTCTTCCTGATTTTCCCTTCGAGGCAGGTGGAATGGTTCGGAGTGACATTTACCACTCCCGGCGCAGGCTTGGGCGTGGAAGGCGCAATATTGGGAACGGTGCTGGCCGAACTCATCACTGCCGGCGGGATGATGTGGTATCTTTGCCGTCGCTCGCCCATGCTGAGACTGTCCGGAGAACGGGGAAGTTTCCTGCCTCGGAAAGAGACACTGAGTAAGGCTTTCCGCATCTCCCTGCCGATGGGATTCGAGCACATCGTCGGCGTATTGCTCCTGCTTCTTGTCGATCGTGTTGAACGCGTCATAAAGTTTCTGGATGAATGCGCCGTCCGTCGGATTGAAGCGGATGGCGACATCGCCCTTGACGCCGTGGACGGTGTACTCCTGCACGCCGGTTTCGAATTTCAGTTCTGCCATATTTTTCCCTCCTTAATACTCGTAGCTGACGGATACCGGAACGCTGTTATTTTCAAGGAACAGACCGGCGCGGATGCTCTGCGGCTCACGGCACACATTTACCGCACGACTGGCATAATTGTCAAAGTCGGCTTTGCGCGTCTTCGCGTCACAGGGACGGTCAGCATAAAGCGGCTCGTCAGGATGGCGGTCTGCGTAGTCACAAAGGAGCTGGAGCATGAGGGAGTTGTCCTTATGCTTGCTGCAAAGTGCCTGGAACTGCCGCTGATCCATAGAGATGTCCATTTTCAGAAGCTCCGCGTCCGCACTCAGCTTATCGCCGGAAAGCTCATTCCACTTGTCCACAGCCTCGGTATGGGAACGGCGGATATGCTCGATCTCATTGATGGTGTTTTCGTATGCAGCCTTGCGCTGCTGTTCCCATTCCTCGCGGCGTTCGGCGGCGTGTACGCGGGAGATGGTTTCGGCGCGTTCCTGCGCGGCAAGTTCCCTTTCGAGGCCGTCCAGCTCGGACAGCTTCTTCATGTAGGTGGTCACGGTGTCATAAATACGATTTTTGTAGTTCACTTTACGTTCTCCTTTAATTCGCCTGGGATAATTTCCTGTAATAGTATGTCGATCTCCGATAATTTTTCCGGATACAACAGTAGATGCTCCGCATCATCCGCAAAGCGGTCTGCTGCGGCCTGTAACGGCGCTACTGCGCTTTTTTTGTATGCCGCTGTCGCTGTCGCAATGGCCTTTTCTGCGCTCTCCTGCGTCTTCTGTCGTTCTTCCAGCAAAGCCATCTCGTGTTTCTTGTAAGCAATAAATTCCGCTGTTCGATCTACATTTTCAACGAAATACGGGCTTTTAGGCGGCGTATACTTTCTTTTTAGATTTGCAAGCGCCGCCTCATTTACGGATAGCTCTTGCAGTGCCGTCGTTACAACTTTGCTGACCTCAGAAATAAAGTCCATTGTCACATCTCACCACGCAACATGGCATTGAATAAGGCATTGCTGGCTTTGTGGTCTTTTGCTTTCTCGCTCAACTCCTGCGCATACTTTTCAATGGCCTTGCCCAGCTCGGATGCAGCGATACGGTTTGCAGCAAGATCACGGCGGGCGAGGTCGGCGGCCTGCTCGTCAATGTTGCGCCGATCAAGGTTATCAAGGCTCACATTGGCACGAATCGTCTTATATGCCTCGTCCTGCGCCTTGCGCTGTTCGGTTTCCTGCCGTGCACGGTATTCAGCTTTTAAGCGGCTTCGGGCGGCTCTATATTCAGGGCTGCTACGCTCCAACTCGGCACGGGTGCAAGCGTCCAGATACGCCTCGTCGCTGTCATAGTCGCCGCGCTTTACAAGGTCAAAGACGCTACTCAAATCAAGGCCGAGGGCAGTCTTTGCCTTTTCCTTTACGCTCTCAGCGGTCTCAATTCTTGCATTCAATTCCATAGTGAAGTTTCCTTTCTGCGGTCTTTCCCGCCGTCTATCTTCAACTTGCTCAATTCTGAGCGGGTTGTGCTCAAAATTGAGCGAAAGTGATTGATTTTCAAACGTCAATAACGATAATGGGATCGCAGCCTGATAAATAGGCTCGCGCATCCTGCTCTGTCTGAAATACCTTTTCAGGGCTTTGCGGCGCTCTGCAAGCCGCCCACGCGCCATTTTCAAGCAAGGTCATAATTGCTACGCCCGTTTGCTTCTGCGCTGCAATCGCCTGTAAAGAGGCAATGCGGGCTTTAATTCCGCTATTCAAGGGCTTTACCTCCGATCTCGTCACTCTTCAATTCCGGCAGGGTCAACCGCCCTTTTTCTACCGCTTCGTCAATAAGCTGATAAAGGCTCAGGCTCAGCAGGTCTACTCCCTCGATTGAGTGCGGAAAAAGAACAATGCGCGTGCCGTCGGGGGTATATGCGCCGTGTTCCAGCAAGTAGGAAAATGGATCCTCCAACGTGTGGAATTCGCCGCCGCCCTCGACAATGAAGACGGTTTCGCCGCTTGCATGAGATTCCAAAAACTTGCGCAAGGATGCAAGACGTGCGTCAACGGTTGCCATTTAATTCCTCCTTCCAGCGTTCCAGCTCTCGCAACTGCTCCAAAATGTCAGCCTGTTCGGTCAGTTTTAAAGAGTAATCAATAATTGATTTAGCCGCGGTGATCCGCGCTTGTGCCGGTATTTCCTCGTCCTCCATGACCGTTTGCAGGGTGGATAATGCAGGTTCTAATAGCTGCTGCGCCCTGCGCGTTGCGTCCTGTACTACTCCGGCGAACGCTTCCCGGTATCGCTGGCAAAACTCCTTATCCTCGAAATAAGAACGCATCGTTCTATCCGAAATGCCCGCTGCTGCGGCTGCTTCTTTTTTCGTGCGCGAGGTCAAGAGCGCCACAAGCAGCTTTTCTTTATTGGGTGTCATTCGCTGCGCTCCTTTCCGCTTTCTTCCGCTTTTTTCCGCTGGTAAAGCTCCATCCAGTTTTCAAGCGTCATACAGACAAGCCACGGTGCGCGGTTTTTTCTCCAAAAGATAGCCGGTAAACCGTCCTTAAATTTGCCGCTGTCCCGCTGCGCCTGCTCGATCCACTCATAAAGGGCTTGCTTTTCGCTGCGCTTGCACTCAATGTGTATGCCGTCAAGCCCTGTCAAATCGGGTGTGCTGCCAAAGCTCACGGCCTCGCCCGGCTGCACGGGGTAGCCGTAGCCTTGCAATAGGCGGCACAATTCCAGCTCCCCGGCGCGGCCTTTGCTTTGTGATTTTCTTCCGCTCGTTGAGTATCACCTGCTTTCTATAAAATAGTAGTGTCCCTGCGTCCCTGTAGGAGGGACACCATATATTTTTAATAGGGGAGAGGGACGAAGCTATTCTCCCGCGATACCGTCCCTCTTAGAGGGACGCAGGGACGGTGTTTTATAACAGATTTATTACTCGAATGCCTCTTGCGCCGTTCGATTTCACGCCCATCTGAACGCCAATACCATAACTTGAAAACAATTCTTCACGACGGGGAACGAGTTGCTTTCTGACTTCTTCGCCGGGGTTGTCCACAAAACTCCCATAAGCTGCCTTAATAAGCGTATCGTAAGAAAAGGTCTTTCCTTCTTGCTGACGCTCGGGCGAATGTTCGATGATCCACGAACAAATCGGATTGCCGCGCAAGTCCGGCTTGGTTTCGATGATTTCTTGCCACTCTCCGAACCGCTCATCAAAAACGAGGCTCATTTCGCCGCCCTTCGCGTCGCGTGGGGTGAATTCCATTGTGGCCTTACCGTCAAATCGCTTTCCGTCTGCAACGAGATTTATGACGCAGTCACAGGAACCGGAAATACCCATTGTTCCGCTCAGGCGCTCAAAGGAATCGAGAGCGAGCCCAGCACCTTTTTTATCATGGTGAACGAACAGCAAAGCGATATTCTCTTCAAGTGCCATGCGCTGCACAGGTTCCAGTAGCATGATATCTGCGTCATAAGCGTTTGCACCGGGGGCCTTATAGCTGCCACGTGCGCGGCTATATGTGTCTACAATGATAAGGCGGATCGAGGGCCGTGCCCTGTGGAGCTGCCGTAGCTTGTCCACGAGCCCATCGGCAAGGCGCTCCGTGATGCTGTTGGTGACAAACACGTTTGACGGAATCTGCGTGGACATTTTCGCTGCGCGGAACGAGATGCGGCTCTTACTTCCCTCTAAATCGAGATAAGCTACATCGCATTTCGTGGTAGCGTGTCCAAGAAAGGGAGTGCCAGTCGCAACTGCGGACGCCATCTGCAGCGCCATGAATGATTTGCGAATCTTCGGCGCACCAGATAAAAAGGTCATTCCGCACGGGATCATGCCGTCAATGATGAACTCGGGCGGGCGGCGTTCTTCCTCGGTTAGGTCCGGGACGCTGTAGAATCCGAATTCCTCAAAGATGTCAGTGGGTGGGGCCGGTGTCCATTCCGGCGTTGTGGTTGCGAGCTCCGCTATCGCCTCACAGGCTTTTTCACCACCAAGATGAGCGATAAGATCGGAAATATCTCCATGCTCCGGAATCTCCGGCCAGACGGTTGAGAGGTCGCAAAGCTGGACATGATCGGCGACACCATGCAGCGAGGCGGCGGTCTCCTCGGCATAAGCCTTACCAACGGCGTCGTTGTCGGGGAAGATAAGCACGGTGCGGCCTTGTAACTGGTCAGTGTATTCTTTCCGCCACTTGCCGGGGCCTGCACCATCTGCGCCGCTGGCGGCATCAAAGCCCAAACGATGGAGGTTGTCGGCATCCTTCTCACCCTCGGCGATGAACACGACATTACCAAGCGAACCGGCCACATAGAGGGAGTGCGGAACGCCCTGACGGTTGTAGATCCAGCCGCCTTTTCCGTCCGGCCGACGCCATGTGAAGGACTTGTCCGATTTCCGTAGCTTCTGAACGCCATTTGGATATTCGTACACGGACACGATCTGCGGGCGCTCGGTGGGCTTTGCTTCTGCATCGTAAAAGAGATCACGAGGCTTAATGCCAACACGGGCGATGATGTCGCGTGTATCACATCCCGCCTGGCATTTAAGCACCACGCCCTTTTCGCCTCGACCAATAGAGAGGCTTTGCTTCCGGTCGTCATGGCACGGGCAGCGGGCCATATATTGACCGTCGCCGCAGCGCTTCACGCCCTCAAAGTGCTGTAGAATCTCCAGAATGTCCGTTACTCTCACCTCGCAGTCTCTCCAAAAGTACCGGTACGTCGATGTAGTACGTCGGGCCGCTTTTGACGTGCGGAACAGTGCCGTTTTTGCAGCCATTCCGTAGAAAATATTGGCTCAGGCCGGTTGATTTGCAGGCCTCTGGTATCTTTTGATATGGTGTCATTATTGCGCCCCCTCGATGATCTCTGCGACGCTGACACCGAGACCGGCTGCCAGCTTACCGGCTGTGCGAGGCTCGCAAGTGCCGCGCCGGATGATGGTGCTGATATTCTGTCGAGATACCCCGCATCTTTCAGCAAGTGCGGCTTTTGTCATATCACGCTCGGCCAGAATTGATTCAATACGAATTGAGTTGATGGTCATTACATTCACTCCCTCCTGAAGTATCCAAATCGTCTATCACAATTCGATTATAGCCAAAATGGCTACAAATGTCAATACCAAAATGAAAAAATGTTGACAAAATGGATACAGCGAGGTATAGTCTTATTAGGAGGAATAAGCTTATGCAAGGAACGAACATAAAAGCGATGAGACTGAAACGTGGGATGTCTCAACAAGAATTAGCGGACGCAATTGGCGTTACAAAGTCCACCATTAGCAAATATGAAAAGGGACAAAGAGAACCTAAATATAATGTATTAAGGAAAATAGCTGCGGCTTTAGGGGTCGATTGGACTGACCTCGTTCCCGCAGATGAACAATGCGAGATCATTACAAAGCACATTGTAGAAAAAGCAGGCCTGACGGTTAAAGACGAGGACGGAAATATCCTTCGTCAGGGCGATGGAGCCCCCCGTGAAAAAGCGATGTTTCCTTCCAGAGACTTGCGTGCAAATCATAAATTGATTACATTCAATGCAACGCCTGATCCTGAATGGGAACTTCTGTATCACAAAATCGAGGATGGAACTGCGAACAACGAAGAGCGACAGGCGTTTGCAAAGCTATTCCAGGATAGTTTGATAAAATCAAATTTAGCTATCGAGAAAATAACGGATAAGCTTTCAGAAATAATTAACTGTATGACTGCTCTTAATGAAGATGGACAGCAACGAGTGCTGATGTTCGCCGCGGATCTTGCTGAGATCCCAAAGTATAGGAAGAGTACGCAGATTCGAGAAACAGCAGAGAATGTAAATGCAAGCTCATTTATAGATGGGCCAAACAAGTAAAAATAAAGCTCCATGCACAGCATGGAGCAGGGAAGAGGTGTGATATGGCAAACAAGAAAGTTGAGAGTGTTATTCACGCAGATGGTGTAGATATTGCCGTTGTAACTACGGTTGGCAAAGAAGAGGACTATATTTCCTTGACTGATATGGCCAGACATAAAAACCCTATTGCGCCTAAGGATGTAGTAAAGAATTGGCTACGGTTGCGTAGTACGATTGACTTCTTAGGTTTGTGGGAGGAACTAAACAACCCTAATTTTAAAGGGGTCGAATTCGACTCCTTTAAAAGTCATGCAGGAGAGAATGCATTTACACTTTCCCCCCAGCAATGGGTAAAAGCGACAAATGCCATTGGTATTGTTTCCAAGTCTGGCCGATACGGTGGTGGTACATACGCCCATAAAGATATTGCTTTTGAATTTGCATCGTGGCTTTCCCCAGAATTTAAGCTGTATATCATCAAAGACTATCAACGCCTGAAGGAAGACGAAGGACACCGGCTTGCGTTGGACTGGAATGTCAAACGTATCCTTGCCAAGGCAAACTATCGAATCCATACAGATGCGATCAAGATGAATTTAATTCCGCCAGAGCTTCCGCGTGTGCAGCAAGGTTATGTTTATGCTGATGAAGCCGATGTTTTGAATGTGGCGCTGTTTGGGAAAACGGCAAAGCAATGGAAGCAGGAGAATCCCGGTACAAAAGGCAATATGCGTGATTTCGCATCGATTGAACAGTTACTTGTACTCGCAAACTTAGAAAATATCAATGCGCTGCTGATTGAGCAGGGGATACCACAGCAGGAGCGATTAGAAAAGCTCCATGCCACGGCGCTTTATCAAATCGAGACCATTACCGATAGTAAAAGCGCTCGTGTGCTTAACACGATGCACGACCAGTTAAAGCTTCCAACAGACGAATAATTAGTGAGGTGCAGCTATGCCGTCCACGCGAAAGAAATTCAATAAGGCCGGACAAGCCTTTTATGAGATCCGCGTCAGCCGTGGACGGGACAAGTCCTATTTGACGCGCCGATGGTATGTGCCGGAGGGATGGAGCCAGAAGGCCATAGACCGAGAGCTTGCATCAGTGGCGGCAGAGTTTGAGCGGCAATGTAATGCAGGCGAGGCTATCAGCCGCGCAGAGAAACGCGAGAAAGCCGCGCAGGAGGCCGCAGAAGCCGCTCGCATTCTTACCCTCAAACAATACGGGGAAAGAGTGTTCATGCCTGCTAAGAGCGTTACAATGAGCGAGAACGGGCGTGCCAACTATCAAAACTGCCTTGATAAAAAGGTCTACCCCATATTAGGCAATGTGAAAATGCCGGAGATCACACCGGCGCAAATCACGGCGCTGCTTCTTGATATCCAGTCAACGGGCAAGGCCCACGCCACCGTTATTAAAGTCTATACGGTGCTGCACAGCCTATTCAAGATGGCATACATGGGGGACATGATCGACCGCAACCCAATGGACAAGGTAGAGCGTCCGAAGCCGCACAAGGGTGAAGCAAAGGCGGAGGCTCCCGCTGCATATACGGCGGAGGAGGTCGGAAAGCTCCTTGCCGTACTGGACGCGGAGCCCCTGAAATGGCGGGCGCTCGTCCATCTGCTGATTGATACCGGCATCCGGCGCGGCGAGTGCTGCGCATTGAAGTGGGAAAACATTGACTTCAAGAGCGGGGAGATCACCATAGCCGGAAACCTATGCTACACACCGACAAAGGGCGTCTACATAGACACCCCTAAGAACGGCCATAAGCGCACTGTGTATGCGGGGGATGATACAATAGCCCTCCTGCGTCAGCTTCGCGCAGAACAGGCGAAAAAAGCTATGAGCGCCTTTGTTTTCACAAAGGAGGGTAGTCCGGAGCCAATGCACCCGCAAAGCCCCACGCGCTATCTCAAAAAATTGTCCGACCATTGCGGGCTGCCTGATCTTCACCCGCACAAGCTACGTCACACCTTTGCAAGCGTTGCGATTACCAACGGCGCGGATGTGGCCAGCGTATCCGAAGCACTCGGCCATAGCGACAAGGCCGTAACACTGCGGCGATTCGAACCACCTGCTCAAAGAGGAGCATGCGCACTTCTTCGAGGCCGTCGGCAACCGCATCGGCACGATCCACGCTTCGGACTACGACCGCAAGGACGAACGTCACTGGCTGCCGGGCGAAGGCGTCATCGACTGGCCTGATTTCCTCCGCCGCCTACAGGCTTCCGGCTACAAGGGAGTTTTCATGCACGAAGTCCGCGCCGGGGTGAACGCTACGCCCGAAAATGTCGTAAAAGCCTACAAAGAGGTCATTCTCGGCAAAATGAAAAAATAACCCAATCAAATGCCACAAATATGAATAACATAATAAAATTCTATTTGCTCCGAGGCTTGCTACTTTTCTGCACAGGAATAGGATTACTCGCCGTGGGTTGTTCTAATGACAACGACGATTCGTCTCGCGAACTCGCTTCAAAAACCAATTTAACGCTGACGGAATACTACAATGAGCAAGGAACAATAACGGTGCCCGCCTGGGAGAGGAATGACAGGGCCGGACTGTTCGTTACGAACCAAAACGCTCCGGAAGCCGTCTATGCAGCTCCGATCCAGTCGGGATCACAAAAATCGCTCTTTCTCTTCACGCTCAGCGCGCCGCAGCACGCCGCTTCGACGGTCGTCGCTTTCTGGCCCTCGGACGCCGATCTCCGCTGTGAGAACGGCACGCTGAAAACCGTCGTTCCCACGGCGCAGACGGGTGCTGTCGCCCCGCTCCTCGCCGGCAAGGCCACGGCGCGGCTCAACGCCTACGAGGGTTGCAGCATGGAGCTCACGAATCTCTTCTGCACGATGTACGTCAGCGTTAAAAAGGGCAACTACTCGGTCAGCGAGGCGGTCGTGAAGGCCAACGGCGGCGAAGGGATCGCCGGAGACCTCACGTAACCGCTGTTGCCGAAATAGTAAGTGGTGGAATTTGCTCCGTACACATCTTTATAAGAGTTGTTGTGCTGGTAGCGTACGGCAAGTTTATGCTTTTCGCTGATATTCCAGTCCACACGTGCCAGAAGACCGAAAGATTTCTGTTCGATATCACGTTCACCGTAAGTTTCTTCTATACCGGTGAGCTTCTTGTATTGGTCGGCAATCTGCTTGGCAGTGGCGCTGGTGATGTAATTAGTGGTATATCCCGGATAAGTGCTTGAAGGATAGCTGTTCTTCTTACCTTCTGCACTGACAAAGTAGAACAGTTTGTTCTTGATAATGGCACCACCCAACGTACCACCGTAGGTACGGTCGAACTGCTGGGACATCGGCGACTTTTCGTAACCGCGTACGGCACTATACTTGCCATACATATTCTGGTTGTTGAAATAAGTGTAAGCGGAACCGTGGGTTTCGTTCGTACCCTGCTTGGTGATGGCGTTGATACCGCCGCCCGTAAATCCGCTTTGGCGAACGTCGTAGGGAGCCACCACTACCTGAATTTCCTGAATGGCATCCATAGAAATAGGATTGGCGCCTGTCTGAGCACCGTTCGTACCACCGGCAGAAAGACCGAACACATCGTTGGCCACCGTACCGTCAATCTGGAAACTGTTGTAACGGTTGTTGGAGCCTACGAAAGTGATACCGCCGTTTTTGGAAGTCATAGCCAACGGACTGTTCTTCACGATGTCGTAGATGTTACGGTCTACAGTCGGAGTATTTTCAATAGAGTTGGCAGAGAAGTTGGTAGCAGCACCGCTTTGTGTTTTGGCATCGGCTACGACAACCACTTCATCCAGCAATTCCGAACTGGGGTGCAGTTTTACATTTTGTGTATAAGTGTTACCTAATTCCAACATGATACCGGTGAACACTGCGCTCTGATAACCTACATAAGACACTGTAAGCTTGTACGGACCACCCGTACGCATACCCTGAATCGTGTAACGTCCATCCACATTGGTAATAGCACCGTACTGTGTACCGGAAGGCTCATGAACGGCAACAATCGTCGCTCCGATTACCGTCTCATTCTGTTCGTCGGTCACCTTACCGCTGATAGCGGAAGTCGTAACCTGCGCATTTACGCCCGCAGCCGTCAGAACCAGCATAAACGTAAAAATAAGTCTTAACACTTTTAACATAATAGCTTTTAATTAGTTTCTTAAAATGTTATATTTTTGAAAACATTGGCAAAGATAAGCAAAATAATATATAAATGCATTACAATCATGCTACATTTTTTAAGAATTAAGCCTGATTTTATTTGTCGCATAACCGACCCGCCATGCTTCTTATAAAGACAAACAATACTATGCCATCCTCTACCACCGCCTTTTCTTCTTGCAGGCTTTCTGCAATGCCACACCGAACAGGCAGCAAGCACATTTCAATTCTCTTGGGGAGAGTTTATCCAAATTGTCGAGAATACCGGAAATCGAGTAGTTTTTATCAAGAAACTCATAAGGATCGGCGGCTTCTTCCAAATCCTGCTTTATCAGGCAGGTGCATAGAGGACTTTTATCCATTAGTTTATTTTTTGGGGTTATGTAAGGGGTTATCTTATCTGCTTTACAAAAACATGTTTGGGAAACACCCGCATCGAAAAAATGCACCTCACTCCCCTTACGGAAAGAAAGATGCTCAAAGATAACACTTTTTGCTATTATTTGCATGATTATGGATAAATAATACAATAAAAAGAAGAAATGACCCGCATGACAGAAACATTACCTGATCTTACTTATCGTTATCAAATTTTGAAGCCTGTAACCACCGCAGCAACAGCTTGTACCGAATTTGCTAAGAGTGAGCAAGAACACCTCACTGTATAACAATATCATCCACTCCGAGTACTCGTAAAAAGTTTACTACTGAACTATCTCAATGCTCAAGTAGTGATATATCACAATCCAAATCCTAACCCGAAAGGTAACGGCAACAAACATATCCTCAAAAAGAGACGCGGACTACACCGACTCCACGAATAAAAACATCTCGTGAAATCCGCGTAATCCGCGCCTTTTCAAATCTCTGTCTGACAGCTTATATCAGCAATATGCTATACAGCCGCTTTCTGCAAAGAGTCTTCAACGTATTCGAACTTTCCTTTGCCAATCACTTTATACTGTATGGTATAGGTAGTGGTAGAGCTACCATCGTATATACCGAAGTTTATCGTATAAATTACGTCTACACCATTATCGGCTGGTGCAGCATCAGCATAAAGGACTTCCAGTGCATGCGGGAAGGCTTCGGGCAGACGCTCCCACATCAGTGCAGTGATTTCATCGGAAGACATGCCATCGTACGTGCCCTGTCCTTGCCATGCGCTTACGCGGAAGTCGAAGTTGTTCTGATAAGCCGAACCGCCGTAATAGTAATCATTATTGCCATAAGAGGTTACGTATTCAGAATGATTCTCTTTTACCCAATCCGTAATGGCCTGATAGAATGCAGATACTTCAGCATTATTTTTCTCTACGGGCAGATTGATGAGGATGCTCGGAGAATACAACCATTCCGTACCGTTGTAAGCGTAAGGTCTTGTTTCAATAACGATGTTGTCACAGTATTGCCATACGTTAACGGTGTCGTTGTAGATGTACTGGTCGGCATTGGCCTGGTATTTACCACTACCTGCATAATAACGGTAGATTACGGTGCAAGTGTCGCCGCCTATCGGGTAAAGCAGTTCATCGGCATTAGTCAAATAACGCGGAATGTAGTTTTCTGCCTTGACGGTAGAACTGAAAGAATAGTCCTTACCCGGTTGTCCGTCATCAGTACCCATGCTCGTATAATCATCCAATGCAATAAATTGTGCCTCAGCAGAGTTTTTAAAGAGTTCCCACTTGTTCTTTTTACGTTCATACAAAGCAAAACGCAGTTCAGTATTGACTACAGTAGGAATGTCCTTACCCACTACGATATTGTCAATCTGATAACTGGTAGTTTTACCTTCTTCCGGATCTCCTGTATAGTGGAAAGCAATATGAATAGTCTTATCCGCATAATCATCCAAATTCATGATGCCTGCTTGACCAAAGTCTCCCCAGTTTTTTGCAGGTTCTTGAGGAATTGTAAACTTACTTGTCACATCATCCCAAGTCGCCTTAGTTACATCCTTACCGTCAAAATCGGTTGAAATGAGTACTTGCAAGCCGTCATGTTTCCAATATCCTACTTTAACATCCCATGCAAACTTCTTGTCGGCTCCTTCTACTTTAATGGCAGGAGTTACCAACCAAGCTTCCGCAGGACCGTCAGCCTTGTTGGCTGTAAATTGCAGATACTTATTCTTACTGTATTCGCCTACAGTCCATTTATTACCTTTAGCACTGATGTACCAACCGGATATTTTCTCCAAATCACCCTTGGTCAAATCTTCAAAATCGTATTTGGCAATAGGGGTTTCCACTTTTTCCGGTTTAGCATCCTTATTGTACTGATACTCTATGAAAGAGAATGCACCGTCCTCGGCATCAGCATACTTTTCATTCAGTATCTTATACATTTTACTTTCTGTATCCTCATTCAGATAGGCTCCATAATACCCTTCTCCATGAATAATAGTATAATCTTCTTCTGTGAGTTGCAGATACGGAATATCGTTATACTTGGGGTATACCGTCTTGAAACGATACGTAATCTTTGCCGAGGAGTTCAAATCCGCTCCCAGGTAAGTTTTGGCCAACCAGTCCGGTATGTAATCATCAGGCATGGCATCAGCAGAGAAGTATTTGTTCTTCTTCACATCCTTGCCCATCGCATCGTAATCGGCATCGGTAAGCGTGTAAACAATCTTGGCAACATCAGTAGGACGCCCACCTTCATCGTAACCAGGGAAGTTGTCCTCGTTGTAATCGCAGCCCGTCATCAGAAAAGCGGCCGCACACAAACTGTATATAAACTTTTTATTCATAATCGTAGTTCTTAAAGGTTTAGAAATTGAACTTCAGTCTTACGGAGTAAGTACGTCCAAAGCCGTAGAGTACACGTGTAGCCGTCTCCCAGTTGTGGCTGCCGCCATCACGGGCATCAGCGATGTATTCCTGGTCGAAGAGGTTGTTGACGTTACCGCTCAGTGTAGCGCGTACCTTACCAAAGTCGAAAGAGTATCCCGCACTCAGGTCGAACGTGCTGTACGAGGGAATCTCCCATGGGCTAACCACTACGATTTCATCGCCGAAACCGGCATTGCCTGCATCGATGTCATAGTCGGCAAAGTTACGCGCAAAGAAGTTCCAGTCTGCCGAAATACGCAATCCCTTCATAGGACGGATGTTCACGCCCAGAGCGGCCGTAGTCTGCGCTGAACCGCCTACGTATACATTATCCATTTTAATATTGGCCTTGTAGTTGGAAGCTTGTGACATATCAGCCAATGTACCACCCTTGAAGTCTGTCATCAACTGACCGGCAGCATTGTAATAATATCCGCTGGCATTACCGTTCCAACGCCAGTCACCCCAAGAGAACATACCGTTGATGTCCAACCATCTCAACGGGCGGATTGCAAAGTCAAGCTCAACACCCAAATGGTTGGCATTGGCTCCAGTCATATTCAAGGTATAACGATCCTTGATGTTCTGTCCATCCACATTATAGTCAAAATCGCCAGAATCATACAAAGCCTTATCCATCCAACGGGTGTAATAGGCATTGAGGTTGGCTGTGAATATGCCGCTACGATAGCCGTAACCAACTTCGAAAGACATGATTTTTTCGTTCTTGGCATCTTCGTTGCGGGCATGAGAGTTTTGCGAATTAACGAAAGAGGTATCGAACATTGGAGCACGGGTGATGAAACCAGCATTGATGAACACGTTATTCTTTTCATTAAGATTGTAGTTAACACCACCCTTTATGTTTCCACCCAAATAGTTCTTGGTATCGGATTTAGCCTTGTCCTTGCTATAGTACATACGATCGTAACGCCAATAACCGGTGTTGGAAAGACCACCGGAAACGAATGCGCTGAGCTTGTCGCGATTGTACTCAAGCTGTGCGAATGCGCCCTCGGACATTACAAAACCATCGTAGTCGCGGTAATATACATCACCCACACCCAACTTCTGGTTCTTGAAATTGGGGTCAGCAGCTGCCGGATTATTCTCGGCCAAAATTTTACCACGATTTTCAGCATCGATAAAATAGTCGCCGCCGAAAAGGTCTACAATGACATTCTGATGCAAACCTTTATAATAGCGTAAATCGATACCGCCATAGAAGTCGAAGTTTTCACCAAACTTGGTGGTATAAGTAGAAAGCAATCCGTACCACATGTGGTTGTTCATAGACTTACCCATAATCATCTTGGAACCAGTGGTGCTGGTTTCATTCAAAGCTTCTACCTCGTCGTAAGCGAAAGTTCCGTCTGCTTCGCGGAAATCATTGTTCACCAATCCGTTACTTGCACCATACCAACGGCTACGGTTGGCAGCGTCACCCGAACCGCTGTAACCGTTACCACGACCGATGGATACGTACAATGCCGTACTCAAACTTGATTTGCGGTCTATCTGCCACAAGTGGTTCAGTGAAATCTGCGGTTTATGATAGGAGTTTCTGGACGAGTTGTATGCCTGCCCATTTCTGTAACCGAAAGTCGGGTTGTATCTATAAGGGCTTTTCTCACCCATATATTTCTGCACGCGCTGCCATTCCTTGATGGTGAGTCCGTTCTGGTTGTTGCGCTGATTGTGCCACTGCGGAGCACCGAACGCAGTAAGAGACAACTGGTGATTGTCGTTGAAACGCTTAGCGATGCTGGCAAACCAGTTGTAACCTTCGAAATCCGTACCCTGGATGTATCCGTCGCCCCAGGTCTTACCACCCAGCAACGTGAATGCCCAGCCATCTTTGGACAGACCAGACGATACGCTGAAAAGGATTTTATTGTAACCGTCGTTACCCATGCCGTAAGATACGAATCCGCCTCTCTTGGCTTCCGTACTCTTTGTTACGATGTTAATAGAACCGCCCACTGCCGGAACAGATACTTTGGCAGCACCCAAACCGCGCTGTACCTGCATGCTACGGGTTACATCGGACAGTCCGGCCCAGTTGGACCAGTACACCTTCTGATTCTCCATACCGTTCATAGGCACACCGTTAATCATCATAGCCACGTTCTCACTCTTGAAACCGCGGATACGTGTTTGGGCATCACCATAACCACCACCGTCTTTAGTGGTATAGATACCCGGAGTGGATTTCAGAATTTCGGGAAACTCCTGCGAACCGAGTTTTTCTTCAATGAACACCGGGTCTACGGTAGATACCGCTACCGGAGTTTTACGAGCCACTGCAACGGACGATGTAATCGTCACATCCGACAGCATCACTGCATCAGGTTGCATCTTGATGGTCCCCAACTCTACGGAAGCGCCTTTCTGTGTAATCTTTTTCTTCTGGTCTTTATAACCGATGTATTTGAAAAGTAATGTGGCATTCGAAGCAACGCTTTGCTTGAAATAGCCGTCAATGTCGGTCACGGAACCTTGAGTGGTTCCCTCTACCATAACGGCAGCACCTACCAAAGGTTCGCCGGTTTCAGCGTCGACAAGCTGACCATGCACTGTGGTCTGAGCCCATGCTGCGGAAGTAAATACCAACAACACGGCAACCAACAGAAATTGAATTAGATGTTTTCTCATAATTCTGCTTTTTGTTAATAGATAGTGTTAATTAAAGTTTAAAATGATATTGAGTTGCAAATATACTATTTATATATCAAATAATTATTACGTTTGCACTACATTTTTTCAGCCTAATAAAGTATTCTAAAAACTTTTTAAAAAAAAGAAACTCCACAAATATCTTGCAGAGTTTCTTTTTATTACAGATAAAGCAGGTATACTTTCAGTTTAAAACCCGGACTAATCATTCATTAACTTTCTATAACGAACGCGAGTAGGTTCTTCCTTACCCAAACGTTTCAGTTTATTTTCTTCGTACTCCGAATAGGAGCCTTCAAAGAAAAATACATTAGAATCGCCTTCAAATGCAAGAATATGCGTACAGATACGGTCGAGGAACCAACGGTCGTGACTGATGACAACAGCACATCCGGCAAAATCCTCAAGACCTTCTTCGAGAGCACGCAGTGTATTGACGTCAATGTCATTGGTAGGTTCGTCAAGAAGCAACACATTGCCTTCTTCCTTGAGACAAAGAGCCAGGTGAAGACGGTTGCGCTCACCGCCGGAAAGTACACCGCAAAGCTTTTCCTGATCTGCACCGGAAAAATTGAAACGCGACAAGTAGGCACGGGCATTGATATCGCGCCCACCCATGCGGATGAGGTCGTTGCCGCCGGAAATTACCTGATAAACGCTCTTATTGGGATCGATATCCTTGTGCTGCTGGTCCACATAGGCTACTTTTACGGTCTCTCCTACCTCGAACTCGCCACTATCGGGCGTATCCAGCCCCATAATAAGGCGGAAAAGGGTGGTTTTACCCGCTCCGTTAGGACCAATGATGCCTACAATACCATTAGGCGGCAACATGAAGTTAAGGTCGTCAAACAAGAGTTTGTCGCCAAAAGCTTTTGCTACATGCTTAGCCTCAATAACCTTGTTGCCCAGACGGGGACCGTTGGGGATGAAGATTTCGAGCTTCTCTTCTTTCTCCTTCACGTCTTCGTTCAGCAGTTTGTCGTAAGAGTTCAGACGGGCTTTTCCCTTTGCCTGACGGGCTTTGGGAGCCATACGCACCCACTCCAGCTCGCGTTCCAGCGTCTTGCGGCGTTTGCTGGCAGTCTTTTCTTCCTGCTCCATGCGCTTGGTCTTTTGTTCGAGCCAGCTGGAGTAGTTGCCTTTCCAGGGAATACCTTCGCCACGATCGAGTTCAAGTATCCAGCCTGCCACATGGTCAAGGAAGTACCGGTCGTGAGTTACAGCAATTACCGTACCTTCGTACTGCTGCAAGTGCTGCTCCAGCCAGTCGATGGATTCGGCATCAAGGTGGTTGGTAGGCTCATCGAGGAGCAGTATGTCGGGCTTTTGAAGCAACAGACGACAGAGCGCCACACGACGGCGTTCACCACCGGAAAGATGTTCTACCGACTGGTCTTCGGGTGGACAACGAAGCGCATCCATCGCACGCTCCAGCTTACTGTCAAGATTCCAGGCATCGGTAGCGTCAATGATGTCCTGCAGCTCCGCCTGACGGGTGAAGAGCTTGTCCATCTTGTCCTGATCTTCGTAGTATTCGGGCAGTCCGAACTTCTGATTGATTTCCTCGTACTCTGCCAGCGCATCTACAATGGGCTGTACGCCTTCCATCACCACTTCTTTCACTGTCTTCGCGGGATCGAGGTAAGGCTCCTGAGCCAAATATCCTACCGAATATCCGGGCGAGAACACCACTTCGCCCTGATAGGATTTGTCCAAGCCGGCGATAATCTTCAGCAAGGTCGATTTACCCGAACCGTTCAAACCGATGATACCGATTTTCGCTCCGTAGAAGAACGAAAGGTAGATGTTCTTCAACACCTGCTTATTGTTCTGCTGAATGGTCTTGTTCAGCCCTACCATAGAAAAGATAATTTTCTTATCGTCTACTGTTGCCATGTGAGTTAAGTATAAAATATAAAGTATATAATAAACACATAGCGAAAAAGTAAATTTGGGCAAAGCGTAGCGAATTAGCTGATA